>Ga0123355_10006080_pt1 | contig 17797 bp, 9 predicted proteins | sample TergutEmb28metaG_3_FD_89872 | JGI IMG/M metagenome (GOLD analysis project Ga0123355, IMG submission 89872) | Embiratermes neotenicus P1 segment gut microbial communities from Petit-Saut dam, French Guiana - Emb289 P1 | ecosystem: Host-associated > Arthropoda: Insects > Digestive system > Gut ... | reverse complement strand
CAGGCTGAGGCACTAGTGCTTCAGCCTGCATACAGATACCACACCACCACAGCCAAACCACAACGTAACACCAACAAACATCGAACCAGAGCAATACAACCCATGAAATAACTCAACAAATAAGTTGCAAGCTCTTGAGCATGGATGTATTAACATCCGAAACATGTTGAGCATTAAATAATGAAATAATAAAGCAAGTGGCATCAAGTTGGTCTCTCTTTATTCAACTATCAAGATGAAGCATGGTCCAATAAACATAAGATTCACTGATGCTGGTATGTTTTTATATATGCATATTTAAATGTACTTCCTAATCAGTATATGGCACACTCTTCATAAGCTTCGTTTCTGACACATTAGCTACTATTTTGATTATAATTCTGCACTGCAACGTTTGAGCTATTTTTATCATATAATATCTACAAATTTATACTTATTCATAATTCAGCCTATGTGCTGAATAGGTAATTAATCACAGACTTGATTTATAAATGTTTAATTACTACAGAATGGACACTTATTTATTTTTAACCATCATATCTTCAATGGAATCCTTCTGTGGACATCTCCAGCAACACTTCAATGTGCTGCATTTCAATTTTATGCAACACATAAGAGAAATTAGCTCACTGGCCTCACCATTATGTGTTCTGCTATGCATTCTAACTGGTGCATGATCAGACCTCAAACTTTCCTTTAAATTCTTCCCTTAGAGGTCACTTTAAGTTACCTTTATTTCATAAAAGAACTATTTTCCTTGCGTTCCACACTAACATACTAAAATGACAGCAGCTATGTACACAACTGAAACGTTAAACAATTTTTATTTCTAACAAAATAATTAATTCATATGTCTCAATGAAGTCAAATTTGAACTGTCACGGCCAATATGTGTTAATATAGGTTACAGGAGGGAGAACTGGAGTTTCAGTTCTCTCTTCACTAATGGATCCACAATGGTGGCAGAACCTGCCCAACCTCCTATTTTAGTTCTTCTCTCAGGGGTAAGTTGGCTGGGCTGAGAAGTGAATTACACAACATCTGTAGTGCCTACATCAAGAGCTCACATTCATGTCATGACACTTGTTTAAGCAATGCATCCCCATGGCATGGTAATCTTAACATACACAGTATCACCTGGACTTTCCTTCCTGCCACACTCATTTCATTAGTAATTATCCCAGTACAACACATGCAAGTTTCAACACAAGAGAGCCAAAATTTTGAGTTATTTCGAATAATTCTATACAAGATGCACCAACAGGCAAAGAACATTCTTCACATAGATTTTTAATCATATGCCTCTTATAAATCCATCAATGCACAGCTACTTATTACTGATCCACTGCTTTTAACATGGAACCACGAGTACTGTAGAGTAGGGGATCACTCTTCATCACTCTGTGGCAAATGACCTCCTCTGTCCTACAAGACACAGTTCCATATTAATGCAGAAAGGACAGTGACAATTGTCACTATGCAGCAATGCAGCTATAAGTATGTTTCGCTTAAAGCGAACACTGTGTACCATTAAAGACGCTGTTTCATATGAAGGCAGTTATGATAAGATACACTGCAACATGTTCCGTTTGTATTGGTGTTCATTACTGCTAACAATTAAAAACACCAAAAATATATCATTATAAATGGCAAACACAAAATGACTTAAAATTTATTCCACCTAATAACAATGCAAGTAAGACTGGGTTAAACAGATGTGTACAATATGAAACTATTAAACTTTGTATGGCCTTTTAAATGTCATATTCCTGCTGCAGTCATAGAACTATTCAATTTAAACACCCAATGCAGGACAATCTTTCCCTTCTCAGACAAAAAGGCTGTATATTTAATGGAACAGTACTGTCCCATTTGTCCATTAAAGGTTAAAAACTATGTAAGCAATACAGTTGGCTGTCAACATGCTAATCTTGTCACAAATGACGTAACAACTGCACAGTTAGCAGTGCAATTATGGCTTATGTCAATGTAGGACAGGGGCTCTCAAGATGTCTATTCTCGATTAATTTTTGTAGGATACAACATTTAAGAACAAAACCGACAAAATTTCAAAAGTGTATATTTACTGTACAATCCTCACTTACAGAAACAGTTTTCAGTTAACAAATATGGAAAAGAAAAATATTTTTACTACTGTCAGAAATTAGCTGCAAACTCACACCATTCAGTCTTCACTTTATGTCAGAACATACAGTATGCTGATGTAATGCTATGCAGTCTACAGACAATTTGGAATGGCAGTGAAATAAATGTGACTATTATACAATTCCCAAACTTAACATAACAAAGCTTACACTCCACAAACAATACGTGTAAGAACAGAAATCATTTACTGAATTGATATTTAAAATTTTTGGTACACATTAAAAGCATATTTATCTTACTAACAGCAAACCATATTACCTCCATCAACTTCAAACACCCGGTACAAAAATAACACTTATATCAACAAGATAACATAGTAATTTTGGACCAAAAAACTACCTCAGGTAATTCTAATCAGTCCAACTCATCCACAGGCTGTCAGTTGACCTCTGTCATCTAGCATCATCAAAGAAAATCCCATTTCTCATACTTCAGATCCTTCACTCTCACAACTGGATACAAATTTGTTAACTTTTCCATTGTCGCCAAACTCACGTTCATATTTACACCCAGGTTGTTCTGTAATTTTACACAGGCTGTGATACGGTGTGTATCAACAGGAGCTGGGCACGTCCCATAATACGAAAACTCGGAACAGTTAATGGGTGACTCAGATCGACTACTAGGGGCACTTGTATCCCCTTGTTCCACGTCATATGATTCGAAAAATACCTTCCTGGCAGTCTGCGAAGGCAGGGGAGTGGTCGACTTACGCGCCACCGAATGAAATTTTCCAATACGAGGAAACAATGTTGTGGATTTACGGGCAACACAAAGCCTTTTGGAAGGTGATGGAATGCCATATGCTTCAGTATCAAACTTCATTCCACTGCCCCCACTAACATAAAATCCACTATCTGATCTCAGTTTTTCTAACTGTTCTTCTGCATCTTCAACTTGGATTACCTCACAGTCTTCTATTGCATGTGCTACAAGGACATGATTATGGTTTTTACTGGATGAGTCAGATGTTTTATAGTCAGTCTTGCAAGGTTTCACATGATGCTGTAAATGTTCAGACATGCTTTGGCTACTGTCAGACATAAAACTGCAACTTGGACAACTGTATGTCTTACTGATATTAGCAGTTGAAGCTGGAGTGCTGCTCTTCTCAACACTATACCTAAGCTGCAGATGTGAATGACACATAGCATGATGAACTTGGATTGTATTCTCAGAATCACACGTCTCTTCACACCATAAGCACATGTACTTTGCTACGACTATAGAAGAAGGACCTGGCAAGGCTAAATTAACTGCTGACTTGTTTGCAGCAAGTAAATCACTGTTTTTCGCATCTGGTACAGTACTTGCCTTCGAGGACCTAACAAGATATCGCAAATCCATTCCTGCATGTTCCATCTCAAAATGTTTCTTCAGTGTGCTCACTGTGAATGCTATATAGTGACAATCTGCACACTCATAATGTGTGAATTTTGCCTCACTCACTCGGAATGGTCGGTCTGAATGTACAGTCTTTTGATGTGCCTCCAACAGAGACAATGTGCCTCGCACTCTGCAGTATGAGCACTGGAAAGCTGGCCTCCTGCCTGCAGCCACATTCTTACCCTTCAGGAATTGTTTCATGTTTACCTCTTTGTACTTGAATGGCAGACCAAGCCGTATCACCCCATTGGGGCCCATCAGTTTATTCTTGTGCTTTTCTTGCCAGTGCTGATGAATACTTACTACTGATGTTCCCCGCTGCGGGCAGTAAAAGCAGCAAACAAGATTTGGAACTGCAATGGTGTTCTGTTGTTCATCCTCAGCCTGTGATTGTACTGTGGAAACATCATCAGTATCTTGGGACTCATTACACTGCATTACTTTCTCACGCTCTATTTCAATAACAGATGAGCCACTACTAGACCCTGGACCGTCAGGTTTAGAACGTTTATTGCGCTGCAATGGACGGATATCTGGCTGACTTGGCATCGGTTTTTCTATAACACGTAACTTTTTCAGTGGATGAATCTTTGCTGAATGCTTCTTTATTTCATATTCCCTGACACCTTCGAAATCACAGTAACCACACTTGAAAGGTTTCTGCACCCAATGGCGCATCACATGGTACTTTAAGTCACTTGCACTACGACAATAATAATCACAATACATACATTTATTAACACTTTGTTCAGCAAGTGACAGCGATGTCACACTTCCTTCTGATTCATCTGCTGGACTGCAACTTCTCTGTCGCTTCTTAAGCGGACTACTTGTTGGTGAAGGGGTGAGTGAAGAAGATGGAGTCACACTAGAAGAGCTGGAATATTTAGATTCTGAACCCTGTCCCAAACCATATTCTCGCTGCCAGAATTCATCATCCAGCTTCACACAAGAACCTTTCGTATGTGGCATAGATCTTGGAGGTAGGTCAGGATGCTCAACCTTGCTGTGGTTAAGCACACTTTCCTCTGAGTTTGCAACATATCCACAGTGTCCACATGTCCAACTGCAATAAAATGAGGCAATCAGTAGATAAAATGCAACATCACTCATATATGTAGTTCTTGCAATATACGATTACTCATACCTTAAACCAATTCTATGCAGATACTGTTGTACACAACACTTTTCATATCCTCATAAAAATGCTGTTACACAATTCCCAAAAGACTCACAACATGAGTATGGGACTTCTACAACTCCTAACACTCTATTAAAGGAAAAGGTACGAAAAAGTTAAATAAGTCAGCCTCGCAGAGTACATAAATTCCCACACTCCTATTTCATAGAGTACCCAGCTGTACAGATTTTGTGCTGTTAAAGTTATACTTAGGCAATGGAAATTTATAATCCATTAGTGACATGCAATATAATGCAAGACACAGCACAGACTGCCATGTGACTGAACCCTAGATAAACCTTCTAATGTTTGCAAATATGCATGTGCTACAATATATCCTTATTGCACCTTATTACTAGGCATCCTGTCCACAAGCCATGTCCAAACCTCATCAACACAGCTTATCACAAAACAGCTTCATGGGAAGTACAGCTGAAATTACACTATGTGCCAAATCCCTGATTTGTTTCCCAATGATGGTGGTGGTAGTGGTGGTCGTCATCTTCATCACCACCACCACTTATTATTATTATTGTTATTGTTGTTGTTGTTAAGACCTTAAAATAGAAATACAGCGCATGTGGAATGTAAAAACAAAGGTGATACCAGTAATAACAGGGGCGACTGGGACTATTTCAAAGTCATTCAGAAAATACATGAGCAACATACCAGGAAAACATGAAGTCAAGGAACTCCAGAAAACAGCTCTATTGGGCACTGCACACATACTTCGGAAAGTACTAATGTAAAAGTACAATAGGTTCAACACTGAAACTAATGATATAAGCACCATGAATAGTAACAACAGAATAGCTGCAACACTGTATTCCCTAGGGACATAGTTTGTCTCAGGAATATAAGTATAAATATCCTGCATAAAGGAGATGACGACGACGATGACGACAACAACAACAACAACAACAACAACAACAACAACAATAATCCTGGCGATATTGCCCTCTTTTTTTCTTCCAACAAACCAGTACTCAAGAACAGATTTTGTTTTGTTGAATTTGTATGATGTAACTTCAAAGTATCACAAGTTTCACAAGCCTGTAGTTTATAACTTGTAAGCAATATATCACTCAGAAGACTCCAAGTTTGCTCAGCAGTGGAGATACTCCACATGGTGTTCTAAGTTACGACACCATATACTATGACAGGTGATAAATGAAGGCTTCACAGGCAATGTTAATCACCACCTGCCAAGATCACATGGTGTTATAACTTCATATCTTCCATACTATTGTGAACACCCAACATATTTTCTAAAACAAATATGACCATTATATGTGATGTGGTTGGTAACACTAGTCCTTCCCAACACAAATGTAACTTTTAGAACTTTTTCATTCTTATGCTTACCAATGCACTGATCCACGCCTTGTCAGCAACACATCTGTGACATGCTGTTCACATGTTGCTGACCACAAGTACTGAACACATGTGTTTATGATCCTTCAGAGTTAATGTAAAATTTAAAATAATTCAAGCCAGAAAACATGCTGCTAAAAGATAATACTCCAGTGTTAGTTTATGAATGTTGTATAACAGAGTCAAGATACTTGAGAGATCTGATGCTGGAAAGCAGTGGCAGTCATTACTTCACATTACACTTTGTTGCTGTTTCTTAAAACATGGAATGTACGGCTTATTCAAGGGTATACGATATTTTAGAAAACACAGTTACCTTGTACTTTTCACCAACTACTACTACAGTAAAGAAATCAAGAAGCAAAACTGGGAACAACATAAGGCACTGGTCACAGCCTAATTTAAGGTATCTTCTTGACAATACAGAGGGAAAAGCAACAGGGAACCTCAGTCAGGACAGTTCAGTCCTGGCCAAGATTCAAACCATGCTCCTCCTGAACACAAATTAGAAGCAATGCAACTTCAGTCAAATTGCTAGGTACCTAACACAGGATAGAAACAAGAGATTGTTTGGTACATAAACTATAATAGAAATAAGAGATTAACAGACAAACTAGTTGGAAAACAATACATGAAAAGTATCCAGTTATTTTATGGAGGGTACAATCAATCTGTGTGTGGAAAGAACTTACATTGAGAGTTTCAAGTGATTATGACGAATGTGAACCTTCAGACCACGGATCTGGGCAAATTTCATGTTGCAATGCTTGCACGGAAAAGTCAGCATCTTCTTCACCTCATCTGGGGCTGTAAAAGAGACAAATACATTTAAGTGTCTTGCCAGACAGAAGTATATTCATGCCTTTTCACATAGTGAGGATACTGATGGTTTGGTTGACATCAGCATACACAGATTCATTAACTTCACAAAATTAACAGAACAACTGGGCCCAAAATTCATGATGGTTACTTCCTCCATATGCCCAACAAATGTGCTTACAAGGCACCTTTACATTTTTTGTATGATTTGAAGTGGAATCACTGACAAATAAAAACCACAGATTGCATATGTGTATTCCAAATGGGAATACACACTAATCGTAATTTGAAACACTTTCTTTATAACACTGCAAATCATGATAATCTAGTTGTGATATTAACTGGCTATAGGGTGAATGATGGAGATGTCAGGTCCCAGTGTCAGAAGGAGACACAGATTTTAAACCTACTGACAGCATCCAGACAGGCTCTGGGTTCCAGCAAGTTTCACATATGATGGGCCTCAATGGCTTGTGGTGAAAGGAATTATAAATCATCTAATACACACTACAGTTTTGCTTGATTCATATGGCCTCACTGCCTCTCATCTCCTCATTTGCTGTTTTTAATTTGCATTTCCAAGTGCTGTCAAGTGTCAGGTGTCTTTAGGTTGTGTTGCTTGGGTGACAGACGCCACAGCTGGCCAGGTACACCAGTCAGTGGCATCTGCCAGTTTCAGCCCGAAATTCATGTCCAGACAAGGCAGAGAAAGGAGATGCACTGTTACATAGAAAAACGAATCCCTGAAATTCCTATTTTTCAATCCACCAAATTCCAATTTTTCAAGTTTTTTGTCTCACAGAATCCTTTGAACTGACCCAAATGGAGCTCCCACCACACTAGAAACTTCACGGATAGTGATTCTTCTGTTTTTGTGAAGAAGTTCCTCCATTCAATCCACATATTCATCCATTTTGCTTGATGTGGGTATCCTGAGTGTTCACAATCCTCAAAAGACATCACACCACTTCCAAACTTGAAAAATCACTCATAAAATTGTGTTTTTCCCCTTATCTGTTCTCTAAGAGCTACTTCCAACATTGAGTGTTTCTGTAGTGCACACGCATGTGCGCGCGCGCACACACACACACACATTCCATGGCTCTATCAGTGTGTCACTCAGTATGACGTGGAACAAGTCACAAACACACAAATATACACAATTTTTACGGTGTAAAATACTACAAACACTTTGCAAAACAATATTATAGCTTATATTAACATATAACAAATTAGTTACAGAGGAAAAGGAGTGTGTATTTAAGTACTTTTCTTAAGGGTGCTTTAAATTTTGCCTTGTCATTCTTCAGATTGTCAAACTAAGTAGTAAACTGTTGCAATTGTTGATGCCAGCACAAAATGTACATTTTTGAAAGCAAGACAGGTTGGCATTTGGTCTATGACAATGGTGATTATTCCTTGTATTAATATTGTGTACAAATGAATTTGTTTGAAAATTTTACTGTTTACTGGTAATGAAATTCATTAAGCAAAGTATAAACATCAGAGGGTCAATTACCCAAAGTCAATTATCCAAACGTCAGTCATTCAAACTGTCAATTATCCGAACCACCACCATAAAAAAAAGTTACAATGTACTTTCAAATTACTGGTTACTATTCTGAAATATCACTAAGCCGGTTAAAGCATTACATAAGTACATAACTTTAGCTACTGTCTGGACTCACAACACTCTCCCATGACCTTCATGGGTTGTTGTGCATTGCTGCCATAAACTTGTGCTTTGTTTTTTTATTTTTATATAACTGTATGGATTTATTGCTGAAGCTATGTAAAATAATTAGGTTAGTTTGAAATAAATTCCATCTGCATCATTATTTCAATATTTGCTGGTTATCATTCACAAACCATTTCCTGAATCAATTATAGTATCTGATGATAACATTCTTATGCATGTTTGATTATCCAAACTTCCTTCGCCCCAATTAGTTCAGATAAACAGTGCTCTACTGTACTGACATGGAACAGGCAGAATCTCTAATTGTTTAAATAAACTTCTACACAAAGCTCTGGGTTGTGCACCAGCCATAATTCTGACAATTTGCTTTTGTAATGTGAAAATCTTCCCACTGTTGGAAGAGTAACCCCCCCCAAAAATAGTCCATAATGAAAGTATGCACAGTAAATTGATTTGATAGTGTTCATGCTACTGATATGGACCATCAACCTAATGGCATAACATGCTCCACTTAATTTAGGAATCATTTGTTCAGTAGAGTTCTTCCAATTTCAGTGGTTATCATACTTTTCTTTATAACCCATATGTAAGGTAGAATGGGAAGAATTTCATAATACTTCTCTTATCTACATTTAGGGCCAACTTCCTAACAAGAAACCATTTAATCATACAAGATGGAACTAAATTTGAAACTGAACAGAAATCTTTGAAATTTCTGTTTGCAATTATGACACTAGTGTCATCAGCATATAGTACTGGTTCTGATAAAGAATTTAGTCTCAGGGGAAGATCACCTATACACTTTATGAACAACAGGGGCCCTAGAATTTATCCTCAGCGAAACTCCATGTTTCAATGTACCCAGGGCAGAGAACAAATTTTTAGTTCCCCATTGTAAGGCAACATCTGATGTAGACACACCCCACTCTTTCAGGTCTGCTATTTTTTAGGCACACCAAAATCACAAATTGAGCAATGCACGCTTGTACTTAACAAGACATCACTCAACAGTCACACATGTACAGCAGGAAAGATCTTAGCAGACTACTTCACATACACCTGCTGGTATAAGGTTCTGCTAGCAACAACAGTGTCACCTTGCAGTGTGTCTGGAAACTACATGATTACACCACATATGTGAAAATTACATGCCATGCATACAGTACTAGATTATATAAACCTTTCATCTTTGTGTATAGAGAACCTTCATATGTTTTACTGTCCACTGGACTGGCTGATGCCTGATCTCGCACACCAGGCACTTTCTTTTTAGAAGTGCCAATGTCAATGTCATCACATGAGCTGCCAAGGACTACATCTTCCTTTTCTAGCATGGAAACCTTCCCACCTGAACCTATAGGAAAGAGAGAACCCCAACATTATTACTCAATTTATATTAGTGTACAATAACAAAGATGCAAGTTTCCTCAAGTAAAGCGCAATCCCTAGAATCTGGAAAGTAAACACAGGAGAATACATTACCTCCGATAACTTAGTAATTTTCTGGTTGCACTGGTCAGCAATACACACAATAAAACTCATGTCATGTCATGTCAAGTCATGCATGCATGCAATAATAAATAAAAATAAACAAAAACAAAAAACCAGAATATATGTAATGTTAGACACAAAGTAAATAAAAGTATAAATACACCCAGCCCTTGTTTTATACCCTGGTTGTGTTGCTGAAAAATGGGGTGAAAATCAGAAAGACGCAAATGAAAAATGTTATTCCCATCAGAAATAAAGAGTTAGCACAAGAGAATGCAGCCAGCCAATGGGTGTTGAATGAAAAAGAGAGGGTGCAAATTAAAGTAGTGTAAATTGTCAAGGGGTGTTAAAGCAAAAGGGCATATAACAAACAGGTGTAAAACAAGGGCTGGGTGTAAATAAGCAATAAAAATCAAAGGCAGAAAATCTGTAATGCCATTTACATACCCATGAAGGGCCCTTAAGAAAATGGGTTCACTTGACACCAAAATCTGCCGCGAAACTGGTGGCATTATCTGTCCAACTTTGCACAGTGTATATTAAACAACTGTTAAACCCATTATGGTTTGTGCTGAAAGCCAAATTATTGCAAAAACTTAATAAGTTCTGAAAATGACTATAGTTTCTACTCAGTCTTACTTCAGCCTTGAACGCAAGTGTTTGATTTTGTATAGTTATTGAATGTGCAATTCTCTATTTCCCACTTAGCATTTTTTCACCATACACTGCTAAATTCTTTTACCCCAGCCCAATTATTTCAGTGCAAAATTCTCTTCAAATCACATTTACTACACATTCCCTCACTGCATGACAGTTCAGGTCTGTGAACCTCAGACTTGCCTGGAACACCATGCCCAGCTTTGCTGCCTCTACCAGACAGTCCACTGGGGCCTGGATGTGATAGATTTGTAAGACCAGCTCCTGATGCTTTACTAGAAATACTTGCAGATTCTCCTGAAGTAGCAGCATGTTGTTCTGCCTTCATCACTGCAAGCTGAGTGCTTATCACTTTATCAACCTGAAATATAGGAGCATTAGAGATACAAAGATTGGATTACTCTTGCAATATAATGAATTACCTTCATTTTGTTCTGAAGTGAAGTTCAGAGATGGAATTATTTAACAATTACTGTCACGTCACCTGCAGAGAAATGAGACTTCACACGAACAGGTAGACCTTATTTTATTTAACCCTTTGATGTCTAACAACCCCTATAGTGGTCGTACCGCACCATTAACCTCTAAACGTTGCATTTTATATATTTATTCAACAAATACAGGTATTGAATATTTTAAACATGGTATATACTCTCCATTTTTTTCCTCCTCAAAATGCAGTTTGTTTCATAATTCTAACTTATTTGGTTCCTGTTTTATTCACATTTTATATACAGTGTGTGCTAAAATTTTAAAAAATAATTCTGGCACCAAAAGGTTAACCTATTTAACACTACCCCTAAATTTACCTAAAATGTCCATTAAAAAAAAAACACGAGACAACTTAGGCCCAATCTAAATTCAAACCACATACTCCTGAACTAATCTGTCCTTTGACACCAACACGACTCATAACAATATATATATATATATATATATATATTAAAAAAGCTAATAATTAATTCACTTAGTTAGATACAAAAATATGCACAAGCACACAGAACATATATAAGTTGACCTCCACCACATAAATAAGAAATGTATAATACAATCCAGTGGCACCAAACATACCCATTCCTCAATTTCTTCATTTGGCGTAAGAGGAGCAATAGCTTCTGGTTTTCTGTCCTTCTCATGGACCTTGGCAGAGTGTTTCTGCAGTGTACTTTTGTTGCAAGACATCAGACTACAGTGTGTGCACACCCACCTACAAAATGAAAGAAATGTTAGTTCCCCAGACCAGGAACAAACAAATCCAGGCACCAGGTCACCCAACAACTAAATGCCGGACTGCTGGCTACAGGTCAGTACTCGGAAGGTCCTGCGACTGGCCATCTCAACACAGGTTTTTTTTGGTTTCCCTGTGCCCAAAACCAAACGCTGAGATGGTTCCCAAGATTCCAAGTTGCCACTACATGCTTCTCATGTAGCCCTCCCAACTTAAATTTAGTAGTAACCAATTTCATGTTTCGTTTACATGTAAAATAACCACTGCCACCGGGTGACAACCCAATTGCAGTAAATAAATATTATTATTATTATAAATTTCCTACACTGATGCCTATTACTTGTGGGTACTGAGTGTGGAACTTGCATCACGTCAACCGTGTGTGTCACAAATTTTGAGGCAGTTCCTAAATTGTTTGGAAAATTTGTACACTCCTACCCCAGACAAACACAACAGAATTATTACAAAAATGGCAACAATCGAAAATAATTTTAACACAGACATGATCAGTCTTTAGAAACATAAACAGTCACTGTACAAGGCATATTTCACAAACCCCATCAGCCAAGCCAGTTTGAAAATTTCATCCCATTTGGACCCCATGATTAACATGGTAAGCAAGTATTAAGATATGAAAACAGGACCTGGAAGGTTTCTTAATCTTTTCCTTCCTACTGTCTTGGCGATTCCAGTTTTATAAAACAGACAGCCTAGCAAAGGGGTCCACAAACTTTCCAAAATCTAGGAGCAGCCTCCAAATTCTACATTCCAGAATTGCATAATGAGGTCCTACACTTTAGGAGTGACATGTGAACCTTACAGTTCTCTGGTGCTCTCAGCTCAGCGCTTGTGAACAGTTTTGTGTGTAGGGAGGGAAAGAAGAGCAACAACAGTGCTCAGAATATCAGGCACCACCATAAAAAAATTCAGTTACCCAGAATTTGTGCACCACGCACCAGCAGTCGGCAGTTTAGAACCAATAGCTACTGTATTTACTCAAACGCAAGATGAGGGTTTTCTCTTAAATTTGGCAATTAATATGGGACGTCATCTGAAATTCATATGTGAAGTGCCAAACTGGATCATGCCAAAACAAATCGCTCTGAACTGGACCATGTGGAGTCAAACCAAGGCCTGCATCACCAAATCATCATGTGAGACTTCTGCTCTTGTGAGATATTATGCAGTGTGGACTGGTAATTCCTAACCACTGTTTCAGGACAACCTACCAGTCCCATCTTCAAGGGCCAAGAAATCCAAACGAGAGAAGAGAGCATGACTGAAGTTCACTGACACAGTCTTCCTTTTTTGGGATTTTGTTCACTGTCTAATTTTTTAAAGAAACAAGACATTTTGGAAGCTGGCTCTTTTACAGTTTTAAGGGAAAGAAGCAATTAACTTAATGGGCTCCTTAGATTGCGTTATTCTCAACCACCAGGCACCACAGAAACAGTAACTTGTTCAACATATGTACCTAAGAACAAATATAGTCCAAAGGTAGTAAGAGAAAAATAGCTAATGAAAAATTAAAAGCTCAAAAATAAAACCTGGACTAATCCACAAATTAAAAAACCTAAAGACAGCTATGAACTCAGGCTAATCAGACCAAAGACAACACAAAAATCCAGAACATATGTATTTAAATTCTTAACACCACTAACACCATCAGTGGAGAAAATTATGAAAAGTCAGGTGTTCAAGTAAGTTTATAAACCAAAAAATATAAATGTAGTGGGGTGGGCAAAGTAGATTTACAGTTATGAGTATGCGAAACAGAGTTTATTCTTGTATTATTATTTATTTATTAATTATTGTATTATTTATTTGTATTAGTCTTCTTATTCTTCTTATTATTGTTATTATTTCCTGTCCTTACTTGTGATTTATCTTTTTGGTAACGATGGCTGATAATTTAACCAATGACCAACGGAAGTGGATACTTAAACAAGAATGGAAGACAGAGAATGCCGAAATGGTTCAACAGAAATGGGCTGAAGAATTTGATACACCTCCACCAAGAAGACAAACAATTTAAAGAATATGCGATAAATTTGATGAAACTGAGTCCATCTGTAAAGCTTCAAAAAAGTGGTCGACCGGTCAGTGTCACCACCCAAGAAAATGAAACGTTAGTGAGTCAGGCATTTACAAAGAGCCCCCAAAAATCAAAACAAAGAGCTTCTATTGAGTTAGGCATTTCCCGTACATCTTTGAGTCGTCTAATGCAACGTTTAGGTTTGAAAATGTATCGGCCAAGATTGCTTCATGGGTTATTAGAGGATGATCCAGATCGCTGTTTACAATTCTGTGAAATGGTTCTGAATGAGGGAAGACAAGGCAATGGCATCACTGATAAAATTACGTGGTCCGACAAAGCTCATTTGAAACTTTCAGGTGCTATATATCGGCACAACTGTGTCTACTATTCAACAAAAAATCCCCATGTAACGATAGAAGGACAACTGAATCAGCTGGGGATCAGTTTGGGTGGGTCTTTCGTATAAAGGGGTACTTGGACCTATTTTTTTTCCATACTTCTGTTACACACGTCCTGTATCTTAACATGCTGAGGGACACTGTTTTACCCACAATTACAAAGACAGCATGATAATGATGACTTTCTTTCAACAAGATGGAGCTCCTCCACACCATGCTGTAACAGTGCGTAAGTTTCTTGATGAACAATTACCCAACAGGTGGATAGGTCGACGAGGGCCAGTGGAATGGCCACCACGATCACCAGACATCACCCCAATGGACTTCTTCTTTTGGGGTGTTGTCAAAGATAAAGTCTTTTCACCAAAACCACGTATTGTGGATGATATGATTCACTGCATAAGAGAAGCAGGTCAAGAAATTGAGTCACTGTCACTGAAGCCAAGATTAATACATTTCAGACAACTTTTGTTTGCAGTCCAACAAAATCAAGGAGATAAGCAACAATCCAACACACCACAAACAGTGCATAAATTTCTGTAAACTCATTTAAGATGTAAATTTTTAAATACCAAGTATCACAACATGAAACAGTCGAAGACGACATCTGCTACACATTTTACTTGAGACACTTTCATAACTTGATGGTGATGTACTTGTGTATAGTGACAAAGCCACTTTCCATCCATCTGCGAAGTTCACAGACATATCATTAGAATCAGGAGGAACAATTCACATGCAGTAACTGCAAGCACAACAGACAGTTCCAAAATCAGTGTCTTGTATGCTCTATTCACACAAAGTGTGTTTGGCCTTCTCCTTTTGCTGAAAGCTCTGTGACTGGTGTAGTGCACTTAGGCATTTTGGAGGAATTCCTTCTGCCAATTGCGTTTTCACATTACAGTCTGCAACTTGACAGATTGAAAGTTCCTACATGAACTGACTGAAGAAGACTGCTGTATCACTCGAATACCCTGTTTTCAACCTTACAACACTTTTACTTCTTCTTCGAGGTAAACATAAAGGATGCTGATAATATTCCTCCGTAGACCACCAACTGGTTGAGCTTGCTGGTAAGCTAGTTACATCTGCCATGCTTGTGAATGTGTGGAGTGGATTTGAACAGAGATATGACACATGCCAAACCATACATGGTGCCCTTCAATAAATATCCGTAAAATTTTAGATGTATGTCACATAACCTAACAAGACATACTTAGTTTTCATTCCTAAGCCTTTCATTCTAGGCAATATTACATTAAAAGCATTCACACTGCATGTGTCCATCCTGTACATACACACATGTAATGGTGTAGGCATACATGTAAAATTTAATGAGACAAGCAGTGTACATATAATGTAGCATTGAGGCACATTCACATAACCACAGATACCATGGAAAAGCTGTTAATATTAAATATTTTGAGTGTGTGTTTGTAGCCTTAGTCATCCATCATGCAAGGCGCATGTGCCAAAATATAATGCCATCTGTGGCCTGTCTGTCTGTCTGTACCATATTTTTCCACAATATATCATAAATGACATAATTTTCAGAAAAACATTACTAAACATAAAATGTGTATCATGATTTTCTCTACAACTTTTGTCTGAAACATTTCTCATCCTACGAATAATTCAGTAAGATATTATCATAAACGTACACAGGAGTTCATGCAAAGTTCCCATTATTCTCATGATATATTGATGTAACCTGAAATTTCTTGACATATTTTCCAAAAATACTCAAAATATCAAATTTCGTGAAAATCTGTCCATTGGGAGCAGAACTATTACATCCTGACAGAGAAACAGAGACAGACAGGATGAAGCTCACAGACGCTATTCGCAATTTTGTACATACACCTGTAAAAGAATTTCAAATTTTCAATGTCCAACCTAATGCAAGTAACCGTGAACAGTGGGCTGCTCACCTACTTTGTATTTAAAATTACCCAAGCATTTTTTTTGTTAGATACGGAACCACCTATGCAGCTGATGCAGCACTGTTACATGACAGGAGGAACCCAATAAATAAAATACTTGGTTGGTGAGTCATAACCTAGAACCAAGTGTACCACAATATTACTCATACAACTGGGTCACATAACAGTTTAAGTTGGCACACTTAACACAGCACCGCTGTTCTTTCCCATGTCAACATATTTTGACTCGATTACAAAAAAGAACACGTTTATTACTTTTTACTGCCAGTCCATAATTTTCTGATGGGTAAACACAGTAGCTGTTATATAAATATACATATGATACACACGCACAGTGCATGTCAATATACCTGAAGTCAAATAACACAAAGTTTTTACAGCACTGCTGACTCAAATCAGCCTTCTGGGATATGACACCATGTTGACAAGTAATTAGTTACCCACACTTCAGAGCAGTTTGTTGCCTCCATCTTAATGGTAGTCCAAGAGTACCCTGAAAATGTAGGCAATACGCTAGACCTCCTGGAATCTGCTACAAGAAAACCAGACACCTGAAATCAGAACTCACTTGTGATATGACAGCTCCCTGTACAAGTGGTCTCTGAAGTCCGCCTTGAACTTTGTGCGATATTTGTTGCATAGTGTACAGAAGTACAGGTTCCCTATAGGTTTTCCATAAGGGCCAAATTTCCCCTCTGCCTCTTCCACTTCTCCAATGTCAACACTTGACCTCCGGACAATGTCAGGTTTTGGAACATCACCTTCTTCTTCCAGCAATATGCCACGGATATGCCTTATACGCTGCATGTCTCGACGCCACAGAGGTGTTGTGTCAAATGAACCTATATCCACCAAGGATCCACTCTTGGCTGCTGGCGACAGGGACAAATGAGGAGCATCCACCTGCCAATAACACATACATATCAGCAAATTCAATGAAGGGCAATAAAAATCAAAGTACAGAAATATGAGTGATACAATCAGTGATCAAAAATAAGATGAAGCAATCTATACGGTAAGCTTCGTGTTGTTGCTGGATTATTACCTTTCTACCTAACAGAAAAGAGATTACCATGCCATCTGGTGTACACCCTTTACCTTCTAAACCAGATAATTTTCATGACACTGGGTAAGAACAACATGCCAATTGAGGCACCCCAACATTTTATGTTTATATTTCCTATTGCCCATAAAAACAGTCGACACACAAACTTGTAAGGTTGGAATACCACTGGTATTGCTTATTTTTGGATCCGGACTAGATGGAGAAAAATTATACACTTTTGTTACAGTAATATTCACACTGAATGCATATATTTTAAAAAAAAAAGGGGGGGGGGGGGGGGGCCCGGGGAAAAAATTTTTCGTGGTTTTGTGTGGGGGGGACACAAAAAAAAACCGGTGGAGAGGGAGTTGTT
>Ga0123355_10006079_pt1 | contig 17799 bp, 18 predicted proteins | sample TergutEmb28metaG_3_FD_89872 | JGI IMG/M metagenome (GOLD analysis project Ga0123355, IMG submission 89872) | Embiratermes neotenicus P1 segment gut microbial communities from Petit-Saut dam, French Guiana - Emb289 P1 | ecosystem: Host-associated > Arthropoda: Insects > Digestive system > Gut ... | reverse complement strand
TATGGTGATTGTGATGACTACAGAAAAAGTAAACCTGCAGGTATGGTGATTGTGATGACTACAGAAAAAGTAAACCTGCAGGTATGGTGATTGTGATGATTACAGGATCAGTAAACCTGCGGGTATGGTGATCATGGTGATTACAGAAACAGTAAACCTGCAGACACGGTGATCATGATGATTACAGGAAAAGTGAACCTGCAGGTATGGTGATTATGATGACTACAGGAAGAGTAAACCTGCAGGTATGGTGATCATGACGATTACAGGAAAAGTAAACATGCAGGTATGGTGATCATGATGACTACAGGAAGAGTAAACCTGCAGGTATGGTGATCATGACGACTACAGGAACAGTAAACCTGCAGTTATGGTGATCATGACGACTACAGGAACAGTAAACCTGCAGGTATGGTGATTGTGATGTTTACAGGAACAGTAAACCTGCGGATATGGTGATTGATGACTACAGGAACAGTAAACCTGCAGGTATGGTGATCATGATGATTACGGGAACAGTAAACCTGCAGTCATGGTGATCATGACGACTACAGGAAGAATAAACCTGCAGGTATGGTGATCGTGATGACTACAGGAACAGTAAACCTGCAGGTATGGTGATCATGATGATTACAGGAAGAGTAAACCTGCAGGTATGGTGATCATGATGATTACAGGAACAGTAAACCTGGAGGTATGGTGATTGTGATGATTACAGGAGCAGTAAACCTGCGGATATGGTGATCGTGGTGATTACAGGAACAGTAAACCTGCAGGTATGGTGATCATGATGATTACAGGAACAGTAAACCTGCAGGTATGGTGATCATGACTACAGGAACAGTAAACCTGCAGGTATGGTGCTTGTGATGATTACAGGAGCAGTATACCTGCGGGTATGGTGATCGTGGTGATTACAGGAACAGTAAACCTGCAGGTATGGTGATCATGATGCCTACAGGAAAAGTAAACCAACAGCAGCAGCATCCAGAACTACTGCGCGGTACAAACCGAGTCTTTAAATACATTTCAAGTTTCAATTAGTCTTTACACGGTTCAGGGCCTTGAGATATACGAAAAGTTCTCAACAAGATACATCAGAAGGAACTCGACAGACGCTCTATCTGCCGATGACGATGACAGATGACGCGTGTAGCAACACTTCAGAACTTTTAACTCCGCTATCAATAACAAAGCAATTTCATGTCGCACAGCACAAGGCTCTCGTTCCACCGTCACTGCAATAACATCAAGCAGGTGCTCAACTTCTCTGAACACATGCCCTACACTGCGCCCACAGCAGTCCTCCTCCCGTCAGACAAAAACAGGACGTCCATATTTGAACGTACGCAATATGTTCAACAATTAATATGCGTGGGCCATAATCGTTAGATCATACGTTATTAGAACGTTAAATGTAGCTCATTTACTCCACCGACAGGTCCTAATGTTCAGCACAATTCCAGAGCACATTACAGCATTTGGCCCAACTCTGCACAGGTTCAAAAATTCCGTTGCGGTTGGATTCATATTCTTTCATTCGCAACCACTCACTAACGGCCATTTCCACTTCCTTACCATTATGCATTTGGCGACCACTAAAAGTTGCTTCAGCGGCCCAACCAATACCGTGGATGGTTTGCACGCAGACGAGCACAACTCTTGTGCTGAAGGATCGCACTTCATGACATCCATCACCTGTTCGGGTCGCTGAAGCCACACGGGGCTCGTGGCCGATTCTACAATAATGAGGAAGTGTAAATGGCTATTCGTGAATGTTCCTGCATACAAGAGCACCTTTTTCACGGCGACGGATTTTTTAAGCTCGTACCGCGTTTGGACAAGTGCATCAGTGTTCTGGGGTATTATGTTACATGGTTCATACGGGCTATGTGTGACGACGCTCAGTGTCCAGGACAGGTGCAATTCTGCGTGTACCTTATGCTAGCTGTGCACTTCATCAACATGCTGTGCAAATCGACTCCGTTTTAAAACTACTCTCTCGTATACCGAACACAACAGCGCCCGAGTAACATTACCGTGTTAAAGCCATACGAATAACGACCAAAAAGTCATGTAAAGAATGCATTCTGCGGTTCGGCACCGTGCAGTGTAGTACACTGGCCGACGTTTCGGCAGCATGTAGTGTTGTAGAATCAGACAGACGTGTCGGCAGCATGTAGTGGTGTAGAATCAGACGTTTCGGCAGCGTGTGGTGTAGTAGTATCAGACAGACGTTTCTTCAGCGTGTAGTGTTGTAGAATCAGACGTTTCGGCATCATGTAGTGTTGTAGAATCAGACGTTTCGGCAGCATGTAGTGTTGTAGAATCAGACGCTTCGTCAGCGTGTAGTGTTGTAGAATCAGACGTTTCGGCAGCATGTAGTGTTGTAGAATCAGACGTTCCGGCAGCACGCAGTGTTGTAGAATCAGACGTTTCTGCAGCATGTAGTGTTGTAGAATCAGATGTTTCGGCAGCATGTAGTGTTGTAGAATCAGACGCGTCAGCGTGTAGTGTTGTAGAATCAGACGTTTCGGCAGCATGTAGTGTTGTAGAATCAGACGTTTCGGCAGCATGCAGTGTTGTAGAATCAGACGTTTCTGCAGCATGTAGTGTTGTAGAATCACGTTTCGGCAGCACGTAGTTGTAGAATCAGACAGACGTTTCGAAAGAACATGTTGCCCCCATTTCAAGGTTGACGTCAATGAGTTAATGTAGACGCCGAAGGTGTAAATTAAGTAATAAACAATGTTTATGACGTTTTTGTCTCCCCTAATTTAGAACGCTTCTCTTTATCTGTGACAGTGAAATACATTTATCGTGCTAAGCGGTACAAATTCTTCCTTCTTAAGCTTCCTCCCCACATTTTGCCTTAACTAAATTTTCGTCTATAATTTCTATCTTCCCCTCCTGTGTGCTCCTTTATTTGTCGTAAAAAAAATAAATGGTTTTCGTAAACTGGATCTGTTGCAAAACAATATCGGGGAAAGTTTTCATATACTGTCTCTTGAAAGACCTCTTTACCACACACAACTTGCGACGCAGCGCGCAGCGCGGCCAAGAGCCATTCTGTTGCGACGGTCCGTCGCACAGTCACCGCAACCAACAAACTGCTTCTGACTGAACTACGTGTTGTAGTTTACAGCCTTACAAACAGGAAGCACAAAAGAAAGACATCACGTGTGATCACTTCTCACGTCCTTTCTCAAAAAATGCCACATGTAGCGCGTATTATTGGATTAACTCCTTAAAGCCCAGTGGTCACTATACGAGTACGTACCGCCATTTTAACATTCACAAACTCTACGCTCTGCCAACACAGTGTATTTATGTGTTTTGTGTGGATCTCAGAACAGACAGCGATTATTTCCCATAAAATATTAACCGACTGGTTTCTATAACCGAGACGGAGTGTTTACTGCGCGGTACGGACTGGGTGTACAGGCACATCATTTGGGTGGACATTGGGCGCCAAAGGCGAGGTAATTTAGAGAACTAATGGCTGCAAGAAAATTACAAAACGACACAAAATAACAAACAATGGCCCAACAAGAGAGGTTATGCACGTATAACGTAACATTGGGGCGTGTTCGTGCAACCATTGTTGCAGTGGAAACAGCAGTATTACACAACCTGAGTGTGTATTTGTAGCCTTAGGTATCCAGCATGCAGTGCGGATGCGCCATACTGTCAACTGTGACCTGACCCAATGTACAATAATTTTCCCCATTACCTGTTAACTGGCATGATTTTCCGGGGAAAAAACAATATTGAACATAAAATGTGCATTTCGATTTTATCTACAAGTTTTGTCCGAAATATTTTTTATTTTCTGAAGAACTGAGCGAGATATGATCAAAAAATCATATCGGTCCTCACATACAGTATCCATTATTCTTGTCCGATTTTAATGAAACTTGAATATTCTAGAAAGATTTTCGAAAAATGCTCAAGTATCAAATTCCATGAAAATCCGTCCAGTGGGAGCCGAGTTGTTCCATGCAGCTGGACAGACGGAAGGACTGACGGACATTACGAAGCGAAAAGTTACTTTTCGCAATTTTGTGAACGGGCCTAAAAACTGGGGAACTGAACGTCGATACTTGCTCGCTCACGCCACTGTTCCCCAACGGTGGAACCACTACCGCCATGTTAGCCTTCACATAACCACTTCATACAAACACCGCAATGTTAGCTGGGCAAATCAGATCAAACGCCTTGCGGTCGTCCTGCACTCGAGGCTTACCTACAGCCTCCAATATCAACAGGATATTGTGCAAGGCTAACAATAGACTCAGGCTGCTCTATACTAAACACAATAAATCATCCCTTATCACCAGTAACCTGGCCCTAATAATTTATAAATCAGTAACTAGTGAAACAGCCCCTGTCTGGGCATATTCACACAAAACACACTTCCAGAGACTCCAAAATCACCAAAAGAGGGTGTCAGGAAATTCTGTTACCCGAAAAGGCTAACGTCAATTGAGATACACGAAAAAAGCGGCATGGATACTATGAACTGTTACGTGGGACTTTTCAACGAGTAGTGGTCGAAGAACAGCCATCACCAAGCAAAAGACACGGTGCGACTGAAGGCAAGTCAGTCCGGCTCCTGACCGGGGCTTAGTCTGTGTACTGCATAATGAATTGTGTCATCTTGAGCGGCCCTGCCTGACGACAGCACGATTGACCTGAATTATTTTAATATTCAGTCCGTACCACGCAGTAAACACTCTCCGTCTCGGTTATACAACCCAGTCAGTTAATGCTGTACAGTGAAATAATCGCTGTCTGTTCTCAGATCCACACAAAACACATAAATACAGCTGTGTGGGCAGAACGTGGAGTCCTTCAGCGTTAAAACTGCTGGTATAAAAAGTAATCCCAGGGTTTTAAAACGTTAATGAACTTGGTGGAAGGGCGGTAGTTATGTTTTCGTTGTTTTCTGCGTGGTATAATAAATTAAATCACGTACGTATTTCATGTCATACTCATGCGCGCGTTTCATAATTCCATTGCCACTAAGAACACGACACAACAGAAAGTACACGAACCACAACTCTGACATTGCAGCAACTGAGTCAGAAATTTACTTTCATCAACACGGAAGCTCCAGTCAGTTTAGGTATCAAAACAGCAGACAATTTCCCACTGGCAGACAAGTGTGAGAGTTTGCGGCGATAAATTTTACTTCAACCAAAGTCAGCAGTCTAACAGAGAGAACAAAACACATGCGAATAAGGCGTCACTTTTATAAAAAATTAACCCCTTAAGCACAGTCGATGCTATAACGGACACTAAGCTCAACAACAAAAAATCTTCACCCCCCCCCCACACACACACACATACGTTTTATTTACACAGTCCGTACAATACTTACAAAAAAAAAACAATTTCCCTGTACGGCATTTATTGATCGGTGTTTCTAAAACAAGCAATCTCTGCTCTTTGTCACGGCCGACGGCAATTTTCGTACGTAATATAGACACATCTTAGTCTTCAAAGCGACGGCTCAGGCAGTCAGGCGCCGGCCTGTCACCACGCGGCCCCACTTCGATCACAGGCCAGTCCACGCGAAATTTGTGGTGGGCACAATGGCACTGTAACAGGCTTCTCTCCCAGTACTTCGGACGTACGCTGTCAGTACCATCAGTACTTCGGACTACGCTGTCAGTACCATCAGTACTTCGGACTACGCTGTCAGTACCATCAGTATTTCGGAATACGCCGTCAGTACCATCAGTACCTCGAACTACGGTGTCAGTACCATCGGTACTTCGAACTACGCTGTCAGTACCATTCCACCAAAGCCCCAAACTCTTCGCCTTAATATAACACTTTTCAGACAGGCAAACTAGCCATGCCTGGGAACCTTCATTCGAAAAAATGTTATGTCCGATATTGGGGAGTTCCGAGCACATACGTAGTCACACTGGCTGTTTGTGCCGGTATCTAAAACCAAGGCAGGAAAGAACAGAGTTCACCGTCGGTGTGTCTAACAGTTCCTGCACAGAACCTGAGCAATAAACGCAAAACTCTTTAACGCTAAGCAACCACTGGGCTGTAAGCGGGTTGGCAGGTGCCCGCGGCGTTGCGAAGGCTGCACGGCACTGTTCACTGTTCACAGCTCTGTTTCGTAGTCAAAGTGCCGTAAGCCAGAAGCTGGCACTGTCAACGTTTTATGTGCAATATACTCTCTGTACAATTCTGGCAAACGGAAACTCCAATTAATGCTGCTCCCGTCTCTTTTATGTGCACTCGCAGGCAGAGCTGCGCCAAAGGAAAGTGGCCGAAAACTGATCTGCAAGGACGATGTTTACTGCTTACACTGGTGAAAACAGACAGTGCTCGGCTCAAGTCAAAACTAGACACGAGTGGTGGCGGTGCAATTCACCCTACTGGAGGCCACTCCCACAATCAACAAGCGACAGCACAAGAGACGAAACGATAACCAAGGGCACAGCTGTTCTCATGAGGGAACATCTGTACCACTGTGCTATGAAGGGCAACCGGCAAACCGGCAGACTCCCAGAGGACTGCGTGGCGCGGAACAAGCGATGACAGACGCAGTGACAAACTATGACGGACACTGTAGATGTCAGAATATTGCTCACGTTACAGCGAGCTGTCGGCTGTCGGCCAAGTGGTCCTACTGTCCCGTCACTGTCACACAGCTGGACACGTGAGCTGCATCTAGATGCAAGAAATAGGAAGATCAAAGGTTACAACAAGTTCCAGGAAGAACGTGTAAGGCCTAATGAACATCAGCAGCGTAAGTAGCTAATTAATCTATCGCATACCATCCATCCATCCATCCATCCATCCATCTCTCCGAACGTCCGTCCGTCCGTCAGTTCATGTACGGCACTACAGCCCCTTTTGGGCCCTGGCCTCCTCATGAGGCGCCTCTATTCTTCTCGATGTCCTTTCCCTTAAGGCAGATCTCTTTATCAGACCCTTCCGAGGTTTCTGAGACGTCTTGTGAGGTTAGGGTCTCCCGCCCAGTCCCCAACCTGGTGGAGCAGGGTGTTCTGTTTCATCTGAATCATCACCACGTTTTACCTGTCCGGCACCGCCAGCATAGTTCTCTGGATCTCCTGACCACGCAAGCCTCATCACTACGACGAAGAGGGCATAACATCGGGAGGAATCCACCGTATACCGGCACAAGAGTATTCTGAAAAGGGATAAGGCGCCAAATGGCGGCGATTACCGAGGGATGTCGTACTTAAATCAGGAATCAATCAAGACGTTCCTAAACGTCGGTTGGCACTGCAGCGTCGTATTTTACCGATAAAGTCCATCAAGCCGTCTTTTGAGACAAAGTTGGCGGCATAAATATTCAGTGGGGCTGTGATTTTGCAGGATCCTGTAGGACCACAAAATGCCGTAAAATTGCGGATCAATTCAAAGGTTATATGTAGTCGTAGTTAGAGAGGCCGTGGAGAAGCGCGTGAAGATGACGTAAACACCCCCCCCCCCCACATAATTCGATAATGACCGCGGGTGCCAAACTTCGACTAAATACTAAATACAGTGTACCAGTACGGACTTCAAACGCTGCAACTTGTCCAATCTGGGTTACAGTTGCGAGATACAAAAACTGTACATCACATTTGGGATCAATCTGCATATAAATTATAAACGTCTATTTTCAGAGATGCGTGGTGTGGCTATTAAATAACGAGATGAGTTTATGAAAAGAGTTTTCGTAATTGAATTGTTGCATCTACTTCGTTAATTCCTTTCAAAGTAACCGCCATCTGCAGGTACACCGTTCCATACGACCGACTCGAAGCAACTCCTAAGTCATTTTGCTTGCAGTGACTCGAGTGTTCAACCTGGTGGCACATAAAGTATCCATTAGCCTTCTACCTACAATTCGATGATACTAACGGCGTCGTTAAACATGCCTTATAATAAAACATACATTCAAAGCACTTGCCTCGCTGCACACACTGTACTCTGCACTTTGTTGGCAAATGTAAAAACGTTCAATCATTTCCGAAATATCCCCTAAGTTTTTGGGCTGCACCTTTTCGTTTCGTATTGTGTTCCGCTTACGAAACATGGGGACTTTGACGGCAGAGTTGATATCACATCGACATGCCTGGGCGGAGTCGCCGGTACAGTGCGTGTGCAGCCCCGGCGACCAGGCGCACCACTCTGGTAATTAAGTAATTCACGCCTTTGTTCAATATATGTTACATCCATATTGCTAATTAACGGCATTCTAACCAGCCTGTTAATAAAATTACACAAATCTACGTACGTACAATTTCAGGTAGGAACCCACTGCCACTGTGTCAAGATCCACGTTCTAGCAATTGACTAGTGCAATTAGGGTCTGTGCGGCTGTTACCCCGACGCACCGTAATCACGACCCTACGGTTTTAGCGCATGTCCATATGTTGTATCGATGCCAGAAGCATTAAATCAATCTTTCTTTGTGTGGATCCCAATAAAGCAGTAACATTATCTCCTTGACAAAGCGTGACACAAGCCATGTTCCCTAAGGACGCGGTCTACAGAACGTGTAGGATTAGTGGGGAGTTCCGTATCGATTTGGGTCGAGGTTGCAGCGACTTTCCTGGTGCAACAGTGGCCCATTGTCAACAGCGGGCAACAACATCCGGCTCTAACCCTTCCAGCAAAGTGGTTCCTATTAGCTACACCGCGTTTAACGTTCAAAACTTTCTGCGTTCTGCCCGCACAGTGTATTTAATTTATGTTTTGTGTGGATCGCAGAGCAAACAGCGATTATTTCCCTATACAGTATTGACTGGCTGGATAAACGAAAGTTGCCAGTTGGATTTACCCTGTCTCTAAGCTCACCGATTTCTTAAAAAAATGCTGTCGCAGCTGCGGAGGCTCCTCTAATTACTTGCAATGAACACCGACAGAAAAACGACAAGACCTTAGTTCGATGAACAAACAAACAGCTCCCGAGGAAAGTTGTCAGTAGCAGCAGCCAGAAACAGGGCTCCTGTTTTCATCAGGAATGCATGCCAGTTCCCGTTGTGGCGGCATGCAACAGGAGAAGCAGCACAAGAACTCGTGCAGGCGTGCAAGGCGTGCAAGGCTCGCTCAGCTGGAACACGAACAACTCTACGTGGCATGCAGACAAATGCACAGCCATGGAATGTGGATTCCTTCGGTTTAATTACCCTGACACCCGTTAAGACGGCTGGAAATCGTGTAGCCTGCTGACACTGAGAAGCGTGCTCAGCTGCTTGCTACAATTCGGACCCGTGTTCAGTTTGTCTCTACCAGTTTCCTTGCAACATCTGGCAAGTTACGATCGAGATGCTGCGAGCAACGAATGCAAGGTGACTCTTACTGCCGTCAGGTTTTGAACAAAAACGGACACCGTCTTGAAACATTTTAATAGAACATGGCAACACAGAATTTCATAGAAAGCTTTCAGTGCTTCTTTAGTTTTTACATAACGGCAGACAGACGACACCAGCAAGTGCAACTGTCAGCTTTCCCTCCGAACGCCCCGCCAGACACCGCCCACTGCAGTACAACACTAATGATGTTTCTCACAACATTACCAGCAACACACAGAAAGGTAAATTGGCACCTGCGATTAACTTAAGCCCGACAACCTATAGACTCCTCCCTAAACGCAGTATTAGTTGGTACATTCTCACGCTCAGGCTGATTTGCCCTGGATTGTCTCCTGCAGCCCAGTGTTTTTTTTTATAAATTCCCTGCCTACAGTTTCAAAGTTCTTGGAAAGAAATACGCGGTTTACAATGAAAGCCGTTTCCAATATTCCTCACGGTTTTATCTGGCCAAATTAATCATGAACGCTGGAATTCTGCGGGTGACAGTCTGTCCATTAACACGCCCGCCCAAGTTACGTCAACTTCGCTTCCGTACCGAACATATGGCAGCACAAGTGATTTTCAGTAATGTTACCGTGTTACTGCGATAATATTCTAGTGATATCTTTATTTATCTTTGAAGTTCCCTTGACAGTACATTTTGTCCTCTGTTGCAGCTATTTTGATGGTTTTATTTTGCGCGGCCGCCATGTTTCGTGTAACTGACCTTACGGAATGAGAAATAAGACAATGCGGCTGCTTCAAATGACGTCATACATCGAAACTCGAACTGCGGATATAACAGAGCCGCAGACAGACACGTAATAAGGTTTCTTGTCTGCCAGCTTTGTTTCCCCAACAAAAGAAACTGTTTTGTGTAAACAAGGTTAAAATTGGCTTGCTGTCTAACGCTGTACACAAACTTTATAAATGTGTACTTTATTGTTAAAATGTCGTAAGTTTTCACAGTACAAGGTAAGCGTGATTTTACTCAGCCCACAAGAACAGCGCGTCCTTTTCAGCACCGATTTCCCTAACTCACAACCGTTCGACAGCCCTATCAGGGGATCTCATGTACGAATTTTACAACGATCGGACAACAAATGCGAAAACCAATTACTTTGTATTCCTAATTAAAAGATAGTAGCTAAAAATGAGCCGATTTTCATGAAATTCACAGTCACAAGATACACTTTTGTACGGCATTTCACATTGAAAAAGGGTGTAGAAAAGACGGGAGAAAATTCATTTACGCCCTTCAATACAGCACAGTAAAGTATAGTAAAGTACGGTTCGGTACGGTACAGTACAGTACAGCAGAGTACGGTACACTAAAGTACATTACGGGACGGTACGGTACAGTAGAGTAGAGTAGATTACAGTACACTACAGTACAATGGAGTACAGTACAGTACAGTACAGTAGAGTACACTACACTACGGTACGGTACAGTACAGTACAATAAAGTACAGTAGAGTACAGTACAGTACAGTACAGTACAGTACACTACGGTATGGTACAGTACAGTACAGTACAGTATAGTACAGTACAGTACAGTACGGTACAGTACAGTACAGCACAATACAGTACGGTACAATGCAGTACGGTACAATACAGCACAGTACAGTACAGTACAGCACAGTACAGTAGAGTACAGTACGGTACAGTACAGTACAGTACAGTACAGTACAGTACAGCACAGTACGGTACAGTACAGCACAGTACGGTACAGTACAGTACAGTACAGTACAGTACAGTACAGCACAGCACAGCACAGCACAGTACAGTACGGTACAGTACAGCACAGCACAGTACAGTACGGTACAGTACAGTACAGTACAGTACAGTACAGTACAGTACAGTACAGCACAGTACAGTATAGCACAGTACCCGCCTACCCTTCAGAGCACCGAATGGCACGAATCTCACTCCTTACAGAAATCATGTGAGCAAACTACGGTGGTGTGACTGCTCACTAACCAGAGTGCTAATCAATACTCACTCTCAGGCGATGACAAATATCTTCTATACCTGATACATCATTTTGCACGATACAGATGTGCACGATCCCCCTGCCGTGCAAGTTGTATGGACATGTTCACATCTTCATGTCAGGTCCTGTTACTGGCATCTGTCAGGCTGGATCAAATGACATTTAGTGAGCAACAGGAATGGAAGGAAAGGAGACAAATCACGTAACGAGTACAAGGAATTGGGGGGGGGGGGGAGCAACGCGGAATTATTGTTCGCCTGTGGACCTTAAGCACTTGCAGGGTGTTAGTGAATGATGAGGTCGGTGACAAATGGATGGATCAAGATGGAACACTGGTGGAATGATAACGACAGCTGTAAAACGAAGTACTGTGAGGAAAACCTGTCCAACTGCTACTCTGCCCACCAAAAATCTCGCATGGACTAATCCGGCATTGAATCCGGGTCTCTGCGTGGAAGTCCAGGGACTAACCGCCGAACAATGACCAGTCAACGATTTTTAGACTTAATAATAATAATACGTTGGGACAGGGGAATACTGACCGATAAAACTGTACCGCATAACGACCCTTACGTCACAATCTTTGAGAAAACAAATCGGAACAACACAGTTTACTTAACTGGTGTCAGCGTACCAAATGTGGGTATTGTGCAAACCGCTTATACCGATAAAATGAGAAAATACCCAGCATTAAGCCCTGAAGTGCAACAGCAGTGGCCAGCAGAAGTGGTGTACATCCTGCCTGTCGCTGTATCTGTATCTCGAGCGACTGGACTTACCGGGTTTGCTGTGCGTGACCATCTTACATACAAACTGTATGGCCTGAAAGTGACAGACAGCACAACTCAGCGGTACCTAATGCACCTTCGTTATTAAACGCGTCGTATACACGAGTTAATGAAACAAACAATAATCCAATTGAATTCAATTCCTCATTTATTCACGTCCTAGTTTAACAGCACAGGGGCAATTATAAAACTAGTACAAAGCATACAAAACTAACAGAACTAATATATAAAACAAACAGGTTAGACTGACTACAGGATCGGAGGTTTAGACAGCACAGTTCGTCACGGCTACAGTGTCAAACACGACAAAAGATAAATTGATTTTAAATTGTTTAGCTTCGTTCATATCACAGATAATGGAATGTTCGTAGCATAAGATCTGCTTAATATTTCTGGATTACGTACTACTACTACTACTACTACTACTACTACTACCACCACCACCACCACCAATAATAATAATAATAATAATAATAATCCTTGAAGCACAACTCATACTGTTTTGGCACCATCTGGAAGTGAAAAAAACAGGCTCCTACCGTCCTTATCCACTGTGTATACACACACGACCACTATCCCAGCAGACGGTGAACAATACCCAAGTTGCCACTGTCCGCCCTCACCCGGCACACAGTCCTGTGGGCGGTCTGTTCCATGAACGCCATTCCGTCACTCATAAACGCTAAAGCACAGTAGTTCTGTTTGGCGCAAGTACAGGGCCGTTACACTTTGCGACAGACCGTCAATCTGCGCGACATGCTGCAGCTTCCAAACTGCAGTAACTGTGACCGGCAAAGTGGCGAGGAATTAGAGAAGTTGCGATGCGGGATCCACAAAACACACACACACACACACACACACATACACACACTTGTGCTGATTCTTAGCGATCTTCCAGCTGGCTTATCAGACGGTAAAACGTTCGGACTGTAACGAATGTGTTTTATACTCCGGTCAAAACTGATCTCGTATCTGCAACTCGAAGAGGAAACAACAGATCCCACCTGTCAGAGGAGCGCAGTTCGGAACAACAGAGACAGAGCAATAAAGCCGACAAACTCTGATGTCAAGAGACGACAAAGAGACAGGAAAAGCTCCCTCTCAAACAGTTCAAACTGTCAGTACAGTTTGACTGACCACACCACACCACATTACGGTGTGTCCATAGAGACAAACGGTCACATTTCATGAATATGAACGACTTTTTATTCAGTTCAGAATAAATAACAATTTCAAATGCATATTGATGTGGAGCCACTCACATTCAGTGGCCAGTATCTAACAGTTTACAGCCCGGAGGTTAGTTACTTCATGAAACGCCAGGTTTGGCTTTTAACAATTCCACGTTCTGCCCACACAGTGTATTTATGTGTTTTGTGTGGATCTGAGAACAAACAGCGATTATTTCACTATACAGCATTAACTGACTGGTTTGTATAACCGAGCCGGAGTGTGTTTACTGCGCGGTACGGACTGAGTCTAAATATAATTCAAGTTAAACTTAGTACTGTAATGCCTCCCCAGATGGCACTCTGGCCTAACTGCACCTGCCTCGTGAAGACACTATAATTTAAGGGGCGCGGTTATTAACGTCAGCGCCAAAGTCACTAATTTCTATGCTGCCACCAGCCAGATTACAACCAAATTTAGACTGTCGAAAATCTGGCAAACTTCTCTGCCACACAACGAAGTAAGACACAAAATGCGCTCATCTATATTTCTCAATTTGCTTATCTAATACTCCAGGGACATCAATCAGTGGTCAACTGTACGTCAATTATGTCAGTAGAATTTAATAATTAACCCCAAAATATTTAATATTAAAATAAAAATATACAAACAACCGTAATTTACACTATCACAATGTAACAAATAAAAGGTTTGAATTTAGTAGTTAACCAAATATTTGTCTTGCCTTCCTTTATATAGCCCAATGTACGCCGGAAATTTAGAATAAATTTCTAAATAATTTTCCTAAATAGTTGTTCGCCAAAATTGCTCAACTCGCGTAAATAAACTCAAAACGGTTTTCTACCACATCCTACACAGCTTACCTTGGATACTCAGCAGCAGTCTGTGTCTCGTACACATAATACAAATTCTTCTTCAGCGTAGAAGTCTGAACAATGCTTCACGTTGACCAAACACGTAAGAATAACCAATATTTCCACGAGAATGAGGGCGTTTGCCTGGTTACAGTGAACTATATAGAGTAGGGCCGCTGACACATCTAAAAATGTGCGTATTCTTCAGTGTATTACTCTGTTTGCTACGGAGGAAGTTCACTGAAAGTTCATAAACTCCGCTACTTTACGGCAAAAGGGAAATCAATGTCTGAGTTGCACATATTTGTAAGTGCAGTGCACTGCTCTTGTCAGCATTCAAAAGCTTGTCGCGTCTGTGCACGACCGATTTCCCAACTCAAATTCATAAGTACATTGTTCATTTGTTACAGTATTTAAGGTGTTACGTGGACATAACTGAATTAAATTAACGCTAATGCGTTCCGAGGCAGGCAGGCAGGCATCCAATGCCCCTAAAAGTAATGGCATCAGGTGATCAATACTGCCCAAATAAGTGACAGGAGTGTCCAAAGGTGCCGACTGTATCCCAGCGGTTTAGAAGTAGGGCAACCTTCCAACCGCTGTATTCAAAACGAACTTTCCGAAAGAAATCTATGTCAGATAAGAGACAAATACCATGGGTGTGGCACTAGTACACACGTTTCCTGATGTCAATACACGGGAGCTCTTTTACAGCAGCTGACACTGGGTAAGCGCGTCAACAAAGTACCGACCAGGTACATGACCATGTTCACATGACTTCAGCAATGATCCCTAGCCTCACATTCCATATGATCTTTCCATTTACACCCTGGTTTATCAACTGCTCTCTTCCCTTCAAGAACTTCAACTAAAATAACGTACGGGGTATTCACTGTGAGCCGGGTTAGCTCAGTCAGCATAGTGACTAGACTACGAGCCGGACGTCCGAGAAACTGTAATTTGAATCCCGGCAGGAGCAACAGGTTCAGCTCCTTTGCAAAACGTCCAGACCGTAGCCTCGTGTTCTGTCACTGTGTATTGCCTGCCCAGCAGGACTGCACACAGCACAGCTCTTCCTGAGAAGCTTGTACTTCCTCAGCTAGCCCACATATTCCGCGAACTGCATAGAACACGCACGTTCATTACAGTTTTCACAACAGCCCACCATTTTTTCGATTCCTGAGCTAAATTAATCCATTCCACGCCCTCCCAACATATTTTATTAAGATTCATTTCAATATTATAGCCCCATGCATGCCCAAATGAGTTCTTTCCTTCAGGTTTAGCGAGCAACGCACTACGCACTTCCTCCCTGCCCCATACGTGCTACACGCCCCGCTAGTCTCATCCTACCCCATTTGATTGCTCCAGTAACATTTCATGATCAGCACAAACCATGAAGCTGCTCATCATGCAGTCTGCTCCAGGACCACACATCTTCCTGCAGACCAGCTGCCAGCCGCACGGCTGCACATACAGTGCATGACAACTTCTATCTCTTCCCTTAATTCTGGACCGCTGTAAGTGCTGCTGCATTGGGCCAGATGCAGCTAAACATTCAGAAAATGCAACGTAGCGTACAGGGCGGGCTTTTGTGAACACAGCAATGACAGTGCTGGGAAATCTGTTGCCTGGATAGGGAAGAAATGTGTGAGTGTCAGCACAACGTAACAACTGTGCCAGTCTGTCGGCACAACGTAACAACTGTGCCAGTCTGTCGGCACAATGTAACAACTGTGCCAGTCTGTCGGCACAACGTAACAACTGTGCCAGTCTGTCGGCACAATGTAACTACTGTGCCAGTCTGTCGGCACAATGTAACAACTGTGCTAGTCTGTCAGCACAACGTAACAATTGTGCCAGTCCGTCGGTCAGCACAACGTAACAACTGTGCCAGTCTGTCAGCACAACGTAACAACTGTGCCAGTCTGTCGGCACAACGTAACAACTGTGCCAGTCTGTCTGTCAGCACAACGTAACTGTGCCAGTCTGTCTGTCAGCACAACGTAACAACTGTGCCAATCTGTCTGTAAGCACAACGTAACAACTGTGCCAGTCTGTCGGCACAATGTAACAACTGTGCTAGTCTGTCAGCACAACGTAACAACTGTGCCAGTCTGTCAGCACAACGTAACAACTGTGCCAGTCTGTCAGCACAACGTAACAACCATGTTTGCCTAATCACAGCCATAATTTCGGTGTGTCTACATATCTCAGGTACACCCTAATATCAAATCGGTTCACGACCTGTATGTAGACATACAGCAGACAGCAGACAGCCTGACAGGACAAAAACGAGCGAACAAAATTCTTGCAAATGTTCATTGCAGAAACGCTAAATCCTACAATTCGTGGGCAGCCACAAACGAGAGTTGCGTTTAGATACTAATAATGATTGGATATCTGCTTGCGGTAACTGATATCCTGAAGTAACACAACAAAGTGCAGGAAATGAGAGTGAGCGATGTGGAGCCGGAACGGTTCGATACTGCACTTGAACAGCGATATTCGTGGGGAGAACACACCGCTTGGTCCACGTCGTAAAAGGGTGGGCTGGCTATGGCTCTGAACTCACCACACAGCAGCAGCAGAGACCTGCTTGAAAGCTAACAGTTCCTCAGCTGGTCACGAAATTCCTCACATATCACACAATCCGACAGTTCACTGTCGGGCGGGTTCACAACAGCCCGCTTCTTGTCCTTATCACGAGCCATATAAATCAAGTCCACGCCAGTTCTCTCTATTTCCTTAAGATACGTTTTCATATAATACGAAGCCCCTACCAATATATCCTGAGCAGTACAAATCATGAACGCCGTAACTCTCTGCAGTCTCCTCCGTCTCCTGTCAATTCTACCTCTTAGGTACAAATGTCTTTCTCGATCACCCTCAACACATACTTACTTACTCACTCACTCACTCCATGGAGCAGAGTCCTTCATGAGAAGCTAACAGGTTTTCAGTTTGTCAAGAAATTCCTCGCATTTTATGGAGCCCGTAGGTTCATTACCGCAGTCACAAGTGCCCACCACCTGTCCCTATCCTGAGCCAGCTCGATTCAGTCCATACCCCCACATCCTACTTCCTAAAGATAAATAATTTTATCCTCTCATCTATGCCTAGGTCGCCCAAGTGGTCTCTTACCTTCAGGTTTCCCCACCAAACCCCTGTATACGTCTCTCCTCTCCTCTCCACCATACATGCCCCGCCCATCTCATTCTTCTCGATTTGATCACCCGAACAAGATTGGGTGAGGAGTACAAATCACTAAGCTCCTCATTATGTAGTTTTCTCCACTCCCTTGTCACTTCGTCCCTCTTAGGCACAAATATTCTCCTCAACACCCTATTCTCAAACACCATCAGCCTACGTTCCTCTGTCAATGTGAGCGACCAAGTTTCACACCCATACAAAACAACAGGCAAAATTATATTTCTGTATATTTTAATCTTGAAATTTCTGGATAGCAAACTGGAAGACAAAAGATTCTGCACCGAATGATAGCAAGCATTCCCTGAGTTCCGTCTGCTCTTAATTTCAACATGAATAGAATTTTGATTTGTTAAAATTGTTCTCAAATATTTGAACTCTTCCACCCTTTCAAAGGAACTATTATCAATCTTAAACTGTGACTTTGC
>Ga0123355_10006078_pt1 | contig 17801 bp, 7 predicted proteins | sample TergutEmb28metaG_3_FD_89872 | JGI IMG/M metagenome (GOLD analysis project Ga0123355, IMG submission 89872) | Embiratermes neotenicus P1 segment gut microbial communities from Petit-Saut dam, French Guiana - Emb289 P1 | ecosystem: Host-associated > Arthropoda: Insects > Digestive system > Gut ... | reverse complement strand
TGTGTGTGTGTGTGTATACACATACACACACACACGGATAATAAAAATTCTTTGAATGTTTGAAATCAGATTTCATAACACTCATATTAAAGAGTTGTGCACTATGTCATGAAGTGTCATATGAATTCATATTGTTCAGTATTTCTTTGTGACAGAAGTGATAAATTATTTCATTGTGGAAAGGACTTTGAGATCTTTGTTAAATGGATGATTTTGTCCCGAAGTTAATGAAATGAGAAGAAACATATTCACAAGAACCTGACAACAGGGTGAGAGGTTTTTAATATTCATTTCATAGGTATTTGCAAAATGTTTCTATGTATATTGCTTCTATGTAAGGTAATGTATACCTACATTGTTTACAGATATAGAACACTGACTCCACAGAAGTTGTTAATATTTGTAGTTTTGCAGAATGTTTACCAGAAACAAGACAATCATCTGAAGCCTTGCAACACCCTGCAGTAAACTTCTAGAGGTATTTCTCCTAATGGTTTCCCAGAGTATGACAACATTTCCCCAGTTTTTGACCTAAGATCACAATGTTCCAATAGGGTGAAATGTTTTTCACACTGCAGTAAACTCGGTAGAGCCTATGGCTAATCAGTCTGTGCAGCAGTCACAGAAACAAATTTTATCTTGCTACAGTACAACATATGCCATTCCTGTCCCCAGTATGTTACTTGTTATTTTCTTGATTATTATTATTATTATTCTGCATATCAGTCCTCAAGACTTCAATTACATGCTTCATAAATTGATATCTTGTACCATCTTGAAAGAATGTGAAAGACTTCAGTCACAAAGGTAATATGCTTTCCCTTCTAGAGTCAGTAGAATTCCTTCAAAAATTATCTGGAATCCTGATATAAATTTGTGTTTAAAGAATCTCACTGGAAGGTGTTACATTGCTTGAACAAGCTGTAGTGAAAGGGTTAAGATGTAATGTATGAACCTGTACCCAAGGAATTCCGTCATTACAAGATGTCTACCAGTATACTTTGTTACACTTCCGATTGGCTGCTTTTTCTTTTGTGAACCACTTCTGGTTACAAATGTCCATTTTTCTTATCCTGCTAGAAGTGGAAGGTGACATGGGGGCCCTGCTTGGTGCAAAGAGTGATTATAGTTCTGCAAGCATAATCTGTGGACTTGTGTGGTGAAACTTTCTTATGAAATATTCTCTTTTACAACATTCCTTTCATAATCTATGTTGCAGAGATATAAAATATGGGGTTAATACCCTCTTAGGACATGTAAAAATTCCTTCCTTCTCATTGAAATATCTATTTCTAGAGTAGTTACTAACAGTGGTTATGACTGGCTCTGTGAGCACTGTTTTACGGTTTATTCATATGGCCTTAGTTCTGCATGGTTTGCTAGCAGTAGAAGGCTGACAATGGGAGATGTGATGGGTAGATTGTACTTCAGTTTACTGTAATACGGGAGAAGCATTTGTGCTGGATTTGTGAGGATTTTATAACATTTGTGATATCTGGTACAAGTGATGGATTTCAATGGTAGTGTTTTGTATGAGCAGGAGGAAGTTATGGTAGTGTTTGGTGTTTTAGAAGGAAGCTGTTGTGGTTGTGTTTTGTATGTGCATAAACCATCAGACAGATTAATATTAAGGAATGTGTGAAATTGGTTTATCTATATGTCACTTACCTATACAGTATGGATATTTATGCTATGTGTTCTATATTACATGCATTTTGGACTCTATCCCACTTTTGCTCATCTTGTGTAATAATGTGGTGCATACTGCTCACTGTACTGACATAACAGTCAATATTCTTTTCCCAAAACTTTGTATTACCACTCTTGAAGTCAGTAGAATGACAGTACTGTAAAGGCAGATCTATAAATATGTGACTCAAATGTTAAGATTTTTTAGACTATTTGTTATTGATCTTGGTCCCATTAAATTCTTACCAAACAACCTTGTATTTACATTGCTCAGAGATGCCAGATGTAATTTGCTGGCATCAACAAGATCAGGAATCTTTGCAAATACTGTATGAGGAATTGTTTGTGCAACCAACAGAACCCATCCCTATATCAGACATCCACAATAGCTGTACAAAATGAAGAACACTGTAGTTCATAAGTACTTATGAATTAACACACAGAAAAGTGTGTGTCTCATAGAGATTGCAACAGTAGTTCTGAGGCGAGACATGTCTTGCGTAGTGCTATCTTGTTCAGGCTCAACATCTCCTCCAAACGTTGCACTTTGTAGCTGCAATTTTTCTTGCACCGTTGCCGTAGCTTCTTCTCACGCCTTCCAAACTTGCTGACTCGCTCTGAAATATTCCAATATAGCTTCTTTACTTTCCTTATACAGTCATTCTTGAGGCAGTGGTTTAGTTGTACATCTGTTACTATACACAAAGTGCTGCATGACTAGTAGAGGAAAATTCACAGCCTTGTGTAATGTGTACAGATATTACCCTTGGTCTTTCAAAGGGGCTCCTAAAACACCGATCTTCAATGGGAATATTAACCCTTGGATTATGGATTCCTACTTTTAGTGTACTGGGTGCTTTTTGTGCCCATACCTTGCTGATCATTTTCTCAACATTTGTCTTTCTAAGTTTGATTCCTACAGTCAATTACAGATAAAAAATTACTTTCAAGTTTTTCGTTTCTCATGCAACTGTGTAGATTGAAAATTGCTATTGACAAGAAAATAAAGTTTTGAACAGAAATATGAATGAAATGTTTCTGTATTATGGTTGTTCCTGGCAGTTTTCACATTTTATTTGAATTGTGTTGACACAGTGGTCCTTTCACATCCTTTCTGATCACTGGCAACATTTTTAGCCTGTTCTGCTGTCCTTAGCTTTTTGGATCAAGAGAACACCTTCCATGCCATCTTCCTCTGTCTTTCTTCATATTTTTAAGGGAAGCTAGTTGTTTTCACAGGACACCCATCGCTCTCGTGGCCTTTCAAGTATGTCTGTTGCTGTTACCACCATCAGCCCTCATTCTTATATGTGGTCTTACCATTTCTTCTTCCAAACAAAGCAGATATAGATGCTTTGAATTATTCTTCTTTTGTTGCCAATTGGGTTATTTCAGCATCCACAATACAATTACATTTACAAAAGTAACAGCAATCAAGCTGAGAAATAGTTTCAAATGCCTGTGCCTTGTTGATGTTTCAGAAGTGTATTCCCTCATGAGCTTGTCCAGAATGTCAAACCCACTTTTAGTGGCATTATATTGCATAATGATTTGAGGTTTGTGATTTTGTTTGCTCACTCTGGCACGTGTCATCATGATGCTGTGAAGAAAGGATGGCAGCCTTGCTTGTTTCTGGTACATATGATACCAGTGTTAGGTTCTTTGGTAAAACCAAAGGTAGAAGAAGAGACCTCTCTTTGTTTTACACTGAGAAATGGTGCTGGGATTTCAGGCTCGTTCTGTCCCTTAGTGTGTCAACCGGTGTCATATTGCTAGTCACAAGGATATTTGCTAGTTCACAACTTGTAAAGAAACATTCAGTGGTATTGCCTCTTCCAGTTCCATTAATGTGACAGACATCTCTGACAGCTCAAAGGCCCTGCTTCTCCCTTGCTCCATCAGTCTTGTCAGTGTATACTTGCATGTTGTAGGCATCAAAATACTTTGCATCAGCAGGAACCCTTACTTTGATCCCATCCTTTCCCGGTTTTGATTTTATAAACACACAGAATGGACATTTATCTCTAAACACCACAAACTGCTCGTCAATAATTGTGTGTTCGTTTAGTTTGTATGTCATTCAAAATCTGCTGATGCCTTCAAATACATCTCAGAATGGAACTAATTTGTCTGTTGATTGCTTGTAGTTTTGTCATTGTAACAAGTGAGACATGGAATTTGAAAGAACCAATCCCTTGCCATTATTGCAGGAAAAATCAGTCTGGCATAGTTAGCATTTGTTGTCCATAGATTTACTATTGGTTACTTTATTGTCCTCAGAACACCAGAATCAATCATGAGTCACATCTCAAGCAATGAGGGCTACCAACAAGTGACTGCAATATCTGAGCTCATTAATCAGTTACCTGTACTGTAAAGGAGTTGGTATTGACACTGTTACAATTCTTATATGTTAGACAATTTGTATAGTAAGTTTTGGTAGAACGAGTATTTGAGACTTTTTTACTAACGTGGATACAAAGTGGTGCAGTTGGATTTGAAAAAATGTAGCATACTGAAAAAATAATATACTCACCACGTAACAATAATTTTGTGTCAAGGGGATTTCAAAGAACACAAAAAAAAAAAAAAAATTGGCAAGATTGTTACCAAATACCACCAAGACCTGTTCAAGAGAAGACCAAGCCTGGGTACATTTGGTACCCAGTCAATAAAATAAGGGTTAATATGGAATTCTAAATTTTATTTTAAATGGTAGAGTGCAAGAGTGAACAGGCAGTAGGTCAGTGAATTGAAAAGTACTCTTTAAATAACTGAGGGGCTTTTGTGGAAAGTCTAACAAGCTGAAGAGCAATATTTTCATGACAGGCTGTACAGATGTCCTTGTTTATGAATGATTTATATTATTTTTTAATAAATACAGTGTACATACTAATATATTTATCTTGAGGTTAGTAACTTTCTGTAGATTCCCACTTGGTGGTGAGAACAATACTTCAAAATGCAGGTACAATATAGAAATGGGTCCTAATACATCATTGAGTCATACAACATATACCTCTTAACATTCTTAGGTGGTGTGGCATATTAGCTTCCAAACGGCACTATGGTAGTTAGTGCTTCTGCTGTATAAGCAGTACATCACAAATTCAGCTCTTGGGTGCCTTTAGTATTCAAGTCTGCTGTGATGTCTGTATTATGTTTTCAGATTTCTGCCAAAAAATTAAAGGAATTGTTTACAAGCATTACAGAAGGCTGTGAATTTAATTGTGATTGTTATTTATGAGCATTCGTATTTATGGAATGTGCCTGCAAGATTCTATTGTAAGTCTGCTGCTGGCACACAAAAGTCTGCACAACAATCTGGTTGGTAGTAAGGAAGTACATTGTTTGGAGAACGTAATTCATGTCTGGGTCCTTGATTAGGTCTCTCGGCAGTATGTTCGCACAAGGTAAACTTGTCCTTGCACATGCCGTGAAGGCATGTAAGGGGAGTGAATGTATGGCTCCAGTATGTATGTGGCTGGTATATGTGAATATAAACACTTATGTGCATATGTGTATGATCACAGTCATATGAAAACTGTGTGTTCTGGACTTGTGTTCTAACAAGCCTTACTTGCAGATGTTGTGCCTAGAGGTATGAACCGGAACTTATGTCGCAGGTCTTCAAAGTTGCTTGCAGTGATTGTTTGCAATTGGAAGGAATGGACAGTTCCACTTCGCACGACCCAAGAATGCAGCTCCACCTCACTGTTCTTCACATCTGGTTCTTGGAAGGCATACTGCAAGTCAAATAGGGATGTTTGTCAATAGAAGGGAATGTATAGTTTCTGTGTAGACACACAAAAGTATATCTATGTCTAGCAGTGATGTGCTTGTTGGCCAAATGATGGATAAACACCAGTACTGACTTGTTAATTGTTGTCACACATGACAGTGTTTTTGACTCAAGTAATTGATTGGACTAGTTTTTTTTGAAGCCATTGAAGTTAGCAGCTGCTATGTATTAAATTATTGGGAAGGTGGTGGGACTCTTTTCATATTGTCGGACTGAAGCAAGGAATCATAATTTCCTGACAGAGAAATATAGAAGTGGCAAAACAATGTTACACTTATCTTCTGTTTCTGTATTTTCCTTATACAGCAATTATAAAATACTCATATAAAGGAAGTTTTGTTTGGTTGCTTCTCTGCTTGTTTTGTTTATACATCTGCAGCAAAGTTCATGAAATTTGGTTTGTTAGTAACTGTACAGTAGGTGTCATCAAATGAATTCAGTTTTGATTCCTTTCAGTCCAGTGTAAGCATCCTAATATTAAGCTGCTTCTTCTTCTCTCTCTCTCTCTCTTTTTTCTTTTTCTTTTTTCCCCCTGGGATATGACACCTAGCAATCTGGCAGATGTGTAGTGACATTTAAACAGTGAAAGCTGCTGCTGCCATCTTCAGGGTGTCCTACCCTGCAACATTGGTACCGTGTGGTATCACATAGCACAAGATCTTAACTAAAACTAAGGACATAACTTCAGATCTCAGCTATTATTGTATTTTTCATGATGCTGAAGATTAACTCATACAATATGTCATTATACTGTCTTATAATATTATAAGCTGATGATTGACATAAAATATAGAACCTAAAAAGATAGTTTTTCTGCACCTGCCATGAAGCCATATGGAGCGAGTGGCGATATAGCTCAACTTGTTCTTAATCTTGGCATTAGGTGGATGTGATGTGGTCAGCATTCCTCCCCATTTGCTTTACTCCCTGAGGGAAAAGTTCCTTGGTACCTGTTGATAGGGTCCTGAGTGGGCCCCACAGCCATCTGGACGTTTTGGAGGCAGAAAAAAAATCTTACCTCTGCTGGGATTCAAACCCCAGATCCTTCAACCTGTAGGCTAGTGTTACTGACTACACAGTTTGCTGCCAGTTGGAATTTGTATGTCTGGATTCAGTGTATTGCAGCTGCTATTAAATGTTCTGGTTACCATATTTAAAGAGTGTTTTGGAAGTGGTTTTCTTCAACGTGCTGTCTTGTGTCACTTATAAAAAATACATTTCTAACTGCACTTTATTAAAAAGGTACAAGCCTACAGAAATGCACTCATTAATTCTAACCCTTCGTACATGTAGGAAAATATGGTAAAGTATCATTGATATAAAATTTTCATATAATTCCACATTTGAGTCCATATAACGTAACAAATTGGCATAATATTGTTAAATACATCAAGAAACAAAGGTATGTTGTGTGACTGAAACAAGATACAACCTGAAGAAACTCTGACAAGTTTCCAGCACCCTGGGCCCGGTAGGCAACCAGCTCTGCAGCTTTAGGTATGCACTGCAATGACCCAGTCTGTGTTACTCCACCTTGTGGTACTGCAAACACTGCTGCAACAGCATCAATATGTCATCATTTTGTCATGTTTCACACTGAAAAAAGTGTTAGATAAAACTTGCAGGTGGTGATATGATAGACATTTTAAATCATGCGTGACGCTTGTCCAGTATGAGCTGTTTTTTGAGAAAGCTAATGCAATTTGATTTCACTTTATACGCAGTAGGTGGTATACTGTAATGGTATGAAAAAATGTCGGATATTTCTGACTTTGTATACTCTCCCACCCCCTCCAAAAATGCAAGATTTCATCGATATTTACGTAGTAATTTCACGGAAGAAAAATGTTGACCTACCAATGGACAGGTAGTACCTCTATGTTATGGGTTAATTTTATTCAATTTACGGAAAGGACACTAAGTGTGGGCTAATGGACGTAGATCAGGGTGCACAAATTTTTAAAAAATCTAGGAGACGCCTCGAAATTCTAGGCGCCAGAAGGGTGACATGATGCTAGGTTTACCATATGTCCTCTTTTTCCCGACATAAAAATTTCCTTCCGGGCGGATTGTTTAATCTGATAGAAATATCCAGTTTTTTTTTTTTTTACTATTTATCGGTTTTAAAGCTTTTGCCAATATCGATTGCATTTAAAATAAAAATATAATACTCTTTAAAGAAATACATAACCATAATATTACATGACCATTGTCCGTGTCCAAAAAAAAAAAAACGCACGTTCGGCAGTTGACTTTCGGAATGTCTCGGAAAACTTCGGCGCGGAAATTTTGAATAATTTGAACTCGGTGAAAAATGTGGGTCATCAATGTCTCAGAATTTCATACCCGAGAAGGCAGGCAAACGTTTAGAGGGAATTTTACTTAATAAAATTGTGCCTGAGTTGTGTGCCCTCTCTTTGCGTTGATGTCCTCTTTTTTATGGCCGATATGTGGAAAAAATTTTCTTTTCTTGATGGCTAGATCGTAACCCCAACACGAATCAGTTCTATACTGAGGCCCACAAATATTAGGTGTCACCGCACAAAATTTAGGCGCCACGACGACCTGGCGGCCAAGGTTTGTGCACCCTGATGTATGTATAGCTTGTGTGCCTACAAAGTCGAGGGGATATTTGAATCAAAGGAATAGGAAGTAACGTGGGATTGGCGAAAACCATGCTTTTATAGAAAGCTTCTTCATAATTTGATATGAATGTTGTTAGGATGATCAACTGAAGGGGCGATGAGATGGGAAACATACGTAGCATGCAAAATTTTGATAATGAGAGCTCAAGGGAAGCGACCAAAACGCAGATGGAATGGTAATAAAGTGGTTGTTTGATAAACAGGTTGCGAAAATGGAGAGTGGTTTCAAATGGCGTCGGTGTGACTAATGAGGGACTTTTGATCCAACGGTAATAAAGCTTAAGCTTTGTTGAAAGTAAGAAATTCCTTAATTTTAACTTCCTGAGACAGTGGTTTAATACATATTCAAACAATGACATTACTTTGGACTTGTCCACCTACATAGTTTATTGAAACCACTGTGTTTCAGAAATTTCTCTGTTAAGTTGAACATGATGTGTAAGGACTTCTACACTGTGGGGTTCCTCAGCATTGCTTCTTGCAGAATGATGTGACTCTGAACTACAAAAGTAACAGTATTTTCAAAGAGGGCTTTTCGCCTTGAAGTTAATTTACGAAGTGTGACACTGTCTTTACAGCCGAGGCACGTTGTTCCAATATAAAAATTTCAATAAAGTTAACTTTAAGAAGACACGAGTATTCTACTATAAAATTAACAGAACCTTTTTATAAAGTTATTGGTATTAGCATTGTTATTGAAACAATGCAACATTAAGCCAGCTTGCCTGCATGTGTGAGCCTTTAAAATAGTGCAAAGCACAGCCACAAAATTTAATGTGGGCTGTAGGAAAGTATGGCGTCAGTATGTGGACTGGATTAAACTGGCCCAGGATATGGTCCTATAGTGGGTACAAAAACAAATCCTCGATTTTGACGAAAGAAGAAATGGAATTCATTGAGCAGGAGAAAAACTGTCAGATTTTCAAGGAATTTTCGGTACTGTGATATTGTTTACTTAGTTTGGTTTGTTTTACTTGTGACAGGGCAGACAGGACAGCATTGTCCAAACTTCTTGGCCGGCTTAGTACACTGCAGTTCTTCTCGACTTGGACATTTGAATCTGTTGCACTCTATGTTTCCAGAGTTACACTGACACATGACACAGTCCATTGGACCAAATGGACCAATCACGGGATGCCATGAGGATCCATCTAGGTAATATCTATAAAGGCAAGAAGAAAACACAAGAACTTTTCACAGGGTATTACTTTACCGTTGCAAATGCAAATGTACACATTACTTACTATGGAGTGGCTTTGCCAGATATATCAAGTACAGCAAGACTGATTTTAGGTTGCGAAATTTCACAGCAAAATAAAGCAGCATCTTAGTTACAAACTTATTTCAATGTGTGTGCATGTTGAGGGATTGCACTACCATGAAAAATATTATGTTCAGCATTGTATACATTCCATCTTATGGCCAGAGGGCAATTTCGTGCATTGTTACATGGTCTGTCCTGCTTTCCTTCCTGTGCGTTTATCCCAAATCCTAGATACAATCACTCATAGGTTACAGTTATGACCACAGTGTTTATACTGAAAGCATATTCAGAATGAGAGGAAATTTGCCCACTAGCTATAAGTGCTGTGAATTCGTTTAAACTTTAAGTCTAAAAAGTTTACAGCACATGTCCTGAGACTTTTTTTTTTCCTTCTAGATTCACTTCATTTCCTAATGCTGTAACACTTTTCAGCAGCATTGTATATCACGACCATGAAGCACGTTGCTAGGTGTCCTGCAGACATAGTGCACGGTGCTCAGTTGTGATCGGATGACCATGGAATATACGGACGACAAAAACTGTGTGATATCCTTCACCGTCGTGCCTGTAAAAGTCGAAATGCTACCGTTCCTCGGGAATAAGTGCTATATTATTCTGGCTACTGTTATCAGACACTAATGCTCTCGAAGGGTGCAGCACTGTCTCCGTGAGACAGGAAGTTTAACATCTATGGTTCTCATGAATGCAGGTCGCCCACGGACTGTGCGGACACCAGCCAATGAAGATGCCACAGAGTACAGGATTACAGGAAGTTTAGGGATCACTCGGTTCACAGAACCTGAAGACTCACTTGCCAGAAGAGATGCAGTCCTTGTGTCTTCGGTCCCGTGGGGCACTTTGGTCCTCGAAAGCCACAGGCGAGGACAGTTCCTTGTTACTAGCAACTTCTGCAGAAATAAGAAGGAGGAGGAGACAGAGATGAAGGCGAAGAAGAACAAGAGGAGGAAGATTTGTTAGTTCACTGAAGGGTTATTTGACTGTAGAGGTTACGTGGTTTTAAGTTAGGTTAGTCGATTGAAACCTCACGACAGAGACGGTAAGGCAGCAGACCACCCTTTAATTCCTGGCAAAAAATATTAGTCATAGGTCTATACATATACACTATTCATTATAACACAACACCAATGTTTAAAACTTATTTTTACTGCGAAATATTTCATTCGATATCGATCATTGTCAGGGGTTTTATACAGTTCCTTAAAAAGAGGGTGAAATATTGCTAATAGTAAAATCGGACATTGTAAGATATATATTACAATAAAATTGTAGCACTGATAGTGTCTCATTTAGCCAGAAAGTTGTGCCAAACACTGCGTTGTATTGTGACTTTTTGTGATGCTAGTTCCTAAGTAAGGTAAAAACAATTAAAGTTAGGTAAAAGTTTAATATAATTAAAAGTCAATATATTGGATAGAGTGGCCACTTTTGCTTTTAAATTTTTAATTTTTATAGATAGAGCAGGTTAATCTTGCTTGTGTATGTGTCGATGGGCTTACGTGATGGATGCATCGTCAACCGTGCATCATTGTGATAGTTGAAGAATAAAAGACCAACTTGATGTCACTTGTTATTTAATTTCAAGCAAGCTCCATGCAAAGCTTCAGTCTGCAACATGGATACCACTCCAACCCAACCACACCGAAACTCCAACACACATCGAACCAAGAACAATAAGACCAATGTGGTAATTCAACAAAATAGTCGCAAGCTCCTAATGATGGATATATTAATGCCCGAAACATGTTGAGCACACAAGAAGTGAAATTAAATAGCAAGTGACATCAAGTTGGTCTTTTATTCTTTATTAAACATACTTGTATAATAAAGCAAGATTTAATGTTATTAATTTTGTTATACGGAGTTTACTTAACAATGTTGCTCTGCACTACATTGCCGATGGCGACTAAACGTGTGGCAACTTTTTACTGAGACCGGTTGATTGTCGGAAGAGGATGGTTTGGCGACGCGTCATAGACTTACGTCATTCCGGATAATTTTATTAGTTTCTTGGATTTCCCAGTGTTGAAGGTACATTTTAAGTGCAGAAAAGTCAGAAAAATCAGTTGTCTGTCAGTTTTGACAAACTAAAGATCAAAAAACATGGCAGGTAATCTTCATTTCTAGACTTTTCTACGAAGTAAGAAAAGAACGCCTTGTCTAGAGACCATATCCGCCCGCCCGTCCGTCTACGACTTAGTAACGAAAGCTAAACTTTATGTCAGATTTTTATTAATTTTAGTATAAGAATTATTTTCCAAAATTGTAACACAAGCGCGAGTTCCGTGAACCTCGTCTCACTGACATTCACACTTTATTTAAAAGGGGGGGGGGATCTAAGTACTATTTCCAAATTTCTGTACCGATATGGGATGAATGGAACAACTCCACGTAACGTCATTAAGCAAGAGGAAGGTTCATACAGACCGGTGCAGTGAACACCGTAGTTCACTTAAGGGTGTGCAGGGATTTTTGTCTTATTTTCTACCCTTTCCGTCTGAGTTGGATAATGTTACATACAGGAAACACCAACAAAAGCTTACTGAATAACGACGAATTTCACTGAAACCGGTCATACTTTACGCACCCCCTTCTTATGCGATTTTCACTTGCCTGTGCGAACTCCTGCATTGATCTATAATTTCCGGCATAAACATCTTCACCACCTGTGAACTTCATAATGAAGTCTGATAGGCCAAAAGTCCGTCTACCTCACGACGAAAGTACAAATTCGTTACAAGACAGTGCGGCCCATTACCCTGATCCACGAGAAATGCCAACTTTAACTGTTGGAAATTCACCTAAAATCCGCGCTGATAATTTTCAATAAAAACATTCACGCCTTACTAAACAATGAACACACTACGTTGTTCAAAAATGCTGTACATCCGGAAGTTATCAGGAACACTACCGTGTGTTCTAATCCTATGAAAAAACTGCAATTTTGTAACATACGTGTATCTTTTGTCATTTGAATATTAGGCGCCGGTCAGCTAAGACTTAAATGGCTCCTTACCAGGTAGGATCCATCTATTAACAGAACCATAGTCCTTTACGTGCCAACCACTTAGAGTACTTCTAATTTCTTCAGCTTTCTGAATTGTAAATATAATTACGAAATGCACGTAAGGTCGCTGGACAGTCTGGAATTTCGGCTACACAAGTATCAAAACCATAAGTTCTTCTAATCCCACTTCAAAATTCCCGAGCCGACAGTTACTCAAGAGTTACAGACTTGTAATCTGGTGTCAGATAAAATTAAAACTAGCTGCAGAAGAAAAACATTACTACATGTTTCTACGTTTTTTGTTCCATTTATGAAAATTGCATGTACTAGTCATAAGTTGCTTTTAATGGACGTTTTCGGCTGAACGGTAAATCATCATAATATCATTGTGTCTAAAAAAACTTCTTTTTTAAAATTTCGATTTAGGAGTTCTACAGCCCGGCACCATCGTTTAGGTGCACCCCTCTGGATTTTTAAAGGCTCTGTGTGTTCTTATTGAAGGAAAATACTGCAATAGTGATTTTAACAGCAAATACGGATTGTTTTTTAGCGAATCAGTAGACCCATTGAGAGTGCCAGAAAATGAATACTGTGTGCTTATTATAAGTCAATAGATGTTTTACAGAGAACAAAGCTTCGTCCATTTTTCTGAAAAGTTGTTTTGCTTTTTCGATTTCGATGAAATGGACATAGAAAAGGAAAAGTATATTCTAAAGATATTATTAACTTATTAAGAATGTATTTCACTTTTTAACCACAATTTTGTTTTGTAAATAAGTTCATGTTGACTTTCAAAACCTGAGACAAAATTTTGAAACACAACACTACTGCATCATCTGCCATTGTGTGTCAACTAAATAACATATTTAATTGTTATAGTTTCACTGACCTGGGCACAGAGGACAGCAGTTATCAGGGCTGTGAATTGGTTCATTGCAGCTCAGCTCTTGGCATGTTTGTACATCGCACAGCACAAGTCCTTCCTGTCCACAAAGAGAGAAATATTGCAGAGATTTACATGGTCCAGTATTTTATGCCTTTTATAAACTGAAATTAAAAAAAAAAAGATTTGAGATTTTAGGTTTCAACAGCAGTGTTGCTAAATATTTATTGTCTACCAGGATATGATGGTGTGTTGTTTGGGAAGTGGTTCCCAGAATTTTGAGGGTGAAGGTGTTATGATGCTTTGAAATATTGTAAACTACTCATCCAGCAACATGGTGTCATAACCCAGAAGATTTTAAGATTCACCAAAATGATTATGTTTGCTTTGTAACTTCAACTTACATATGGCCTGGACATCTCATGAATGAGGTTTTGCTTCCCTACAGGGACAAGAAGTATATGGTTTCTCAAAAGCCTTCAAATCAGCTCAAAGACCTGTTCTTTCCATGAAGGTTAAGACACTAAGGCATGAAACTGACCACTCACTCCCATCAAGTGCTGAGGTTAAGAATGTGTGGAGCTCTACCCTAATCCCCTGTGTGCTATTAGGATATACACAGGGACTTCACCTTCCAGACTTGAGAAAATATATTGTAATGTTCTGTAACATCTGCAGTCAACCGGAACTGATGTGAAATGCATTGAAATAGCTCAGAACTGAAGATACAAACATTACTGAAATGGCATATTATTCTTTTTGAAGACATGAACTGTACTGAAATGGCTCACAATGGTATTTTAAGTTGTGAACCATATTTAAATGGCTCAGAGTTGGGTTTGAAGATGTGATAGTGATAACTTCGGGGTTCATAACAGCGAGATCCTTACCATTCTTACTTGTAGTATAACTGAAAATTGCTCAGAGATGGGAGTTCAATTGGTAGTTTGTTTATTGTTCATTGTGTTGGTTAATTAAGTACTTAACGGTTGCTGGTTACTTCATTACATAACTTATATGTTAGTTAATTGTGTAGTTTTATTTAATTTCTTACGTGTTACATGACTGTGTTATTTAGCCTGTAGGCCGACTAGTTTATTAACGAATTTGAGAAATGAATTAATTAGATTGTTGACTAATTAGTTTCTTGGTTGTTTAGTAAGCAGTTACCTGGCACCTACACTGGACACACTGGTTGGGGCTATTCACTTTCATCCCTGTTGAGTTGGATGGGAAGTTCTGTCCATCCTTGTAGATGTGTCCATTGTGGATGCAAGCCACAATGTCAGGTGATGCTGGTCTGTGAATGGACATCCGTGACTCTGTAACAGTCAGTCAGTTGACTGTTTGTTTTGTGCGTACAGTTATAAAGTATTATTACTTATTGTGAAAGAGCAGGATCTTAAATTACAGGTTTCCTTACATTGAAGCACTGTTTTCTTTATGTTGTAATATAAAGATCTGCCACAGTTCCAAACCATTAAGTGTCAAAAGTTCTATTCTTATTTATTCTGCTCTTAACAGACAAACTCTCACTACCTATAAGATATATTTTACCTAGGTATAGTTGTTAAGGGTCTTTGGAAGATGAAAAAGTTAAGTTGTTGCAGATACAGGTCATAAATTTAAATTGAAGAGAAAGAAAATTAGTCTATTAACACAGTGGCCCCCAGCCTTTTTGTGCCTATGGACACATTTGAAACTTTGTGGGAACATTTCATGCACCAAACAATTAACTTAGCACATTTCTGTGTTTTTTTTGGGGGATAAACCATCATGTGGACATAAAAAATCAACACATTTAATGTTATAAAAAACCATATAAAGAGACATGCTTTTGTAAGTAAAATTACTGTTACTCAAGTGGGTAGGTAGTATAATCTTTGGCACTGTATTTCATTGGCCAGTTCTTCAGTTTTTGGAGTGCAGGATGATTTTCTTGCTCACAGTATTGAAGAGGGAGGGTATCAGATAGTTGAGAAGTGTGCTTTGATTGGCCTATATAATATTCTTGGTTGAAAACAATGATTAACACAGGTAAGCTGAATCAAAATAAAATTTTAATTTTTATGGAAGGAAATTTTTCTCAGTCAACTGGATTTTGAATATTCTGATGCCCTGCATAGAATTTCAGAACAACCTCATTTTGAAGGTCCAAACTCTCCATTTACAGTTCTTCTGCTCGTGCTTGAATGAGTCTTTCAACAGATGCAGCAGTTGCTGATTAAGTGGCAGTGAAGTGTCAAAATCTCTTTTCAGACTCAACCAGGAGTTTTTGAAGGTGGTTGACAAATGGTGATGGGTGCAAATAATTCTCATTTTCTTCCCACTTGTGCAGTGAATGAGAGGTTTTTGTCTTCATATGTGACCTTTACAAGGCAACCTTGACCAAGAATTGCATTTCTCTTCTCCAATATCAGAAGATTAGACAATTATGCCTCATGACATATTCTTGCAAGTGGGTTAGACTGGTGTGTGTGCACAATAGATTTGAGGAACATAAGTGGTGAAGTAACATAAATGATTGATCAATGTACAGTGTTGTTTGAGAAAAGTGAACAAGTGAGGGAGGAATAGACAAGCAATGGACTGTGATTTAATTTGAATTTTTGTATGAACATAGTTGCATTAATAGAGCAATTGTGGTAAATTATGCCCAGTGTCTTGAACCATTTCCATATAACCCTGAGACCAATGAACTTACCCAAAAGCAACGAGTCAGGTTTATCCTGAAGCATGTAATATTATGTGTTTCTACATATGTAGATGCTGACATATAATGACAGAGATGACAGTGGAAGACCAACCCAACCATAGAGAATTACAATGGTAGCACAGCAGGCTTTTGTGGGGATTTTATGTAATGTAGACCCCTAGGGAAGATGGTAGCAGTTTAGAAACAGTCTGCTTAATCAGAAGGATTGAAGGTATTAAAGTGACTGGAGCATCAGATTATGATCCTTTATGTTTTCATCAATAAAATTAAAAATGTAAATTGTAAGAAATTCGACTATTATGTTCTGAATCAATGTTAAAAGATGTTGTGGCATTTTGTTGGCGCAATTTTGTATATGAATTAATTGAGTAAAACACACTTCTTGTTATATTTGCCTCTGGAGTCCAAACTGAATGTTGTGCTTCATCACTGCAGGAATAGCAGTTGACGACTACCTCTGTAAAAGGGTTGCTCTGTGAAGATATTTTGTTAATTGAGGGGTGTAACTTTTTCTCTCTTACACCTAGGAGACAAATTGAACTCACCTGTGCAGATTTTGCAACACTCTGAGGTGTCCTCTTCACTGGAGCATGTGACAGGGCACTCCTTGCTAGAACAGTTCATCCTGCCTCCCTGCAGAAACAATGACATTTTTATTGTGAATTGGACGAGAATTTGTGAAGCTATAGAGAGGATTAGGTACAAGGGCTGTTACAGTCTTTGCCATTGCAAGATTCTGTTGTTGTTCTTATCTGCAAAGCAGAAAACAATTTGTGAACAGCAACATTAAAAAGGGTACCATTGTCATTATGCTGCAATTTATGAAACAGCTATGCTCATAGAAATCACTGTATGATGATGTAATGTCTTTCTCGTTGACTTACTGTTAAAACTGTTGCGTTCCTAAGTGGTTGAGAACTGTGCTTTTCTGTGTTATTACACATCGAGTAGTGGTAATTTCATACTAAAGTTTTGGGCCATTTTTGGAGGTGCAAGAAAATAAGGATGGTCCGGAAATGAATGGGAGACATCATCTTCTAGTATAAGCTGAAGTTTTAGTTGTTCATGAATTGTAACTGACATGGAACATAGAACTTCTATTGAAAGGAACTAGCAAAGTGCATCACATAATATGTTAAACATCTTAATTGTGGTGGGGACTATGTGGAAATGTCTGAACTATTCTTAACAGAGATGAAACTGTGGAACCCAATCTGTGCTTTATGTATTGTATACTTTTTTCCTGACTGGCCTTCCTAATTTCACCAGTAGTGATGTATGTTTAACTAAATTGTAACGTTAACTGGTCTGTTCCCTCGCCACTGGCTGAGAAACGCTTTGTGAAAGGACAGTCTGGAAGAACTGGAATTAGTTGTGAGGATCATAATTTTACTATATTTGAGAGGAATAACTTGTGGGTTATATCTAATGTTTCTAATATATATATGTTTACTATTTCCTGATAAGTTAGATAATGCGCTGCTAAGAACATCTTTATAATACTATAGCTCTCTTATGATGGCTTGGGGACCGCGGTAGCACAGTGGTTAAGGTGCTGTGCTACAAATTGGAAGGTCGCTGGTTCGATTCCAGATGGTGTCATTGGAATTTTTCAATGACATAATCCTTGCAACTGCACTATGGCCTTGGGGTTGACTCAGCCTCTAACAGAAATGAGTACCAGGAGTATTTCCTGGGGGTAAAAGCGGCCGGTGCGTAAGGCTGACAACCTTACCACCATCCTGGGCCATTGTCACGTAATCTGGGAACCTTAACT
>Ga0123355_10006077_pt1 | contig 17802 bp, 12 predicted proteins | sample TergutEmb28metaG_3_FD_89872 | JGI IMG/M metagenome (GOLD analysis project Ga0123355, IMG submission 89872) | Embiratermes neotenicus P1 segment gut microbial communities from Petit-Saut dam, French Guiana - Emb289 P1 | ecosystem: Host-associated > Arthropoda: Insects > Digestive system > Gut ... | reverse complement strand
TCGGAAAATGTGATTTGCGTGAAAGTGCAGAATTTGTCAGATATATCAACCGCCGAAATTACACCTATGACAACAGCGCAACGCTTCGTGAGATAACCAAAAAGTGGCTCAAATATATGCCTTTTTCACGCCGTTATTTCGAGATGCCTAAAGATGCACTTGCAGAGGTACGCGGCGATTATGAATGGGGATTTTCACTGGGTATGCAGTATGTCGAGGAGTTTAAGGTAGATATAAAGCCGCCTGTTGAGCATATGCCGTCCCGGCTCTGCGTCCATTCTGCCTTTAAGATCGTCGGCAAGGATCGGTTCTCAACACAGCATATTGACTATCTGGTAGAGTATGCTAACGAAAATGGCTTAGCAGTCGAAGGTGATGCCTTTGGTAACCTCGTCTGTAGCGTAGTAGAAGAAGGACAGCCGACCGGATACTTTGAAGTGTGGCTTCCGGTCAGTAAAAAAAGTTAAAAGTTGACAATTCTCAGCAAACATCATACAATCAAAACATTAAAGAAGCGAGGTGGACATTATGCCCAAAAAGGTGCTGATTGTCGAAGATGACGACAATATCGCAGAACTGCTTCGGCTTTATTTAGAAAAAGATGGATTTATGGTTCAAATTGCCGAAAACGGCGCCGTCGGAATTGCTGAATTCGAGCGATTCCAACCCGACTTAGTACTACTGGATATCATGCTGCCGGTTCTGGATGGTTGGGCTGTTTGCAGAGAGATTCGCTCAACATCCAATGTGCCGATCATCATGCTCACGGCAAAGGGCGAGACTCTGGACAAGGTCACCGGCCTTGAAATGGGGGCCGATGACTATATCGTTAAGCCCTTTGAAATCGGCGAACTGATTGCACGGATTCATGCCGTCATGCGCCGCTTCGATGCATCCGGTGTACATGAGGTCAAGCGACTCATCTATGATAACCTGATCATAGATATGGACTCATTTGAACTGTACATACATGGCAAACGTGTTGATGCTCCGCCGAAAGAGATGGAACTTCTATACCATCTGGCTTCATCACCCAATAGGGTTTTTACCCGTAACCAACTGCTTGATGATGTGTGGGGATTCGACTACTTCGGTGACTCTCGCACTGTTGATGTACATATCAAGCGCCTACGTGAAAAGCTCGAAAATGTCAGCCCAAAATGGACACTCAAGACCGTCTGGGGGGTTGGTTATAAGTTCGAGCTGATGGATTAATCCACAAATGACCGAACCGAGATCAAACAAATGAGAAAAAGTCTTTATTTTCGCACTTTTTTTGTCGTTTCATTAATTATGCTTGTGAGCTTCACACTGCTAGGTACACTTTCCGCAGCGTGGAGTTATGGACGTTCGATTTCAGAAAAACGGGCGCTGATGAGCACAACACTTTATGAAACTGCCAAATATGTCACCGCACAACATGTTTACTACGGCATTGATTTAAATGATCTAAACATGAACATGCGGCTTGCTTTTACCTCCGCAATTTCGGGATTTGATCTGATGATCACGGATAACAACGGGGTTATTATGGCTTGCTCTGAAATGGATTTAAGAAATTTAAATATACAAATTTCACAAGAACTCCTCCAAGACGCAGTGGCAAACGCACGTACTGTCAGAATGACCACCATCGGAGAAGACATCTGCCTTGCGCAGCGGCACGTTATTGCCACACCTTTGACCGATCCGGATTATATGGAGGCACAAATTTTCGGATATCTCTTTGTGTCCAGCAATATCAGTGTAATCATCTATGAATGGCAAACATTCTCAGGAATGATCATACTGGTTGCGTTGGGCATGATGATCCTTGCTCTTTTAATCACATTTCTGGCGACAAGGAAAATTGCAGCGCAAGTCAATAACATGGCCAACATCGCACTCCGATTTTCCAGAGGCGATTTCTCTGTGCGCATCAAAGATTCCGGCAAATCTGACGAGATGGGGCAGCTGACACAGGCCTTTAATCTCATGGCTGACTCTTTTGAAAATGCTGAAACATTGCGGCGAGATTTTATGGCCAATCTTTCACATGAGTTCAAAACACCCATGACCGTCATCTCCGGCTTTGCCGAAGGACTGCTCGATGGCACAATACCCAAAGAAAATGAACAGCAGTATTTGAGCAAGATTGCCTCGGAGACGCGAAGACTGTCCACACTGGTAAAGAACATGATGGAACTCGCCTCTATCCAAGCTGCGCCTTTCGATGCTGCACACTCCGGCCATTTTGATATTTCTGAGACGGTACGCCTTGCCCTTATTGGTCTGGATAAAAAAATCGAAAGCAGAAAACTTCTGGTCGAAACCAATTTGCCCGAAGAGCCTATCAGGACACGCGGAGATAGCGATGCCATCTCCAAAGTTGTTCATATCTTGATCGACAATGCGATCAAGTTCTCCGAAACGGGTAGCTCAATTCGTCTGGAACTGTGGAAGAAGGGGGCTTTGGTATATGTGTCGGTCGAAAACAACGGAGAGACCATATCGGAAGACGAACTGCTGCATATTTTCAACCAGTTTCACAAAAGCGACAAATCACGAGGTATCAACAAAGAGAGCGTAGGTCTTGGACTTTATATGGCCAAAACCATTCTTGATTATCACAACCAAGATATCTTTGTCGAGAGCCAAGGCGGCACAACCAAGTTTGTATTTACATTAACGCTCCTGTAAAATGCTGTTGCTATATAGCAAATAACCCACACGAAAGGACACTTATCGGATGAAATTCTATATTGTTGACGTATTTGCCGAGCAAAAATATCAGGGTAACCAGTTGGCTGTATTCATACCTGACTGTGACATGACTACCGAAGAAATGCAGCAGATCTCCAGAGAAATTAATTTTTCCGAGACGACCTTCATCATGGGAAAAAAGCAAAATGGCAGTTACGATGTCAGATATTTCACCCCTGATGTGGAAATCCCATTTGCCGGTCACCCTACACTGGGGACAGCATTTGTTATATGGAAAATATTAGAAAATTGTGCTTGTGACAAGATCGTTCTTAACTTGCCCGTAGGGGAAATCCCGGTCACCATTGATGGGGACATTTTAACTATGACACAAAACACACCCGAATTCGGGCTTACCATTAAAGATTCGGAAGCAATTGCAAACATCTTGAGCATTAAAGCAGGTGATCTGGATGACGTCCCCATCCAAATTGTATCCACCGGATTGCCCTGCCTTATCGTGCCTTTAAAGACATATGACGCACTGAGCAGATGCAAGGTCAATCACGAAGCATTTGGCCATTTCATTGACCATGTATTCAAGTGCAATTTGCTTGCATTTCACATTGAGGACGAGGCCAACGTTCGCGTGCGTGTCTTTGTCGATGATACAGGTTTTTTGGAAGATGCTGCCACCGGAAGCGCCAATGGCAATTTGGCCGGATATTTACTCAAATACAATATGTTTGGAACAGACAATATCCAGTACACTGCATTGCAAGGCGTAGAGATGAACCGTCCATCACGCTTGCTTATACATGCACAAGTAAAAGACGACAACTACACAATCGAAGTCGGCGGCAAAGTATGCCCCATTGCCGAAGGCGTTTGGAGTTAGGTGAACTACATACTCGTGCAAGGTTCGGGCTATGAGTAGAGGTGCTTAAGTATGGACATGACGCTTTTTGACCTTATACGAAATTACAAATCGCTGTCTATATCCGGCATGTGCAAAAACGCCGGAAAAACCACGGCTCTAAATACCCTCATAAACAGCAGCCCCGATAAAGAAATATTGGCGCTGACATCCATCGGCAGAGATGGCGAAAAAACAGATACCGTAACAAAAACGCAAAAACCTGATATATACATACGCGAAGGAAGTTTGTTCGCCACTGCGGAGCAGCTTCTGAAATTTTGCGATGTCACTAAGGAAATTTTAGATACAACCCATATCTCTACTCCACTTGGTTCCGTCGTACTCGTCAGAGCACTCAGTGATGGCTATGTACAACTGGCAGGCCCTTCTATCATCGTTCAACTTGTGGATATTTCTCCGTATTTTTGGGCTTTGGGCGCAGATCGATTAATCATAGATGGCTCGGTAGGGAGAAAGACTTTGTGCACAAAATTACTGGCCGATGCCACGATCCTGTGCACAGGGGCGAGCTTTAGCCAAAGCATGGAAGAAACCATCCTTGAGACACAGCATACTTGCAGAATTCTCATGACTCCGGAGCTCCCAATGCTCAAGTCACAGATTTCGCCCATAGTCCCTGATACAAAATATGTGATTTTGGGTAAGGAGAAAATTTGCCTGCCTGATGGTGCGGCACTTCACGAGCACTTAAAGCAAACGGCAAATCCCAACTACCTATACATCGAAGGTGCACTCACCGATCGCTTCCTTGATCTGCTCATGCGTTCCGGCTACCCAAAGGGACTCACTATAGTCACGCATGATGCAAGTCGGCTACTGATATCATCTGATAACCTCTGCAAGCTCAATGCCATAGGCGGAGCGCTTGGTGTGCTCGAAAGCATCAATCTTGCCGCAATCACTATAAATCCTTTTTCCGCATATGGCCAACACTACAACAGTATGGAGTTTAAGGAAAAAATGACCGCAGCAGTTCCTGTTCCGGTATTAAATGTTTTGGAGTGTTAAACTATGTTAAGCTTAAGCCACGAACAAAAAAAGCGTATCGGCTTTACATTTGTAATGGAACTGCTCAAACCCGCTTCACCTTACGGCAGGGACGCTGTGCGGCGCATACAACCTTTTGCGCCCGGCCAAGAAGCGGCCTTGCGTATAGAGCTTCAAAATATCGCAAAGACATTAAGCGCAATGCCTATCCTTAAAAATGAGTATACAAGACTTGAACAAACTTTTGCTCAAGTAAAGGGGATTCGTCGCTCGATAGAGCGCATCGGCCAGGACTTAAACGAAGTGGATTTATTTGAAATAAAGCGATTTTTGATTCAGTTAAGGGATATCACCGAATTATTTGAGTCCGTTGATACAATCGCTGACTACACCGGCATAAATATTGAACCTGCAACACCCGCACTCAAGCTGCTTGATCCGGAAAATAGCGCTGTTGCAACATTTCATATCAGCAGCCGAGACTTTCCCATTCTTGCAAAAATAAGGAAAGAAAAAAAAGAAGTAGAGCGAAAGCTCAGGGAAAATCCAAAGAGCGATGACATTGACTTGCTCCATACGCTGCGTGCAACACTTGCGTCCAAAGAACAAGCTCAGGAGCAATATGCCATGCAGTGGCTGTCAGAAAAACTGATTCCGTGGCGTGGCCTTCTGCTCAGCAACACTGAGGCAATTGGCCGCTTGGATTTGCTGTTGCAAAAGGCCAAATTGGCTGCAACATATATTTCATGTATGCCTGAAATAGTGGTCGGAGTAATATGTTTTGAAGAAATGTCGAACCCGCAACTCGAAAGCATATTATCCGCCGGCGGCAGAACATTTACGCCGCTTACAATGGAAATGCAAACAGGAGCTACCGTTATTACCGGCGCCAATATGGGCGGCAAGAGTGTCGCCCTAAAAACATTGGCACTTAATGTACTGCTCATGCACTGTGGTTTCTATCCGTTTGCCTCAAGCGCAAGCTGCACATTGTTCGATAGCATTCATTTAATCTCCGATGATTTGGAAACTGCGGACAGGGGACTATCCAGCTTTGGTGGTGAAATAGTTGCTTTACAGGATGTCTTGAGCGAAGTGAGCTGCGGCAAGAACGCGCTTGTAATTTTGGATGAATTTGCACGTGGGACTAACCCTACAGAAGGCAGCGCCATCGCCAAAGGCGTCTGTGCATACATGAACAAACAAAATGCCTTTACAGTGATGTCTACACATTATGAGGGCGTTGCAGCTCTGGCAAATATGCATTACCAGGTTGCAGGGTTACGCAAGCTAGAACTGGATACAACACTTCTAAAAGATATGCAAAAAGCTTCGGTCAGTGCACGTATCTCAGAAATTGCAAGCTGTATGGATTATGGGCTTGTTCGTGTTTCAGCAGATGAGGCGCTCCCGCAAGATGCGCTCAACATCTGCCGTCTGCTGAGTCTGGATGAGAGGATTGTTGACTTTATTGAAATGAATATGGTGTAGTTGCTTCCTTTGCTGAGAATCATTAATTTGCTTGCATAGGGCGACCGAGGGCGGTCGCCCCTGCATATTGCGGTGATATTATCTACCCTCTACCGCACAGTAATTTCAACCGGCTTCAAAAATCCTTCGACCATGGGGTTATAATAGTCAAACACCCGCACATGTCCGCCGGTTACAACAACCGGGAAAGCCGGACGATATGCTATGGTTAAGTCTATTACTTCCCCTGCTTCTGTATCGCGCAAGTACAAGTTTATGTTCTCAAACCGCATCTCGTATCGCTCTATAATACCCATGTGCCTGAGCAGTGCCAAACTGCTGCGCTCTACCCTAAACCCTTGCGGTATAGACACCGCAACCAAACCGTTTTTCACGATATCTCCGGAAGTGTTAACGATCCTAATCTCTTGAGCCACTAATTCATGTACCGCAAGATCGGTATTCATGCGGGAAGATACTTCAAAGCCTCGATCCAACACTACAGAGTCGTAAGGTGCAAAGAATTCTTGTGTGATCTTATATGTCATCTTACCCAGGTCAGGAAACTCAATGTCTATGATATTTTCCCTTTCCAAGTTGCTAAAAGAAACTTGATAGAAGTCTAAAGTATTCTCACTGCTGATCCCTATAACCCGCTGCTCATCCCCTATGCTTATCGTAATCTCCCCATCTTCCAAAGGCGATTGAGAGGCATGGGTGGTTAATGCTTTTAACGATAGTATTGTCGCTTGTGTGCTGTGCCATGTTCCCCATGAATCTCTCTGACTAATCACATAATTGATAAGCAAATCATTAGTGGCACCATGCGTCTCATGGTTTGATAGTGCAAGTGATGTAAGCGCAGTGGCCTGTAGATACTGTATGCTCCCAAAGGCACCAAAATAATCTCGTGTAGACGAAGTCACAAATGCGGCACTTCCCTCTCGTATGACATTGCCCGCTAGCCGGTTGATCACTTCCTGCGCCATGGGATCGCCCATGTTGACTAGAACGTTGGCAATGAGTGCCAATGTGTAGTTATCGTCTACAGCATCTAATTGAGCAATTAAATACTCCATCGAATTTAAAAGACGCGCATCTTCCGGAAACGCCTCAGATAGCGCCCATGTAATGTATGCGTTAAATGCAAGTCGCTGACTGTCTGAAATCCAGTACATATGATGTCCGGTTATCTGGAAAGAACCATCGTTATTTTGATTGTTAAACAAAAACTCTGACATTCTGTCCAATACTCTTTCATCTATGGTGTACACACTGGTCAAATCTTTGAGCTGCATCAGTCCATAAGCTGTAAGCACTGTTTCGGCCGGGGCATCACCAAATAGTGAAAATCCACCTTTTTCTCCCCGCACCTCAAAGGTCAGCAAACGCTGATACCCGGAACTAATATACTCTAACGCAGTTTGTGTAAGTGTAGGATTATCTATATTGTTCTGTTGCATATATCGCAGTGCAAGAATGTTCGGGTACAGTATAGACGAAGTCTGCTCGAAGCAACCAAATGGCATACGGAATATATTTTCCATACCCTCTATCACCTGTGACATCACCGACGGATAGAATGTAATAAATGCACTTCGGGTATCGGGAATATCTTCGTGCATGCATAGCAGATGTTGCCAAGTGCTGCTTTCAATACTGCCGCTGGATACAACTTGCCTGATTCTAAATCCTTCCGGATTGACTCTGATCCCTCTTTCCGCAGCATCCGCAAACCCGTGCGTGTCGGCATAAACACGGAATGCGAAATCACCAAACTGTGTAATGGTAATGGGTACATACATCATTTGAGATCGATTAGATGCAACGGTAAGCGTTTGCACTGGATCAATATGCAAGTCAAACCAATCCATTTGCGCAATGGTGAGTATCACCGTCTGCTCTTCTTCTGTGTAATTAAACACGGTCACAGGTATGCTCACCTGATCGTAACGTATACTGTTGCGCGGTAGTTCAAAGTCTACGAAGAAGGGCTGAAATGCACGAATACTGCTCTGGGTGTGACCGACAAGCCCATCTCTTGTGTTGCCCACCACTTGTATGTTCCAAGTCGTGATGTTATCGGCAAGTATAAATGCCAAATCCGCATGTCCATCCTGGGCGATCAGTTCGGGTACAAAGAGCATCGTTTCCAAGAACAGACGACGTACTCGTGCTGTTTGGGTTTCTATTGCCGCAGGTTCATCGGGAACGGACTCCGGTTGTGTGTCCATATCGGAATCTGCTGCCACGGACATTTGAGGTGCCGATTCGGGAGATGGCGTTTGAACATGAGCTGTTTCAGGAACCGGCATTTGAGGCGCCGCACCGGGAGATGGCATGTCGTCTGCTGCTTCCATAGCCGGAGCCGTTGGGGCAACCGATGCCGCTGGAGCCGGAGCCGAAGCTGCCATGTCATTAGAGACCCTGTCATCTCCGAAATCGCTACTGCACGAAGTTAAGAAGAACAATGCAAAAACAAACAAGATTAGCGCTATGATCACCACCCATATGACACTTCTGCTGCCTTTTGAATGCACTGTGGCAGACACAGGGGTATTGGCGCTATCTTCATGAGTGTTCTCGGATGCAGGCGCTGCATTTTTCTTGCGGGTCGCTACTATGAAAAAGGCTATCGCAACACCAATTATGGCAAGAATTCTCAATGTGTTTAAAAAGGTTCTCACAGCAGCTTCCATATCTACATGCCCTCGTGCAATTGGCTGCGGGAAGTTTACCAGCGTTGCAGTTTGGACAAAGGGTACCGCATCACCCGGCCGCAGAAGCAGACGTGTAATGGCTTGCTCGGAAGCTCCGGCGATCAGTGAGGCATACAATGTGGCGGCATCCAGATCATCACCAAAACGTATGTCTTCCAGCGCAAGTCTGATATTGTCGATAGAAAGATCATTTGCCGCAAGACTCAGCATGGCTTCATCCACGATGCTCACCAGCAGGGCTGCCTCCAGTCCTCTGCCGCGTTCGTCTGTTACATCAATGTCCAGACTGACGATTGCTCCCGGTCTATATTCAGGCATATCGCTGCGTACCGTCAGTTGCATGTAATGACCCGGATCTATAAATACTGTCTTACGTGCATGAGGTAGACTTTCTATCGGATTGCCATGCGTTGCGCTGACGCACACGGCATAAATATCTATGAGACCAAACACATCCCCAAGGTTTAGCTCTGCGCTATCTTGTGTAGTGTATACCATTTGAATAAGCCGATCATTTCTATAGGCATATATTTTGAACATATCACCCTGTCCCCGGCGATTAAGGCTGAGATAGATTGTTTCGCCCATTGCATAGCGCGGTTTATTGGTACTTAGGGTGATATCCCGCAGGACACCATCAAATACAAAGTCCTGTTGTATGCTGTTATTGTCCGTATCCACGGCACGGATTTGGATGTGATTTACATCCGTCACATCTTCCAATATGAACACGCCTATGCCATTATGGTCTGTAGCTACTTGACGGCTGAAACCACGTCCTGAGATCTGTAAAAAAGTCTGCACCGGATCACCATTTGCAGTATGTGTAAAAACATAAACGGTGTTAGGCATCGCTTGCACCAGATACCCATGCTCAGGCATGACATCTATTTCAAACACACCCTCAGATGCACGTACACTTGTGCTCGCTTCTATCCTGTAGTTAGAGTTGTCTATAACTTCTACCCAAATATCATAGCGTCCTGTGCGATCTGCAATATAGCTAAAGCTAAATTCGCCATTTTCATCTAACGCAATGTCTGTAAATTGGAGCGTACCATTTACATATACATTCACGACACCTTGGTTGACCGGCTCGCCAAAGAAATACATTGCATGGCCTGTCAAATATATGGTTTCACCTGTGAGGTATTCGTTTTTATCTGTCTGCAAAGTGACTTCAAAACGTGGCAGTACAAATGGGCTGACTTCAAATGTGGATTGCGTCCGAACCACACCATTGTGCTCTACAGCCAATCGATAAAGCCCGCTGTTCACCTCATCAGCAAGCCTGAATCTGCCGCTGATAATACCAAAATCAGAGGCCTGTGCCGCCTCGACAAAAACACGATTGTCATTACCGTCAAAGATAGAAATAACAAACTGCTCGCCGGCAATAGGATGCGCCGTAGCGCTGGCTAGTGCCATGATGCGAAATAGCACATCGTCACCCGGGTTATATAGCCCTTTGTCAAAATGTATAATAAAGTTTTGTTCTGAGTCATGCGCAATACGAATGTCTCTATTAAAATGTTCCATGCCAAACTCAGACGCCACAGTTATAAGTAAATTGTGATATCCGCTTTCCGTGTTGTGTAAGGGAAACTCAATGGTGCTGCGCCCGAAATAGTCGGTACTGAAAGATACAGGTTCGTTAACCATGCGATCATTCCTATGTAAGGATACGTCCAAATCCGCTTTTAACGGTTGGCCTTGCAAGTCGCTTAGCTGAACTGTGGCTACAAAATTTGTGTCTGCATAATACACTTCGTTAGTCACTATGTGGAGCTGATGCTGCATAACCATTTCTTCTCGTGATTGCCGGGCATCATGGCTTAGCTGAAATTGTACATGACGTGCCAGCAGCAATACGATAACTGCTGCCAGTATGTACATTGCGACACTTGTACGTTTTTTCATAGTAATAACCTCTCTTACTTTATCAGTTTTTACAATTGTATTAGTTAAATGTTTCATAAATGTTACATAACTATTACATGGCCTCACTACATCGGATTATTGATTTGCGAAAGAGTCTATTAATTAAAACGCCTTTAGACAGTCGATAGATCCTTCAATAAAAAGATTGCCAAACAAGCTCATGTAGCGTGCGATTTTCGAATCTATCAATCTTGTTTTATGTCCCTGTTCAGTGAGTAATGATCATTTTAGAATAATTTATGAAAATTTTACAATTCTTTTATAAAATCTATAGCAAATCTGTTGTTTGTGTGCTATAGTGCTGTTATGTCGCTTTGAGACAATCAGTATTGTACATCCAAACCACAATCAAATATATGCTAGAGGTTGCGAAAGGCAAGGTATCCAATGAATGATAACGGAGGGCGATCCGGATGTCAGCGGGGAATGTGCCATTCGCCGAAAGGAAAGTGTAGGCCAAAATTTTCCTTGGGGATAGTGTTCAGCACACTATCACTGTCATGTGTTACATGAAGCGCTACGAAGATATATCTTTGTAGTGCACTTTTTTTCCAAAAAACGCAAAGTAAACCAAACCTACAACAACTAATAATCGAAAGGAATGGGTTAATTATGAAAGCAACAATAAGACTAAGGATGAGTACGCATGATGCGCACTATGGAGGAAATCTGGTTGATGGTGCGCGAATGCTGGCATTGTTCGGCGACGTTGCTACGGAACTTCTGATCCGCAACGATGGTGACGAAGGATTATTCAGAGCGTATGATTCCGTTGATTTTCTGGCTCCGGTATATGCAGGAGATTACATCGAGGCCACAGGCGAAATTATTGAAAAAGGCAACAGCGCACGCAAGATGATCTTTGAAGCAAAAAAAGTCATCGCTCCACGTCCGGATATCAGCGACTCGGCTTGTGATGTTCTGGATGAGCCTATCATCGTGTGCAAAGCCAGCGGCACATGCATCGTGCCTAAAGACAAACAACGGCGATAACCAATACAACTTTTGCAACTGTGTGCATCTCGAAAATGGAGGTCTGCCCATGAACAATGACCATTATGAAAGAAGTGTACAAATCATTTAACGGCTACCCAATAAGGAGGACAATGCCATGGAAAAACTCATCATAACCACCTGTATATGCGGCGCTGAGGTCACCAAAGAACAAAATCCCGCCGTACCATACACCGTAGAGGAAATCGTCAGAGAGGCCAAAGGTGCATACGATGCAGGCGCTTCGATAATTCATCTGCACGTGCGTGAAGACGATGGAACACCCACACAAAGTGTTGAAAGATTCAAATTATGCATGGATGCTATAAAAGCCGCCTGCCCCGACGTGATCATACAACCTTCAACCGGCGGCGCAGTAGGTATGACTAATGACGAACGCCTTCAACCAATTACATTAAATCCAGAAATGGCAACCCTAGATTGCGGTACATGCAATTTCGGCGGTGACGACATATTTGTAAACTCCGAAAACATGATTATTGATTTTGCGCAAAAAATGACCGCACGCGGAATAAAGCCGGAAGTCGAATGTTTTGACAAAGGCATGATTGATACCGCAATCAGATTAAACAAAAAGGGCATAATTCCCTCTCCCATGCACTTCGACTTTGTTTTAGGTGTAAACGGAGGCATCTCGGCACAAGCACGAGACTTGACCTTTATGGTGGACAGCATACCGCCCGGCAATACTTGGACTGCCGCCGGTATCGGAAGAGCGCAGTTTCCAATGGCTGCAATGGCCATACTTATGGGTGGACACGTGCGTGTCGGCTTTGAAGACAATATTTACATAGAAAAAGGCGTACTTGCAAAATCAAACGGTGAATTGGTCGAAAAAGCGGTCAGACTGGCTCAGGAGCTTGGCCGTCCAATAGCCACCCCCGATGAGGCCAGAAAAATTCTCGGACTCCCCTTGCGCAAATAAGCATTAAAACGTACATCCTCGTAGGGGCGAACTGCGTTCGCCCGCAGAACTTGCAAACCCACCCGGGCGAACTAACGGTTTCGCCCTACAATGAAAATATCAAGGAGGAACTAAAGCAATGGCAACACAAGGAAACAAATATGGAATACATCGTGTAATCGAGCCCCAAGGCGTATTGACACAAGCCGCACAAAAAATAGACAACGATATGACTAAACACTATACCAATGAAATAATCTGCGATGTAATTTCGTTAAATATCGACTCGGCATCCTTTACTCAAATCAAAGAAGCCTGCAACAAAGACCCTCAAAAAATCGAGGAAATGATTCTCAGCATTGTAAACGAAAGAGGCAAGATGCAAAACCCGGTAACAGGCTCAGGCGGCATGTTCATTGGCACCGTGTCATATATCGGTGAAGACCTTAAAGATCGTGATCTCAAGGTCGGCGACAAAATCGCCTCCCTCGTATCGCTCTCACTGACCCCTCTAAAAATTAACAAAATCAAAAAAATCCACATGGACATTGACAAAGTTGATGTTGATGGAAAAGCCGTTCTCTTTGAAAGTGCCATCTATGCCAAGCTTCCTGACGACATGAGCGAAGCACTTGCACTGGCTGCGCTAGACGTTGCAGGCGCACCTGCCCAGACTGCAAAACTGGTCAAACCCGGCGACAGTGTATTGATCCTCGGTGCCGGTGGAAAGTCCGGAATTTTGAGCGGATACGAAGCGGTTAAAAGAGCGGGCCCGACAGGAAATGTCATCGCATCAGTACGCCGTGAGCTTCAAGGCAAAGAACTCCTTGAGCTTGGCGCTTGCACAAACTACATTGTTGCCGATGCGACCGCTCCGGTTGATTTGCTTGAAAAAGCGCTGGAAGCCAATGGCGGCAGAGAATACGATATATCCATCAGTTGCGTCAATGTCGAAGCTTGCGAAATGGCTGCTATCCTGCCGGTACGTGACGGCGGAACGGTCTACTTTTTCTCCATGGCCACAAGCTTCACCAGAGCAGCCCTCGGTGCAGAAGGTGTCGGCAAAGATGTCGTAATGCTTGTCGGAAACGGTTATACTAAAGATCATGCAGAAATCACGCTTTGGGAGTTGCGGGAAAGTGAAAAAATCCGCAATCTGTTCAACGCAAAATATATTTAATCAGGACGTAATTTTCAAAATAACGAGTTAAAGCCCAGTTATTTAACATGCAAGTACATAAGAGCAACCCATCTTCTATTTTCAAAAGGAGCAAAATCATGAATGAAAATAAACGTATAATTTTTTCCGATGTACCAGAAAGTGATTGGAACAACTGGACATGGCAAATAAGAAATAGAGTAGAAGCCCTTGATGAGTTAAAAAAGAGCGTAACACTCTCTCCCGAAGAGGAAGAGGGCGTTGAAAAGTGCCTTCAAACCATGAGAATGGCCGTCACACCATATTATCTGTCACTCATAGATCCCAATGACCCCAACGACCCGGTGCGCAAGCAAAGCATACCCACAGCATTAGAACTTCACCAGTCCAAGGCCGACCTCCTCGACCCGCTCCACGAAGACGGCGATTCGCCTGTACCGAACCTTACACACAGATATCCGGACAGAGTGCTTATGTTGGTCACTGATCAGTGCTCCATGTACTGCCGTCACTGTACGCGCCGTAGATTTACCGGTCATACTGATGCCATGACCCCCTCTGAGATTGTCGATAAGCAAGTCGAATACATCCGCAACCATCCAGAAGTGAGAGATGTTCTGCTTTCAGGCGGTGACCCACTCACTTTATCCGATGACCGGCTCGAAAGTATATTAAAAAAACTCAGAGACATAGAACATGTAGAAATAGTCCGCATCGGCTCTCGAATCCCTGTCGTCATGCCCCAAAGAATCACTCCGGAACTTTGCAATATGCTCAAAAAATATCATCCGGTTTGGCTCAATACACATTTTAACCATCCAAAAGAAATCACCCCCGAGGCCAAAAAAGCTTGTGCTATGCTGGCCGATGCAGGCGTTCCGCTTGGAAATCAATCCGTACTTCTGGCCGGAATCAATGACTGTATCCATGTGATGAAGGAACTGGTACACAAACTGGTCATGATGAGAGTCCGTCCGTACTATGTCTATCAATGCGACCTATCTATGGGACTTGAACATTTCCGCACTCGTGTTTCGAAGGGCATTGAAATCGCTGAAGGACTTCGTGGTCACACCTCAGGTTTTTGCGTGCCTACTTTTGTCGTTGATGCACCCGGCGGCGGCGGAAAAATCCCGGTAATGCCGCACTATCTAATCTCCCGAAGCACCAAACGCACGATACTGAGAAACTTCGAAGGGGTCATCGCCGCATATGCCGAACCGGAAAACTATGTCGGAAATTGCACATGCGATGTCTGCACCGGCAAGCGCCAAGTTAAGCAAATTGGTGTCAGCGGACTTGAGCAAGGCTTTGAGCTGGCACTTGAACCAAAAAATCTGGTCAGGGCAGAAAGAAGCAAATCTGCAAAATTGCATTAGATAGTAAGGATGTGATTTTCCATGCAAAAAAAATTAAACTTAAATCAAACATTGATAGACAAAGCCAGAGCCAGTGCTGCGCGCGTGGCTGAGGAAACTCAGGCATTTATACTGCAACACACAACCGTCACTGTTGAGCGCGCAATCTGCCGACTTCTGGGCATCGATGGCACAAATGCAGTTGAAGTCCCATTGCCTAATATCGTAGTGGATCACCTGCAAGATAAAGAACTCTTATCCATGGGTGCCGCCTATCATATCGGCAATGCCATGCTTGAAACCGGTCTATCTCCCCAACAGATTGCAACTGAAATTGATAAAGGTGCGTTGGATTTTTCAAAGCTCCCCTCAAATCCGCCGGAAGCGATAAAGTCAAAGATCATGCCTTTGGCAGAGCTTACCATAGAACATATCCGTAAAAATGCGCACACCCGAAAAACGCATCTCGAAGAATATGGCGAAAAAGATGCCCCCTATATCTACGTCATCGTCGCCACAGGTAATATCTACGAAGACATCGTCCAGGCCAAAGCCGCAGCACGTCAAGGCGCTGATGTTATCGCCGTAATACGCACCACAGGCCAAAGCTTGCTTGACTATGTACCCTATGGCGCAACCACCGAAGGATTCGGCGGTACATATGCCACGCAAGAAAATTTCCGTCTCATGCGTACAGCACTTGACGAAGTGGGCGCTGAGCAAAAGCGGTACATCCGTCTTTGCAACTATTGCTCCGGTCTGTGTATGCCCGAAATTGCGGCAATGGGCGCACTTGAACGCTTGGATATGATGTTAAACGATGCACTGTACGGCATCTTGTTTAGAGACATAAATATGCAAAGGACTGTGATTGATCAGTATTTTTCAAGGATGATCAACTCTTTTGCAGGGATCATTATAAACACCGGTGAAGATAACTATCTCACCACTGCTGATGCGGTTGAAGAAGCCCACACTGTACTGGCTTCGCAATTCCTCAACGAGCAATTCGCTCTGGCTGCCGGACTGCGCGAGGAGCAGCAAGGATTAGGCCACGCTTTCGAGATTGACCCGGAGGTCGAAGATGCTTTTTTACTTGAACTGGCTCAAGCGCAGATGGCAAGAGAAATCTTTCCTAAAGCGCCGCTCAAATACATGCCGCCAACCAAGTTTATCACGGGGGATATTTTTAAAGCCTATGTGCAAAACGCCCTCTTTAATGCGGTCACCGTAATCACAGAGCAAAAGGTACACTTACTCGGTATGCTCACCGAGGCCATTCATACGCCATTTTTGTCTGATAGAGCGCTGTCGATTGAAAATGCCCGCTACATTGAGCGGACGATGCGCCACCTCGGAGATGAAATCACCTTCAAAGACGGTGGCCTCATACAGTCACGTGCAGCGCATGTGCTGGAAAAAGCTGCCACACTGCTCGAAGACATCGAGCGTCAAGGTTTGTTTGCGACACTGGAAAAAGGCATGTTTGCCGGGATCAAAAGAGCACGTGACGGTGGAAAAGGACTGTCCGGTGTGACCCAAAAAGATGCATTATACTTCAATCCATTTATCGACGCTATGAAAGGAGGGTCAGCAGTATGAGCACAGGACTTGATTTAACAAATCTCCGCCCATATGGCGACACGATGAATGATGGCAAAATCCAACTCAGCTTTACCCTTCCGGTCAAAGACGATGAAAAAGGAATGGAAGCCGCAAGCCGTCTGGCCAAAAAAATGGGCATTGAAAACCCCAGCATAGCCAGCCACATTCCGCTTGACGATGCATTTACACTGTACATTGTCTATGGCGCTGTGGTACACAGTGTTGACTATAGCAATATTCAGGTTGCAACGCTCAGTGACAAAGTCATGGATATGGAAGAAGTAAACGACTATATCCGTGAACGTATAGGCCGAAAAGTGGTGGTTGTGGGCGCTTCTACCGGAACTGATGCACACACTGTCGGAATTGATGCAATCATAAACCGCAAGGGACTGGCAGGACACTATGGGCTTGAGCGGTATGAGATGATTGATGCGCATAATCTGGGCAGCCAAGTGCCCAACGAAGACTTTTTGCGCAAGGCCAAGGAGTTAAATGCCGATATTCTACTGGTATCCCAGACCGTAACGCAAAAGGATGTTCATATCCAAAATCTGACGGAGCTTATTGAGTTGATGGAAGCAGAGGGTGTGCGCCAGAACTACACCATCGTCTGCGGCGGCCCGCGTATCAGCAATGATCTGGCAAAGGAGCTCGGCTACGATGCGGGTTTCGGCCCCGGCAAGTTTGCCGAAGACGTTGCGACATTTGCGGTGATGGAGTTGGCCGAACGTAATATCTAATACGTATCAATCATTTGCAAAAAAGCGACGAGGGTTTAAACTTACCCTCTGTCGCTTTTTTGTAGTTCTGTGCATTAGCATGATCGTTAGAGTAAAATATAATCCATCACAGTCAAAATGAAGTTCGGGTATATGTGACCATCAACTTCCAGCACTTCAAGCATCACGCCTGCATCTTCTCCTGTTTCTTCCAATATGAATTCACGGCCTATTTCAGCCAGCACGTCTAGGTCAATGATATCTTTATCAACCTCACCATTTATCCATCTTATGGCATAC
>Ga0123355_10006076_pt1 | contig 17804 bp, 12 predicted proteins | sample TergutEmb28metaG_3_FD_89872 | JGI IMG/M metagenome (GOLD analysis project Ga0123355, IMG submission 89872) | Embiratermes neotenicus P1 segment gut microbial communities from Petit-Saut dam, French Guiana - Emb289 P1 | ecosystem: Host-associated > Arthropoda: Insects > Digestive system > Gut ... | reverse complement strand
AGAGTATGATGCTCTTATCACCCAGTATCTAGGGAATTATTTAGACTCTACTCAAGACGTACTTATCGCAAACTCTGACGGGCTGTGGGTGGAGGACAGGCGCCTACGCACACGCATGAACGTGAGTGCCGTCGCTACAAGCGGTACGGAAAAGCAAACGGGCATGGGTGACCTTGCTGGTCTTAAGGGCTACGATTTATATGACGGCGTAAATGTGCGTGAAATCGGCGCAAATGCGGCCGCCACGGCGGTTACGATGCTTAAAGCAGACCTTTGCCCAAGTGGTAAGCTACCCGTTATCATAGGTAACGCGTTCGGCGGCGTTATCTTCCATGAGGCTTGCGGCCATATCTTGGAGGCGACGAGCGTGGCTAAAAACGCCAGTGTCTTCTGTGGTAAGATGGGGCAAAAAATCGCCGGTGATAAGGTTACGGCCATTGACGATGCAACAATGCCGGGCGAATGGGGTTCAATCAATATTGATGACGAGGGGCACGCCGCGCAGAGAAATGTGTTGATAAAAGACGGTATCCTCACATCTTACTTAATAGACAAACTTAACGGTCTCCGTATGAACGAAAAATCCACTGGCAGCGGCCGCCGTGAATCTTACCGATTTGCGCCGACGAGCCGTATGTCCAATACGTACATCGCCGCGGGTAATGATACATTTGACGGTATGGTTGGCTCGATTGACAACGGAATCTACTGTAAAAAAATGGGTGGAGGAAGCGTAACGCCGGGTACGGGAGAGTTTAACTTCGCCGTGCTTGAGGCATATATGATAAGAAACGGTAAACTAGCGGAGCCGGTGAGAGGTGCAACACTTATCGGTAAGGGTCATGAGATTTTGACGAACATAACCCATGTAGGTAACGATATGACGATGGCAGCGGGTATGTGCGGCTCAATGAGCGGTGCGGTACCCACAAACGTTGGCCAGCCGCATATCCTTGTCAGCGAAATTTTGGTAGGGGGTAGAAAATAATGAATTTTAACATGACAGAATTTAAAGACAAACTTTTTGCCGCCGCCAAAGCTAAGGGTTTTGCGGATTGTGAGCTTTATGCCTCTCAGGGTGACTCGTTCCGCGTCATGGTTTTCCGCGGCGAAGTGCAGGACTATACGAACGCGGGCAATGCCGGCGTTTCCTTCCGTGGCACGTATAAAGGCAAGATTGGTTATGCGTATAGTGAGAAAATGGGAGACGACGTCATTGATTTCTTAATCCAGAATGCCGCCGCAAACGCTGAAATAAATGAGGATGTTGATATCGAGAAACTTTACCCAGGTGACGCTAAATATGATGACGTTAAAACATTCTCGGAAGAACTTGATAAAATTACTGCGGATCAAAAGATAGCCAAAGCCCTTGAAATGGAAAAGATTGCCGCCGGCCTTGACCCGCGTATAGCAGGTATTGACTACTGCGGCACGGGAAGCGGCAACGGATACCGTTATATTGCCAACTCCAGCGGACTTTCCGTGGAAAGCCGCTCAAACGGCGCGCAAGGTTACGTAATGGCACGCGTGCAAGAAAACGGCCAATTTAAGACGGATAGGGAAGTATGGGTAGGCCACAACTGGGATGAGTTTGAACCTGCAAAAGTCGCAAAATCAGCTGTGGAAAAGGCCGTCGCACAGCTTGGAGCAACGCCCGTGCCAACCGGCGTGTACGATATCGTACTTGAAAATGAAGACGCGTCCAGCCTTTTGGCTGTGTTTAATGGTATTTTCAGCGCGGAAAGCGTGCAAAAGGGTTTCTCCCTTCTCGCCGGCAAAATTGGCGAGGAGATTGCAGCTAGCCATATAAACATACGCGACGACGCGCTCCTACCGCTTAAAGCAGGTAGCCGTAGCTTCGATGACGAGGGAGTAGCGACGAAGAACAAGGTTGTCGTGGAAAATGGTGTCCTCCGTACTTTCCTCCATAATACAAAAACCGCCGCAAAAGACGGTGTCGCGCCAACTGGCAACGGCAACAAAGCTGGGTACAAAGCGTCCCTCAGCATTTCGCCGACAAATTTTTATATCGTACCTAGTCAAACAAAAAAAGAGGAATTACTGGCAGAAATGAAGGATGGCCTGCTTATCAAAGATTTGAGCGGCCTGCACGCTGGCGTAAACCCCGTTTCGGGAGACTTCAGCGTCATCTGTGGCGGCTTCCTTGTAGAGGGTGGCAAAACCGTGCGCCCTGTAGAGCAGATTACGATTGCCGGTAACTTTTTCGCAATCCTTAAAAACATTGTAAAGGTAGCGGACGATTTGAACCAAAGCATGTCGCCAATTGCATCTCCGTCTCTTTGGATTAAAGGCGTGAACGTGGCTGGATCATAGAAAAGTAAGAATATTAGGATTACTATAGTTTGAAAATAACCGCACAGCTAGTCGAGTGAGCGGTTATTTTCTTTTGGAGAAGCGGTTGCCTGTAAGAGTAATAAAAAACACCCGTATTAGTTAATCTGCGGGTGTTTTTTATATTGTTTTTTATTCTTCTTCCCCATCAACCGGAGGCAGTGCGCGTTTGTTGTACGCGGATACGACACTCGTGATGAAGTCAAGGTCGTCGTCATCCATGCCTTCAAGTAAGGAGAGGATTGCGTTTTTCTTTTGGATAACGCTGTATGAGTCGCGCTCCTCCGCTATCATGTGGCCATCTTCGTCCGGTGGAGGGAGGAGGACTTCGTTTGGCGTAAGGTTGTATAATTCCATTATGCGGTATACAAGTTCAACGCTGGGTACTCTTTTGCCGCGCTCTAACAAGCCGACGTAGGATTGTGAAATTTCCAAATAATCTGCTAACTGCTCGTCCGTAAACCTTCTGAGTTTACGGTTTTGTCTGATGATTTTACCAATCATCTCAGCCTTTGGCTGCATGTACTCGCTTACGGGTTCGGGTTTTTGAACGCGTGATACGGATGCTAATCTTCTTGGCATATGACCAACTCCTTAAAATGTTTGTGCAGACACTGCGCTATTACAGATAGTGTACACACATTTCTGTATTGTATACCATCGTTGAGCATATGTCAAGAAACACCAGGTATTTATTTAAAAATACTTATATCGACAAAATGTGAGCCGATTCGACAATTTCCGACAAACTCATCGGTGTAACTTCGTGGTCATATAATATTTTTAACATATTTTTTACGGTTTTTTCTGATTCGGAGACGTAAACCATATCACCTTCCAACCGGTTTCCGGTCATGTCAAATTTTTCTAATAATATGCCGTATATCATATAGGTTAGCCTAAAAATAGGGTCATCCCTTAATATCTCTCTGGAAACAAGAGAATAACGCAGAATAAAGTTATGTTCCGAAAACTCTTTTTCATGTACGGAAACGGCTTTGCCGCGCATAAATGTTTCGACAGTGGCCATATGTAATCTCCTTTTTCGACAATTATATAGTATATGTATACTATGAATATAATTATACACAATAAAATGTGTTTTTGCAAGATAAAATTAATATTATATCTTCACAAAACCGTTTTTGTATGCTATAATTATTTTGGATAAATTTACTTTGAGAGGAAGTTTTAAAATGCCGGATACAGTTATTCAAGGTTTGCACGGTTCTTTGCAAGAGAAAGATTACATTAAACCGGACAACCCGGTTACGCTACAGCAATTGGAATGGTTCCAAGATCAGAAACTTGCGCTTATGATGCACTGGGGCATTTATTCCCAGCTTGGTATGGTGGAATCTTGGGCGTTGTCGGATCAGGATTCTGATTGGAGCCGTGGCGGCGTTGATTGGGACGTTGACGTGGCCACTTTTAAAAAGCAGTACCGCGACCTTAACAAATCCTTTAACCCAATCCGCTTTGAGCCGGACAAGTGGGCGCGGGCGGCTAAGGAAGGCGGATTTAAATACCTTATATTCACGACAAAACACCATGACGGTTTTTGTATGTGGGATACGAAACAGACGGACTACAAAGTAACCAACCGCGACTGTCCGTTTTCCGTCAACAAGCGCGCAGATATCGTTTCACATGTATTCGAGGCGTTCCGCCGCCAACGTCTTGGCATTGCAGCGTACTTCAGCAAAGCCGATTGGGATACGCCATATTATTGGCCTAAGGATCAGTTTAAGGGTCAGTTTACGGGTCGTGGGCCATCATATGATCCGGCCGACAACCCGGAGCTTTGGGAAAAGTTCGTTCAGTTCACACACAACCAGATTATGGAGCTTGTGACGAACTACGGCCGTATAGACATACTGTGGTTTGACGCAGGTTGGGTGCGCCGACCTCGTAAATTAGAAACAGGCCGCTATAACCAAGATATACGCATTGAGGAAATGATTGAGAAGGCGCGCAAGGTTCAACCGTGGCTCTTATCCGCAGACCGCACCGTTGGCGGTATATGTGAAAACTACATTACGCCGGAACAGAGCGTACCGTCGCGTCCGCTTAGCGTTCCATGGGAAAGCTGTATCAGTATGGGCAACGGCTTTGCGTATTCCTATGATGACAAATTTAAATCTACGAAGACTTTGCTTCGCATGTTAATAAACATCGTATCCAAGGGCGGAAACCTTGCGCTCAATGTCGCGCCGCAGACTGATGGGCGTTTGCCATGGCCAGCGCTTCAGCGGATGGATCAAATGGGCAAGTGGCTTAAACAATACGGTTCGTCCATTTACGGTACGCGCATTACGCAGCATTTCGTTGGCGACGGCGTGTACTGGTTTACCCAAAAAGCGGCGGAGAACAAGGTTTATGCCTTTTACACACCTGACGGTGAAGGGTTTGACAAAAACATCAACATCCCATATAACGAAAAGAAGGTTCTTTCCGTCAAAAACCTTACGACTGGCGAAGATATGCCGTTTAACCAAAATAGTAACCACATTTCCGTTAAAATTGATGAGGCGGCATGCAGTGAGCTGTTTGGCGGCGAACATATCGCGGAAGTCTTTGAATTTATCGTTGAAGGTGGAAACGCATGAAAACCATTGTGATATCTGTCATCGTCGGCGTTATCCTGATTGTTGCCGGCGGGCTTATTAACCGTTTCAACGTCAGTGATGAAAGTGAGTATGTACCAGAAGCCGTGGCAACCTTTGCCAACCAAGGCGTATGGCATGGCCGCGTGTATCATAATGAGTGGTTAGGGTTCCGCTTCTTCCTCGGAGGCGAAACATGGGTTGACCTGTCCGACATTTACCGTGGACTATATGATTTCGCTGCGACGCCGGTTGATATGTTTATACAGGCGGAATGTAATATGACTGAGGCAAGCATAACTATAATCAGCATGGACTTGGAAGTGGATGACCCGTTGGACACCCAAGAGGCATTAGTCGCCGCGTATGAGATTTTCAGCGCTATTCTTGAAAACTTAATGCATAGCGGCGTTTTTGACATTATGCCGATTGCGCCGCTTTACGTCGGTAATTATGAGTGGTTCGGTATATCATATTCCGTTGACGGTATAAACTATATTCAATTGTTTAACGTAAAGGACGCCCATTTGCGAAGCATAGATATTGAATATGCTTTGGCTATGCAGACCGTGCAGACATTTATCGCCATGTTTGCGGGTATTGAGTAATTATTTAAGTAATCCAGGAGGCTTAAATGATATTTGACAAAGCGGCACATAAACGGCGCATGCAGTGGTTTACTGCGGCTAGGTATGGTATGTTTATACACTGGGGGCTTTACGCCATACCCGCACGGGGCGAATGGCACAGAGGCTGGCACCGCATGAAAACAGAAGACTATATGGAATATTTTGAAGAGTTTGATCCCGTGGACTACGACCCAAAAGCATGGGCCAAGGCGGCTAAAGAAGCGGGTATGAAGTATGCCGTTCTTACCGCGAAACACCACGACGGGTTCTGCCTTTTTGACTCTAATCTAACCGATTTTAAAGCCACAAATACTAAAGCCGGGCGCGATTTAATCCGCGAATATGTTGAGGCTTTCCGTGCCGAGGGTTTAGGTGTTGGCATTTATTACTCAATAATCGACTGGCACCACCCACACTACCCGCATTATGATGACGCAAACCACCCGCGCAGGCAAGATCCGGAGTATAAAGACCATAAATACGATTTTAACATCTATTTAGAGTACATGCATGGCCAAATACGTGAACTTTGCACAAATTATGGTAACATCGATATTTTATGGTTTGATTTTGCCTATGATAACCTTATAGGTGAAGCGTGGAAGGCCACGGAACTTATTAAAATGGTACGCGAACTCCAGCCGGATGTTATAATCGACAACCGTTTAGAGCATCAGGGTGACCCGTCGTTAAGAAAGAGAGAGCCGAATTATTACAGCGGCGATTTTATCAGTCCGGAGCAGTTATTACCTACAGACGGGATATTAAACGAGGACGGCGAACGGATACCCTGGGAAGCCTGCATCACTCTTAACGATAACTGGGGATACACGGCTGCAGACACAAATTACAAGCCGCCTGCAACAGTTATAAAAAAGCTGGTTGAATGTATATCTAAAGACGGTAACATGCTTCTTAATGTTGGGCCGGATGCAAAAGGTAATATACCTCAACAATCTTTAGAGATACTGGCAGAAGTAGGAAAATGGCTTCACAAAAATGGTAACTCTATTTATAATTGTGGCATTTCTGATCTTCCAAAACAAGAATGGGGGCGTGTTACTCAAAACGGTAAGAAAATTTACCTGCACGTTATGGAACCGATGGTTGGCCTTATCCCTGTAATAGGTTTGTCTGGTGATAAAGTGAAGAAAGTACGCCTGTTGGCTGACGGATCGGAGCTTTATACAGTGGATGACTGGCGCACCCAGCACATGATTTCGAACCAAGGTGAGAATAAACCGAAAGATTTGATGTTTATCTATCCAGGCAATTCTCATAAATTACCGTGCGAAATTGATACAGTTATAGAAATAACATTAAAATAGTTTGGAGGAAGTTATGGTATTTGATAAAGTAGCACATAAACAGCGTATGCAGTGGTTTACCGAGGCTAGGTACGGCATGTTTATCCATTGGGGTCTATACGCAATACCGGCGCGCGGTGAATGGTACAGGGGTTCCCAGCGTGTGCCGACGGAGCAGTATATGAAATATTTTGAGGAGTTTAACCCGACAGGGTACGACCCCAAGGCATGGGCAAAGGCAGCTAAGGATGCGGGCATGAAGTATGCCGTCCTTACGGCAAAACACCATGATGGGTTCTGCCTTTTCGACTCAAAGCTGACAGACTTTAAGGCCACAAACACTCCTGCCGGGCGCGACTTGATCAAGGAGTACGTGGAGGCCTTCCGCGCAGAGGGGTTAGGCGTTGGCATCTATTATTCTATAATTGACTGGAACCATCCGCACTACCCGCATTATAACGACCCGATCCACCCACGCCGTCTTGACCCAGAGTATGAAAATCACCAATACGATTTTAACGTCTATTTGGACTATATGCACGGCCAAGTTCGCGAGATATGTACGAACTACGGCAAGATAGACATACTGTGGTTTGATTACTCATACGATAACCTTAAAGGTGAGGCGTGGAGAGCGACGGAGCTTATTAAGATGGTACGCGAGCTTCAGCCGAACGTTATTATCGACAACCGCCTGGAAGGTACGGCGGAATCATCCCTTAAGACCAAGACACCGCATTATTTCAGCGGCGATTTTATAAGCCCGGAACAGCTCTTACCGCCGCGCGGAATGTTTGATGAAGATGGCAACCGTATACCGTGGGAGGCTTGCATCACCCTTAACGATAATTGGGGCTATGCTGCAGGAAACCACACGGGCGGTAACTATAAACCGCCATCCACTGTAATTAAGAAACTTGTGGAATGCGTGAGCAAGGACGGTAATCTGCTACTTAACGTGGGGCCAGACGCTAAGGGTCGCATACCGTGGGAAAGCCTTGAAATTATCGCTGATGTTGGTCGGTGGCTTTCTTATAACGGCGAATCCATTTACAACTGTACTTTGTCCGAACTGCCAAAGCCGGAGTGGGGGCGATTGACCCAAAACGGCAAAAAGCTCTATCTGCATGTTATGGAGCCTATGATCGGCTTTATCCCTCTTGAAGGTGTGTCACGCGATCAGATCGAAAAAATCCGCCTCCTATCCGACGGCAGGGAGATGCGTATTGTATCGGACTGGAAAACCGTGCATTACAATGATATAACGTTTATAGATACAGGAAACTCACATAAATTACCATGTGACGTAAATACAGTTATAGAGGTGACGTTAAAATAACGGTTAAACCACAGCTGTATTTGGACAAAATACAAACCGAGAGGAAATTGCTAAAATGATTGTATCTGCTTACATTGCCGGTATTGGGCACGCTACCGGTGGATTTAGAGGACTTCGCCCTGGTGATAAGGAACGTCTCACGCACGTAAACTTCGCCTTCGCGCAGGTTGTGGACGGTAAGGCCAGTGTTGCGTCCTGGTTTCGTAACGGGCCGGATGGAGACAAATACGTGCGGGAGCTGATGAAGGACAAGGGGAATCTTGTAACTCTGCTTTCCATCGGTGGCTGGGGTGCCGGTGGCTTTTCCCCCGCGTGCATGACGGAGGAAGGTCGCGAGCTTTTAGCCCAATCTTACATAGACATCATTAACGATTATGGATTTGACGGCGCGGACTTGGATTGGGAGTTCCCTGGTATGGGAGGAAGCGGTATAGAAGCTGATCCGGCGGACGTACACAACTATACCCTTTGGGTGCAGAAACTGCGTGAAAAGCTTGGTCCAGACCGCCCGCTTACAATGGCATGCGGCGGCCACGTAAAATGCGTGGAAATGCTCGAAATTGATAAACTTGTGCCTATAATGGACATGTTTAACATGATGACATATGACTTGTGTCGGTTCAACCGCGCCACACACCATACTGCGCTGTACAAAAGTGAAATCTGTGATACGAACTATGGCGATAACGCCGTCCAGCTTTATCTTGCCGCGGGCGTGCCAAGGGAAAAGATGACTATGGGCGCGGCTTTTTATGCGCGTACATATAAAGACGTGGACGGGTTTAATCAACCCGCCGGGCCAGAGAACGGCCCACACCCGGGATGGAGCGGCGGTTGGAAGCACACAAGTGAATTTGTAGAGAAATCCACGACTGGCCTTGTGTACGACGAAAAGGCGGAAGCGCCGTATGCCTTCAATGCGAGGACTCGGGAGCTGTACACCTTCGACAACGAGCGTTCCCTCAAGGCCAAAGCAGCATATTGCAAGGAGAACAACCTTGCCGGCGTTATGTTCTGGGAATACAATTGCGATGACGAAGACAGTACGCTGTTGAAATGCCTTGTGGAAGATTTGTAAATAATGTTTGTCGGGGAGGTTGGCAACAGCCTCCCCGAATTTTATACATGGGTATATATAGTGTAATGAAGTTAAAACAGTATATTAGCGTATGTCCATTTAAATTCGCGCTTGACAATTTAAATCAACTATGCTATATTACACAAGGTACTTGCACTTGAAAATACAAGGCTGGACTGGGTGTGGCGCAGCTTGGTAGCGCGCTTGAATGGGGTTCAAGAGGTCGCATGTTCGAATCATGTCACCCAGATAGACTTGAAAAGGCTAGGAATCATTGATTCCTAGCCTTTTCTTTTATGCTCGCTCTATATAAACTATAAGATTCAGTCGCACGCCAATTTGCAACGGCGCGAAGTTGTCGTCTCCTTACATTACGCCGACATCCGTAGTGTCTTTCTCAATCATAATGTCAGTCTCAAGCTCCTCATCCGTAGCCGTTAAGGTTATGCCATGCAGGCGTAAGAAACCGTCCATAATTTTTTCTGGGCGGAATACAATGTTCTTTTCGCCGTCGATTTCAATTAAAAACTCTTCCGTAAAAGGTTCTTTTGGCGTCCAAAGGTTCTTGGATGATGGGCATTCTGGCGATATTGCTTTAACTTGCTTCACTCCGTTTGCATAGATGCTGTAGGTGCTGCCGCATTCAGGAGATTCCGTGGAATAAATGACACCGAGTTTATATCTCGTTTTTTTATTGGTACGCACTTTCCACGCTACGGATTGTTCCGCGTTTTTGAAGTTGTGGTAATAATCACGCCATTTTTTACCGTCGGCATGGGAAAGATCCGGGTCTACGTAGTCCGCGTCAAATGCTTTTAAAAGTAGTGGGCCTTTGCCGTTAACCAGCCTGCCGCCGCCGTGCAGTAATTCGCCGTCAAATTCCACAACTAACACCGTCCACGCGGGTTGTTCGCTGGGTAAAGTGATTTGTGTATCAAAATAATTTATCCTTTTTACGGCAAGTGGTGTTTTTGCTTCGTCTGCCATCAGATATGCACGTTTTACGGGGTTTATCAACCCAGCCAATACAATGTTTTCGTCGCAGGGTTTAAATAGATGCAAAAATAATTTCCCCCCCTTGCGCGTCGTTTCGCCGAATGTCTGTACAGGTAGGGGTGAGCGTGTGCAGCCGTAGATGCTGTCTCCGTTAACTTTGAGCCATTTGCCTATCCCCCTGAAGATTTTTTTGTCAACATCATCTACGACGCCGCGTTCCGTGGGTCCCATGTTCATCAGGACGTTGCCGCCGCGAGCCACGGTTTTTATCAACAGTTCAATAAAATGTTCTGGTGGCTTATGCCCTTTGTCGCGGCGGGAGTAGCCGTAGGAATCGTTCGTCGTCGGTATCGTCTCCCATACGCCTGGGGTGGGGTATATTTCCGTCGCCCTGTCAGCCGTGTTTACGTAGTCGGCGCAGGAGGGGAAGCCGTGCGTCCGTGCCAGCCGCCCGTTTACAATAATATTTGGGTCTGCGTCTCTTATTGCCTTAAGGATACGAAGGTTCTCTGAAAACGGCAATTTATGGGGCGTATCAAACCACAGCAATGATGGCTTGTATTTTTCAATTAACTCGACGATTTGCGGGATAGATTTTGTATCAACGTAATATTTCGCGGTACGGTGTACAAGTTCTGGGTGTTGGTCAAACCACAAGCCTTTCTCGCCCTCAAACAAGAACTTGTCGCCACCGCCGTTTGTGTACTCCCAATCGTTGCCGGGCGCGTCGGGGTGCTCCCAATCAAATGCATGGGAATAGTACAGGCCAAAGGGCAGGCCGTGCTTGTCGCAGGCGGCCTTTAGCTCGGCTATCGGGTCGCGTCCGAAGGGGGTCATGCGTATGTCATACGGATATACGTCCGAAACGTTTATTGCAAACCCATCATGGTGCTTGGCCGTTATGACGAAATACTTCATCCCTGCTTCTTTTACTAATTCTATCCATTCGTCGGCATTAAAGTCTGTAGGGTTGAATTTGTCAATAAAATGCTCTTTATAGTCAGCCAATGTTAGCTTAAAATGCCGCTGTATATGTTCGCCGTAGGTAAGTGATTGGCCGTTCCATTCTGCGCCGGCTTGGGCATAGACGCCCCAGTGGACAAAACAGCCGAATTTTGCGTCAAGCATCCACTCGAGCCTTTTCTGGGTTTCCTGCATAGATTTTTGCAGCCAGCCGTCTGCGTTTAATGCGTCGTTTAAGGCAGCGGTATCGCGTTCGTTACCTGGCACGACGGAAACACCATCCAGTATTCGCATTGAACGCGGTTGAGGGAGGATGGTTCCGCTTAAATCAAACGTCCGGGGTAAATCGTGCGCGGATAAAACAAGCGAGTTTCCGAGGAAATTTTCCTTTTCGTATAACACAGCTTGAAAACCTTTATCCAAGTTCAAGCTCAAGCCGGTTTCGTTTGATATGCCATTTAAATCCGGGTAGTCGCCGGGTGCGAATATTTTAGGATGGCTCATAATTTAATCCTCACTTTATTAATGGTTATTTCGTTGCTTTGTATGTTTATGTTTGGCACGTCTTCTAAATGCTTTGCCGAATCGCAACCGACAGCACCGAGTACGGCGGATATAAGAGTGTGCTGCCCCGGCTCGACGGCGGCTTTTAGCGTGGGGATCAGCGTTAACGGGGTCATCAAATTGGTATTTGGTTCAGTTTGTATGATAACTGGCTGCTGGCCTCCGGATATGTCGGCGATGCCGGAAATACAGGCTTGCCGAAGTACGGCGCATGAATCATGCTTCGTTGCCTTCGTAAAATCGCCTTGTCTGCTTATGGCAAATCCGCCGTCCGCCAAGGTAAGTTTCCGTTTTGTGTCTATCAGGTGTACCCGCACATGCCAGGGGAATACGGGTATGATGTATGATGTGATCTCAACATCACTCCATGGAGTCCACTTGGAATACAAGTAGTCGCCGTACGCACCGAAATCCTTTATATTATTTCTCATTCGGTAAAAATCGTCACCCTCGCATACGGCGAGGGTATTGTCGAATGCGCCGTGAGACAGTCCAAGGGCAGACTTTGAAACGGAGAATCCGAAATGGCTCGAATAAACGAACTTTTCGTATTTTGGCTGGCTGTGAGACATCCACGTCGGCACTGATTGGCCAACGACGAAGAACTGAGCCTGCTCCGTATCACGCTGGACAATACCGCGTGCCTCAGGTATAGGTACATGCCCGGCTATTTCCGGTGGTTCTTCGTCCGCAATCCAAAAAGCATGATCGTCCGGTAGGGCGAGTAGGATAAACGCCTTCAAAGCCCAATATGGTGAGCCGTATGCGTTGTACCCTTCCGACATAACGAGGTTTGGATAATAATACCCTATGGATAACTCGCCGTTGTCTGTAAATATATCCTGCTTAAACCAATGGCGCAGGTTTTGCAGAGCTAAATGTTTTACTTGACCCAATGGCAATGCCTCTACACCTGCCATAGCCAATGCACCGAAAAATGCGGATTGTGAGAAGCGGTACGTCATCGAACGGCCGAAAGGTATGGCCGCGCCGTCTTCCGCAAAAAACGCGGGGAAGGTTTGGGCGAACAGAGCGGCGCGTTCTTTGAATAGTTTTGGGTATTTTTCGTCAAAATCGGCGTAGGCGGCGTAGATAAGCCCGTAAAAGTGGATGGCGAATGGTATGTAATAATCTATCTGCGATGGCGCGCCGTCATTGTACCATCCTCCGCCGATATACATGGAGTCTATTTCGGCCAAATCTATTTCTAGGCGGGCTTGGTTTTGTTGCCGCCCGCATAGCTTAAATGCTAGATTAACGAGAACGCGGAAAAAAATCCAGTTACTTCTGTGTATCTCATGGTCGTTTATTTGGTTCAGCCACTTGTATAAGTTGTCCTGTGCGGCATCATCCAACGCGTCCCAATAATGCTTTCTGGCGATAATCATCCCAACAGCGACGGCGGCCATCTCAACCATGCGTTGCTCCTCACGCGGTAGGATGCCCCAATATCCATCTGATTCCGGGTTTGCACCGTTTATAATCTTTTCCAAGTATCTATCAAAGCAGGCATACACGCCATTACCGGCAAGTAAGGGTGATATACCCCAAAGCGGCCGCAGTACGGCCTCAATCTCGCTTACGAAGTCATCGTGTTGTGCGGTACCTGAACCGTACCTCTGCCCGTATCTTGAAAAATGGTTTTCAAGCGGCCGAAGCATGTCAAGCAATGCGCGGGTAAGGTCATCTTTTGTCTTTAACGGATTTTTGGCTAATTCGTTGCTTACCATAAAAAAGCCCCCTTTGCGCGACATTGTAGCATATTGCCTTCGGTTTTGCAAGCTATACTTTGAGCCTTCACAAAAATTTCGTGACAAAATTTACCCTTTGTGTTACAATGGATATGTGAATAGGGTATGTATATACGATCGAAAAGGAGCATAAAAATGAATGACTTCCAGCATATCGCCGATAACTTTGATTTGGACGGCTACGTAACTTATTTTGACAGGTACGGCAACGGACATATAAATACGACTTATCTTGCCAAAACGGATAAGGGTAGGGATTACATATTTCAAAAAATCAATAAAAACATTTTTAAGGACGTCGTCGCTTTGATGAGGAATATTTCGTCGGTGACGAGATTTCAGCGCGAGAGCGGGGATAACGCGCTTATGCTTGTTAAGTGCGTGGACGGCGCGGATTTTTATGTGGATGGAAGCGGCGAATATTGGCGTGTTTACGATTTTGTGGTGGACAGCGTATGCCTGGATTCGGCGCGCACTCCGGTGGATCTATATGAAAGCGGCGTGGCATTTGGCCGCTTCCAAAAAGCCCTTGGCGGGTTTGACGCAAGCCAGTTGTTTGAAACTATCCCGCGATTCCACGACACGCCGAATCGTTACGAACATTTGTTGGAGGCTATTACGGCCGATAAAAAAGGCCGTTTAGCAAATGTTCGTTCCGAAGTCGATTTCGCCATGGCGCGGCGAGAGTACGCGGGTACGCTGATGGGCCTTTTGGAAAGCGGCGAACTACCTCTGCGCGTTACCCACAACGATACGAAGCTGAACAATGTTCTCCTTCACAAAGACACGGGCAAACCACTCTGTGTTATAGACCTTGATACGGTCATGCCCGGCCTTGCCGCCAACGATTTCGGCGATGCCATCCGCTTCGGCGCGAACACGGCGGCGGAGGACGAAGTGGATTTATCCAAGGTAGCCTTCTCGCTTGAAATGTTTGAGGCTTTTACCCGCGGCTTTGTAGAGAACGGCGGATTAACGGAAAAGGAACTCCTTTACCTCCGAGACGGAGCGAAGATGATGACGCTTGAGTGCGGTGTGCGTTTCCTTACGGACTACTTGAATGGCGACACGTATTTTAAAATACATAGGCCAAGCCATAATCTGGATCGTTGCCGTACGCAGTTTAAGCTTGTATCGGAGATGGAGGATAATTGGGACAGGATGCAGGAAGTAATAAATAAGTTTAAACTAGGAGATTTTTATGCCGGCAAATAATTCTGTTACGCGCGCCGCAAATATATTAGAGTTGCTTTCGCAACATAGGGCGTTGACGCTGACGGAAATTTCCAACATGATGGGGATGCCAAAGGCAAGCACTAGCGATATTCTAAAAGCCTTAACAGACAGCCAATTGGTTGAGTTCGCAAACGTACGCGCCAAAACCTATAAGATCGGGGTTAAGCTTTTTCTGTTGGGCAACGCTTACCTGCAAGGGATGAACATTGTTGAGATAGCAACGCCGTTTATGGAGGACGTTGCAGATCGGACGAAGTACGTTGTGTTTTTGGCTAAACTCTCAGAAGGAAGGGTTCTATATCTGCATAAAACATCGCCCGTTAGGGATGCAATGTTTGTTTCGCTGTGCCAAGTCGGAAGTACGACGAACCTGACAACTTCGGCTCTTGGCAAAGTTATACTTGCGCATAACGATTGGCTTCAAGAGCAGGTGTTTTCGTCGCCATTGCCAAAAGTTACCGAAAACTCCATAACCGACATCAAAGTGATGGAAAAGGAAATGAAGGATATACTGCATATGGGTTATGCCCGCGACCTTTATGAAAATGATGAGCGTATAACCTGTTTCGGCTTCCCTGTGTATGACCAGCACGGGCGGGTGGTACACGCCATAAGCATCACCGGGACCTTCCATGAGCAAAGGGATTTTGAAAAGGAAATCGAGCTTGGTCTCGAATGTGCAAAAAGCATATCTCTAAGGCTTGGATTCGTTAAACCTTAAGTAAGTATTTAAGGTTAAAAAATAAATAAACTTTGGAAACTGTGCAGTTTATCCATATACAGCGTATAATTATATAAACGCATAGTAAAATATTTTTTATACCCCTTGACAGCTCATTGGTGGGTATGGTATACTCATATCGAAATACGTGAACAGTGTACGCATATACGTACAATGTAATAATAACAGAAATTCGGCGGTGATCTGTAATGTTAGGGTTAAAACGGGTTTTGCATAAGTTTATCTGTTATCTTTTAGCGGTTTTGTTTGTTGTTGCCTTGCCTTCAATATCGCTGCGTGTTATTGCGGGCGACGCCCCCATAACCTTTAACGAAGCGCAGGGAATGCTTGACACATTTGGGGCGTTCTATCGCTTCTCTGATTTCCTTGCGGATCACGCCCTTATCCCTATCCCTCATCGTCGCGAAGTAATAATCGCCGCCGCTGATTATACCTATTACGACGGCATGGTCGTTCGTATATATGAAGACTTTGAAGGTAAGCCGGGCGCATCCGTTTGGACGGACGAGGAAGGGATAATAACTTGGGAGGTTTACGTCCCCGTTGCCGGGCTTTACAACATAGCCATTACATATTTTATACCGCGGGGCAGAAACTCGGATGTCCAGCGCGCCGTTCTTATAAATAACGAACTTCAATTCTTTGAAGCAAATCCCATCAATTTTCGCCGCACTTGGGTTAATCTCCATGATGAGATATTAAGGGATCCGCGCGGCCACGACATCCGCCCGACGCTTATAGAGCAGCATTTATGGCGCGAAGCTATTTTGCAAGATCATATGGGCGACTATAATGAATATCTTTCGTTTTTCTTCCAACAAGGCTTAAATACGATTTCCCTCGTCTCTCAGCGCGAGGCGATGATTATAAACAGCATTAGGCTTTTCCGCGCGGAAACGCCTATTAGTTATGCTGAGTATTCCGCTGGCTTCGCGGACGCTCCGCGCCCGGATGTGGAAACTAAGCGCATTGAGGGGCAGGATGCAGTACGCCGCTCATCGCAGATGCTTGCGCCGGCCGCAAATATGGGCGGTCCGGGCGTTTACCCGCTTAACCCTCGTTATATACGTATAAATTATATTGGCGGCGCTGCATGGTCCAACCCCGGTATGTGGATTGAATGGGATATTGAGATTGATGAGCCTGGGCTTTACAAGATTGCGCTAAACGTACAGCAAAACTTTAACAGGGGCGCGATGGCCTTCCGCCGTATATCTATAAACGGAGTGGTTCCGTTTTCGGAACTTGACTACGTTCCGTTCCATTTTAGTAATCGTTGGCAGGTTGTTGTTTTGGGCGGTGACGACCCGTTCCTATTCTATTTTGAGGAAGGCGTACATACGATCCGTATGGAGACGGTGCTGGGCGGTTACGCTCCGTACCTGCGCGAGATACAGGCATCCATCGCCAATTTAAACCGTATTTACCGGCAAGTGCTTACCGTTACGGGTATTGTGCCAGACGTTTTTAGGGATTACCACCTTAACCGCCGCATACCAACCTTATATGATGATTTGCGCTACGAGCGCGACCGTCTCGTCCGCGTGTTTGACGGGCTAATGGAGCTTTCCGACGGCAATATCAGCGAGAGGGACGTCGTTATCCGCACCATGATCAACGTTTTGGATCGAATACTTCAGAACGTGGATGATATGCCGCGTCATCTAGCGGAATTTAGGATTAGGATCGGCGGGTTAGGCTCATGGCTTATGCAGGCTAGGGAACAGCCGCTTCGCGTGGACGCGATATTCATCATGTCCGCTGATGCGGAATTGCCAAGCAACCGCGACGGTTTTTGGGCGAGGCTTTGGCACGGCATCGTATCGCTTGTGTTATCTTTCTTTATAGACTTTAACGCTCTGGGAGCTACGGGGGAAGATGGCGTAACCCGAATTATCGAGGTTTGGATCGGCACCGGGCGTGACCAGCTTGTAGCCCTACGCACCATGATAGACGAAACGTTTACGCCGCAAACCGGTATCGGCGTTAACCTAATGCTGGTTGACATGAGTATGCTTCTGCCGGCGACAGTGTCCGGCCAGGGTCCTGACGTTGCGATGTTCCTGCCTATTGAACTGCCAATGAACTTTGCCTTCCGCGGTGCGGTGGCGGAACTTTCTGGGTTCCCCGGCTTTGATGATGTTGCCGGCCGGTTTGCCCCAGCCGCGATAGTACCGTTTATGTACGGGGACAGAGCCTTTGCGCTCCCGGACACGCTTACGTTTTATATGATGTTCT
>Ga0123355_10006075_pt1 | contig 17804 bp, 12 predicted proteins | sample TergutEmb28metaG_3_FD_89872 | JGI IMG/M metagenome (GOLD analysis project Ga0123355, IMG submission 89872) | Embiratermes neotenicus P1 segment gut microbial communities from Petit-Saut dam, French Guiana - Emb289 P1 | ecosystem: Host-associated > Arthropoda: Insects > Digestive system > Gut ... | reverse complement strand
TTAGCCGAGAGGGAGATCGTCGGGAGGGGAGGATAGGGGTGGGGGGCAGAGGACGGCAGGGGAAGATAAACTTGCGAGGTCAAAAAATCGATTGATTTCTAAGTAGGTCAGAACATTTGTGACTATGCTTATTATAAATTAAATATGGAGACAAACCTGGTGGGAATGTACATCTGTGTACCATGTAACCGTGAGTTAATTCACGGCCATGCCCACAAAGCATGGTACTAAGACTTACTGTCACCAGCATTAACTGTTGTAATAATTATGTTAAGGCCGATGAATGCTCAAAGACACGAGTCTACGGTATTGTCAAGTTAGATATGTCATGTTCTAATGAAAGACAGCTCATGAAGATTAACATCTTCCCGTATATGAAGCCGTGCCGAATCACCGACGTTTCGAACGAGCTAGACACCTCCGCAATCGACGCATTCCAGTTGTAGAGGACCGTATTGAAGAGTGAGGCAGTAATTAATTCAATAAAATTAATAGTCTTGACAGGACAGTAAATCAGGAAGCAGAAACAGATAGAACTGTTATGTCAGGGTGTGAAGGTAAATATCCTGACAGTACAGTCACAACTGATGTGTCGATATGTCAGCTACGTAGCTGCAAGACTACTGACCAGTGTTACTGCTATTATAATGACAGACACTGTAACAATGATAGAGACACCAAATTTCAAATTCCAAGCAGAAAGTTCGAATATAAGTTGAGATTTTAGAACTATTACCGAGAGTTTTGGTTCCAAATTGCAGGCAGTGACAGAGAATATAACAGCTAAGATACAGCAGGAGAATGAAAATCCTTCTGAAAAAGTGACACAGAAATCGCATAATTAAACTTTCCAGTGATATTTGTGCGTTGCGAGATGATAGCGAAAATAATTTTCAGGAAGTTACTAAAACTAGGGAGGTGTTAGTGGCTCTGCATGAAAGGATTGACGCACATGTGGCAGCTAACAGAAAGGCGACAGACAGGATCTCCCATGAAGTAAAAACTAGATCAACACACTTGCTTCATTATATAAAATATTATAGGACAGAAACAGAAAATAGTTTGAAGTAAATTAGGCAAGATTTCAGTCAGCTCAGAGAAGAATGGAACTCAGAGCAAGCAACTTGGCTGAATAAGGCTGGGAGAGAGACGGACGAGGTGAATGACAGTGTCAGATCAGTAGAAGAAAGGGTTGCCAGATTAGTTGAAGACAGGGTCACTGAGATACAGGCAGCAGCGAAGAACAGTATTCAGAAGCTAAACACAGAAATTAAGAAATTGGCGGGCACAGCTAGCCGCTGGAGAGGTAACTGATGGTGCGATACCCAATCAGGTACTGCCAGTGATGGCTGGCGATGTAGAAAATAGTATCCAATCAATTTTAGACTCAGCGAATAGTGCTGGCAACTATCACATGGACAATGGTCATGCTAATAATTTACTACGTCCGTGTGTGGCAATGCTATACCACAACCAAGCGTTAACAGTATTGCAGGATCTGCTATTGTAAATGTGGCACCTGATGTGTTTGCAAATAACCCCCTATACACAAATTTACTCTACCCGTTTTTCATGACAGCTCGAAGGACATTGTAATGCACTTTCTACGTGATCTTCACGAATATTATAGGATAAAAAGTCCCTGAATCCCCGAAATTGCCACTAACAATGCCAGCAGCTGCGCACCCGATTGTTAAGATTGGTTCAGTACCGTGCACAGTCAGTTAAAGAGTTATGAATATTGCAAAACGTTTTTTTCTAAGTTTTTATGGAATTCGCCCATCCAGTCCAGGATACGATGCTCCATTTATCTGAATAAATTAACCAGACAAGATGGCGAATCTATGAAGTCACATTACTTGAGATATGCAAACCTTGCTGCAAACTACCAACCAGCCATGTCGGAAGAAGACTTGGTAGGAGCCTTGGCCTCGCACTACACCATCGCTATTCGAAGGTCTCTGATCAGTGGCCATATTAAGACGACACAATATGTCATAAATCTACTGAGAAAACCAGAAGCCTTGGAAGAACATTACGAGCACAAGAAACCCTGGCAGAACTGAGACCTCCAGCACGCGGACCGGCCTCAGTATAACTCGCACGGTGATAGACAAAAACCGACGGGATAGTATAAGGGTACAGTATGTACAATATGCGGATGGCTTCAACTATAACAGGCAGCGAGCATACGGTTCTCCGAATCGACACGACAAAGCAGGGCGCGACAAAACTGGCTTAGGTGGGAGCAAGAAAGACGGAGGCGTAGTCGTAGGACAAACAACGGCAGCCCATCTCTGAATCCTGTAGCACATATTTTCGAACCCCGAACTGAAGATATAAGGTCGAATTTCCAACAACTGAGGCCGCCTAACCATGACTCCGGCGATGTTTTAAACATTAAAGAACGCGTTCAGTGGGCGTAAACCATTCTGTGAGGTAGTAACGAGCCCAGGTTCGAGCCAGTACCAGTTAATCCCAGAGGAAGTAGCTAAAAGTGATTCAGGTGACAATACCACAAAACTTCAACAATTTCGCAACACAGATAGATTACAAATTACTGCAGATCACATACCAGACAAAAACGAAATCTTACATCTGTTTTATGTAAACAAGGAAACGTTAAACAATTGTCCACAGATTCCTGTAAGTATTGGTAATGAACGTGTATTTGCTGTGATAGACACAATAAGTAGGAGTAGCCCTGTGAAGGAAAAAATGTATCACAAATTGAGATCCGAAGATATGGAAAGCCTTGAGCCAGTAGTACAGAACGCCGTACTTGTTAGTGCGTTCGGAAATAAAACCAAGCGTATTCGCTTGCGGGTAATGAAGCAAATTCGTATTGACGATATTGTCTTGGACCACATTTTTCTAATGTCGCATCAGCTCATAACTCAGACACCCTTTGGTGTTGCTTTCTGCCGAATGAACAGCGTTATTATTAACTTCCCTGAGCAATGTTTCACAATGGACAGAGATGGTAAAATATAGAGACATCACTTCGCGTACGCGAATAATGTTAGAACCACACGTACAGGCGATCTCGGTCCGACTACAGAACAAACAGATACAGACTCTATGCAGGTCGCAGCGGACCCAATTACAAACAGGGCAACGGCTGATTACCCCACACAGAGTCTACGAACGGAAGCAAGCAATGAAGTCGATGTGTTGCGACGTAGCGAGACAAGGATAATATTAAAAGGTACTCGTTAGGCGAGAAAGCCAGCGATGATACTGATAAACTCATAATATGATTATGAGCAATTCACTCGAGGTATATTGAATGTATGTTGTTCCAGTGACAGAATCACTGACGATCGCAAATTCGACAGTAGCGGCGAGAAGATGAAAGGAAATTATGTTTGTACACTCTGCCCAAAAAAAATCAAGCGGCAAGCAATTTTCTAAGTCCCGAACCGTAAGTGACGTGACGTGCAGTTGCCATCATAATTCGAGTCGTTTTAGTTTCCCCATCTTTGTGCATTCGTGGCCTTTCTCTGGCTTCCATCCATTACAGTCAATCACGCCGCGTATATATTAACCGAAGACACCAACACATTTGCTTAATTTGATGTTAAAGCCTGAATTTAAGATCATTAATTTTCCGAGGCTTGCTGCCAGGGATGGATGTTACGAAAGGGCGATAGGGGGCCGCAGCCTGTGGTAGCCGAGCCCGATAACGCGCAATAACAATACTCTCGGAAACAAACTACGTAAGTTCGAGTTGCGTTCGAGACACCGAACGAGAAGGTTGCATTGTGCTGAGCGAGTGAAAGTAAGGAAGTGAAGCAGGAAGTAGTGTAGTGGAAGTGATTTGTTTTCGTGTGTGGAGTGGTAAGTGAGTTTGACCCAGCAATATGGGTGAACGCCAGAACACAATAGAATGCGCCTTCGACCTCAAGAGTCCGCGCATATCGGCATATGAAATACACGAATGGATTTATGCACAACTGAGGTTTCTAGAGGATAATGAGGTCTTAATAGTACAAATTGACGGTTCCCAAAGACATGTGTATATAAAACTACGCGACAATAACCGACTACAACAAGTGCTTCATTTGACTGGAGGGCAAGCAGAACACCGACATACCAATGGAGAAATCTCAATGGTGCTAGTAGAAACAGAGGGTCTAGGAACTAGAAGGTTTCGTATAGCAAACCTACCCCCAGAAGTGCCGGAAGAAGTAATCCGAACAATAATGGCCAGATATGGAGAAGTAAAGGATGTGCAGGCCGAGACTTGGGCCCGTTTCTATCGATACAAAGTGGCAAATGGCGTCCGCATCGCGGTGATGACGCTGGCAAAACACATTCCGTCGAATATCACTATAGCAGGACATAGGGCGCTAGTGTCCTACGAGGGTCAACCGATGACGTGCTACAGATGCCATGAAACGGGCCATTTCCACGAAGCATGCCCAGTGAGGCGGAAAGCAGTAGAAATAGGGCACAATGCCGCCGCCACTTCATGGGCGGATATTACGAAACCAGGAGCAGGAGCCACACGGAGAGACAGGGAAGCGGTGGAAGAAGGGGAGCAGAGGAGAGTCCACACAGTACGCGAAGAACGCGAATCGGAGGGAGAGTGAAATACACGCCGACGAAGAGGAATCACGCCACCCGGGAGGTCAAGAGCTGCGACACATACTTGGGCAGGAGGAGACAGGCAGAAGTGACACCATGGAAGCTGTGACACTCCAGACCTCGGCACCGACGCAAGTAACGGAGATCCAGATGGATGCGAGGGTGTGGGGCAGGAGAAAGAGACAGATGAGACCAGATATAGGGCACCAATCACACAACAACACGTCCAACATGAGGCAACCAGTTTGACGTGGAGGAAGGGAGTGGGGAAGAATCGGTGGTACGGAGGTATGTTGCGAGGTGGACACCCTAGCCCCCATTGATGCAGAGGACTTGCTTGCTGCACAACCCATCAAGCCCAAAAGTCCAAAAAAAAAAAACTGAAGTTGGACAGGAGAGGATCGCCACCACGTGAGAGGAGCAGGAGTAGAGTGCGGAGCGTGTTGAAAAAAAGTGTAGATAGCCGAATCGCCCTGATTAACCTTACCAAAAAGGCAGAAATTAATAAAGTGGCGATGCTCAATATTAATGGTGTGTCTGCAGGGGGGAGAATGGGAATGCTGAACGAGTTCATACATAAAAAAGAAATCGACATTATCTTACTGCAAGAGGTAACCCACACGGACTTTGAAATGATACGGGGATATACAGCGCATTTAAATATAGGCATAAACAAGCGAGGCACAGCGATTTTAACAAGAGAGCAAATATCGATAACCAACATAACGCGATTACCATCAGGTCGCGGGATGGCGGCGAGCTACCAAGGAATCTGGCTAGTAAATCTATACGCACCCTCTGGCACAGCGAACAGACAGGAGAGAGAAGACTTCTACAACGTGGAGCTAGTTTACCTGCTGCGGTCACTTCCCCCCACAATGATAGCAGGGGCGATTTCAACTGCATCCTGTCGCAGGCGGACTGCACAGGCAACATGAACTACAGTAAAGCGCTCGACAAACTGGTGCGTGGCCTCGAACTATCTGATGTGTGGACACCGGCCCAACCCAGGGTCATATACACACACTACACCCCACACGGAGCGGCAAGACTAGACCGTTTGTATGTCTCTCCGGACCTATGAAACCGCAAAATTGGTGCGAAAACAGTGATGGCAGCATTCACAGATCACCTGGCGGTATGCCTGCGTATACCCTAGATGCACCACTGCTACGATGAGGTCGGGGAAGATGGAAAATGAATGCAAAGCTACTGGAGGAGGCACCCTTTAGGGACCAACTACAGCAGGAATGGTCTAAATGGGAACACCAGAGGAAGAAATATCCTAACAGCGTAACGTGGTGGGAAAGCTATGTCAAAAAGAAAATCCGATACATATTCATGGCGGAAGGGAAGGAGAGGGCACGGGACGATAAAATGATGGAAAACTTTCACTATACCTGTATTTACGACAACCTGCAAGGACCGACCCAGCCAAGAGAGAAGTCTATCAGAATACACCAGTTGATGCCCAAAATAATTAGGCTGCACAACAAGCTGCAGGCTATAACAGTATATGCAAGAGACCCTACAATATACCAGGGAGAGAATCCGTCACTATTCCATCTAATACAGGGACGGAAACGGCGAGACGCTCGAATGATCCTCGAAATCCGGGATGAGAACGGGAATCTGCAGACGACAACAAGGGGCATACTGAACACATTTGTGGGGCATATGAAGCGAAAATACGGACCGATACAGGTGGATGATGAGTGCGTTGACCAGATGGTGAACGCAGGACACACAAGGGTGGCGGAGGCATGGGGTGACATCATAGACATGCCTATCACGGCAAAAATGTGTTATTGTCTAATAGAAGGCCACACGGAAGAACAATTATGAACTTGTTTCGAAAACTAAGATTGAGATGCACTTGTTCCAACAGTACTTCACTCCCCCCACCCTACCCCTTAACCAAGGAGAGAACAAAACCACCTTCGGTCCAGATACCTCCCAAGCACACCCACCATACGCTCAACAATTCCTTTCCGTAAACGTTTCAAATCGTACAGCCCAATGTCAGATCTCGTGACCCGCTACAGCCCACAAGCACCAACGAGTTTCACATGCCTAGTTTAAGTCCCATTCGCATACGAAACCTCTAAATCACAATGTCAGTAAACAAAGAAAAAAAGAATTATGGAAAAATAACAGAAATATCTGCGTCACTCGCATTTCTAGCCTTGCCAATGGAGCACAGATAGCTTTTAAAAGGTTTTATTAAATAATCGATGTGTTACAGCGCGGTTTAATTCAGTGTTTGTGAGTTTAAAACATACCCCAAAAAAAGTATATACATCCCGATACTGGGACTCGAACCAACGTAGTTTGTTTCCGAGAGTATTGTTATTGCGCATTATCGAGCTCGGCTACCACCGGCTGCGGCCCCCTATCGCCCTTTCGTAACATCCATCCCTGGCAGAAGCCTCGGAAAATTAATGAATTTAAATTCAGGCTTTACCATCAAATTAAGCAAATATGTTGGTGTCTTCGGTTAATATATACGCGGCGTGATTGATTGTAATGGATGGAAGCCAGAGAAAGACCACGAATGCACAAATATGGGGAAACTAAAACGACTCGAATTATGATGGTAACTGTACATATAACTAATTGGGAAGAATATGTAAAGTAGCGGTTGTGGCATAATTTCAGGTATTACCCTTAGTTGGATACCCAGCTCAGTATAAATTAATGATCAAACATATCTGCTTATTTTCTTCTGCAAATGTTACATACTCCTGTTATGCAACAATTCAGAATTAAGAAAGTATGCATCTTGTAGGTATGTGGCAAGATATGTCTTTGAGCTTTCGTGGCGACAGAATTCAATGAAACGTTCTCAGGCAGACAGTCGGTCAAGACGTGAAGTTTTTCCGACGTTTCAGGAACTAACTCCATCACCATCTCTGGGGTGTTTCTGGTGGCTAGGTAGAACCAAAACTGATACATTTTAGCAGCACCCTAAAGATGGGGAGGGAGGCAGTTCCTGAAACGTCGGAAAACCTTCCCATCTTGACGCGGCTGTTTGCTCGAGAAGATTTCATTGGATTTCGCAAGATTCCTTCGCAGGAGGATCATCCCGTCGCATGGCCGCTTACATACACAGGTCAATACCACCCTCGATAGGGCCGACCCGAGATATGTAGGCGCCCCAAACAGGCGCCCTTGCAAAATGATATTCTTTCTGGTCTAGGACAGGGTGGCAAAACCTTTTGGGAACGTGCTCATATTGCAGATAATTTTCGGAGAGTCTTTCACGTGCGGAAACCTGGGTTTACAAGCACCAAATTACTCCGATTATTGCAGTGACGTCTTAAAGCCTCATACAGGTTATAGCCCCGGGCAGCCCGCTCCTTACTCCGGCCCTGACACAAAAAGAAACGCAAACGTACATCCAGGCCCCCATTTAAATTCGTATCACGATCGTAGCGTTCGACCGCGTGCCCCCTGTGATTTGCATAACATACTGCAGTTGTCATAATTCTTTTCATTTGTTATTGAATTATTCGTGTCGTCTGTAATTCAGAACATACGAATTAACGCTAGTAATGGAAGTCGGGGAATAACAAATAATGTTTGTCGCAACCGAATCATTAAACGACGATGTGAATTTCTAGGATACAAATTGTCGGTGATAAATAAATGCCATGTCAGTACGGCACTTTTGTAGAAGGATGACAGGGAAAACCGAAGTATCCAGAAAAAAAAAACTGTCCCAGTGCCACTCTTGTCCACCACAAATCGCACACGGACTCCCTGGTATCGAATCCAAGCCTCAGCGGGTCACGGCCGCTTCCTGCTATATCCTTTCGAATTCCCTGTCATCCTACCATTCGACGCTATATAGTCCGAGATAAACCGACAACGTCGCTGCCTAAAACCAAACATTTGTACCACAAGCACCAGTGCTACCCTGAATGATGTTTCTCGTAGTTTGCCTCAGCCCCCAAACAACGCCGGGGCAAAACCTGAAAAACAGACCACAACTCCATCCTTCCACATCCTCTCCAATTCATTATTCGCTAGTCATTTGACGCTGTATGTTATGAATTTTTGGTAGCGTAGTAAAATAACCCACAAATAAATAAATACACGTATGAGTTATTATCTTCAGTAACGAAATAATAACCTGTAAAACCTAATAATACTCTCACCATACACAAAACCCATAAAGTTTTATGCCAGGATGCGAGAGACGAATAAACAGGTCACTTCTGATATGCCGATGGCCTCAATAGGCTGACAGGCAGTTGCACTGTGTTGCATGTTGTAGTTGGGGTCTTTGCGTGTTGGCCAAAGACAAACAATAGGTATGTAAGCGATACCCAGGACAGTTTGCGTGAAGGGGATACCTCATAATCAAACAGTGCAGACATCTTCTTGTCTTCTAGTGGCTTCTGTAAAGGGAAGGCTCTGGCTCAAAACGTCATTTCCTTTTGTGTTGTAATATGTTGTTAAGTTTCGTATCGGGTAGATACGCTTATCACCTTTTGCCAAAACCTTGCATTTTTCCTTCTAAATCGATGTACCAGAAACACCTATGTCAACAATGAACCATTCTGCAATTTTCCCACACCCGTTATTCATGAGTCACACGACCCTTACAATAAGGAGCCATTACGAGATTTGCGGATCTCACGACAATGAATTGACGATTACTAACTTCTAGAATATCACACCGTGCAATTTGGTTGACAGAAATTAATGTTTCATGGGTGAAAATGGAAGCATTAAGTTCCTCCAAAAGCTTCGCATCTCCACACGGCGTTATATCCCACAACACCGAAAACATTCAAATGGCTATTGTTAACCTAAACAGCAATAAATCCATTGGTCTTCGCAGAGGAGAGGGGCTACGTTTACTGTGTGAGGTAGGAACTGAATTTTTACATATTATTTACATGAATTTCAAACTTCACCGGCCGCGTAATGACTCAGCCAGTTAATCGCTGCCTCTCACCGCGGAGGCCTCAGATAGACCCCGACCAGCCCATGTGAGATATGTGGTGGACAAAGCAGCACTGGATCAGGTTTCTCTGCGAGTACTTCGGATTTCCCCTGTCAGCATCATTCCACAAATGATCCATCTATATTACATGCTACTCTTGCCAGAAGGACAAACAAACGAAATCTGGGAAACTTCAAATAGAATTGTTTTTTTCGGAAACTGGCGTGTATTGGACAGAAAAGTTCTTTCCTTTTTTTTTTTTTTAACTTCGCTGCCCCGGGCGGCTAGTTGCTTGTCTCTCCTCATTGAGAGTACAGCTCGATCCAAGGCAAGCCAATGTGAGATTTGTGGCGGACAAAGTGGCATTAGGACAGGTTTTTCTCCAAGCATCTCGGCTTTTCGATGTCAGAATCTTTCCATCAGTGCTCCATATTCATTTTTATCTTAATGTCACCCTTATCAGAAGCAGCACAGCTTGGGCAGTTCTGTCTACGGGGGTTACATAAGTTAAAAGATATCGCGTCGATCATCAGAACCAATCCCCATTGGTTCTGATGATCGACGCGATACCTTTTAACTTGACATATGTAACCCCCGTAGACAGAACTGCCCAAGCTGTGCTGCTTCTGATAAGGGTGACATTAAGATAAGGAAGAATACAAAATTTTTAAGTTTTCGGCTTCTTACGAGACTGCTAAATTTACAGGGGACCAATCAGACTTGTTAGGCAAATTAGAGTAGGGGTAATTTTGAAACAGGGAATCTAACTTCGCATATTGTAGCGAACGAGGCACAAGTTTTTCGATTGTCGTAGGAAGAGGACGCGCGTGTGCATCGCTCCAGATTTAGGCCAGATTAACAAACTAAATTAGATAATTAGAAATTTATAAGTATTCAACGGGGGTACAGTTTTAAAACAAATAATATTAAATTGGACATACTCGGTATTACCAACTTTCGGGCAATATCATTTTATTATTCCTTGAAGGTTAATATGCAGCGAATACGCTAGGTAAGAGAGTGAACCGTGCTACGTTCATCGTGTGCAATAAAAACCTGTACCAAATTAGCACCCAGTGACTGAAAATAAAATCACAACAGATTCTTCAGATTATCAACTCAGCAAAAATCGTATTAACAGTTCATCTTCACCAAGCCCATCAAACTCAAACCACCGTAGTCCCTGAAAATTAGGTCTCGTGCGAACCGAATGAGTTAGAAAGGTGAGCCGGACGATTATACTTCTATATTCAATAAAGGTGAATTTATCGTCAAAGATAAGTCCGAATAAACATAAAACACGGAACGACAGTATTATGAGGGCAATAATGGCCTGTAGGAAAAACAAAATGCCTTGAATGCGAGCTTCCACACTAGGTGAAGTTCCAAAATCAACTCTCAAAGAACAGAATACTGAAAACTTAGTCAACTTTCGAAGTTGTAGGAAGCTTGTGTTAAGTGAGGCAGAGTTCAGGTGGATTTTTCGGGAAGAGGCTATGTGAGCGAAATTGGGAACATAATATTCCTAATTTTGAACACCATGTGTTTTAATTTATTCCTTCAAAATGACAAAAATAAAAAAAAAATAATTCCAAATTTCCATAATAAACACGAAAGTACTCTTATCCAGGAAAGTGTTCACACCATTAATTTTCATTTTCATGGTTCAGCACGATTGAAATGTGACATTTATCAAAATGGGCGCGAAATCAGTCACATTTACTATGCGTTCATCTTTATGGTAACCCATACTGTGCGAAAGCAAAAAAACTTGGACACCACACTCAAGGTGCTGATAGTTGTCCGCAGAACGATGGTTGATGCGAATCCGTCTACACGGCCCGAACAGTCGAATCAACAAGGGTTTACCCGTCCAAGAGTATTTACCGATGTTTCCATTATTATCCATTAGCACGATGCATGGCTCGTACCGCTTGTAGAAGGTTGAAAAGTACATCTCACAACGTGAATTTTCAGTTTGCGACACCACTCAACGGAAAAGAGTTTACGTTTGTTTACCGGCATCGCCTGCTAGGCCTATTTATCTTTTGTTGCGACATAATACCGCACTGCGGATGCCAACAACGCCCTATTATTATTTTACACGATTACCCTTTTAACTTGGTTGATCCGACGTGGTAGGAGAACTTCTGTCGGGAGACGGCTGTGGTTCACCGAAACACATTTAGTTTTATTTATTCTCTTTTTACTTATGTTTTATTCATTCATTTTATTCTTGATATAACCAATGGAATGCTATATCCAGTTAAACAACTAGATCATTTTCTAGGAAAATGACAGTCACATCTCTGTACTCCTTCACACCACTCTCGTACGCGACTGCTTTCGCACTGCACTGCTAGCGTCCGTTATCTACTCCCAACCGTGTCTCAGTTTAAATCTCTCTTATCACCAACGGTTCTGAACATACGCTGACAGATTAAACCCAAAACGTATGGCTATGAACCGTCCGTAACTGACGCCAGCAAACCTAAGAAACAAATATATAAAAAAATGTTCGGCTACAATTATGTTCCTTTAAATTCAATATGCCTGGTCAGTTAACGGCCTTTCAATAGTGATGAGTCTTGGCGAATGAACAGTGACGAAGTAGGGTTTGAGTCAATGTTTCTCAAAGTTCTTGAGCCGCGAACAAGACTGGGTCAATGGCTTTGTCTTGCGACCCCTGGAGACAAAAAGATAGGTGTAAAATAAAAAAACACGAATATGTGTAACGAACTGACATATTAATGGTTTAATTAAACACGATAAACATACAAGCTGTAATATCACCATGCAAACCACTGTTTCGTGAGTCACTCAAAATAGCTTCGCGACTCATAGGTTGATAAAAGTTGGTGTAAGTTACGCTGGCCTTTGTGTTCATATAATCAGTAAGTGCATAAAGGGAGTGGCGTGTTACCAGATATAATAAACCGGTAATGCTTAGATAAGTCAGTAAAATTCTGCTACACAGAAGTTTATCAAACGGTAGGGAGGTACAGACAAGGCGTGCCCGTAAGGCGTCTTAATCTACATTACGTAACGAATATCTGAAAAGCTAGCCGTTCATTAACATATTTATACTGTTCGTACCGCGAAAACTTGATCACATGAGCAAATAACACACAACACCAAGCTCATTAAAGGACATTATTAATTTGGAATTGTGGAAATTACTGAAGTTGTGAAAAATGCAGTCAATATACAGCCTAATTTTTGATTAGGAGCAGGTCTTGACCATAAAGAAACGCAACAATGTTCACATATATACAAGCCGTAGAAGCTTTCCCTTGTTACGTTTTCAGGCACACCGAACGACTATGTATTTATTTATACTACATAAACAGCATTCTCGTACATACAGTAAAGACAGTAGGGTATTTAGAAGACTGAAATGAAAATTAGGATATACTACGTACCTGGGGATCAATTTGATTTAACGAGGAAAAGGAACTACAGAAGCAATTGGGATACTAAGCATAATATGAGAACAAATTTTGAACATAGATGAATTGTGTGCCTGATTCACATACTGGAAGAAGGTATTTGACCGTGTAAACTGGACCAAATTAATGCAAATCCTAAAGGAAAATGGTATCAACTGGCAAGAAAAGAAGATCGATCAGCAAACTGCAAATGGATTCGAGTTTACGATAGGAACAAAGGGAGACAAGAAGCGTCACGATTACAAGAGGAGTTAAGGCAAGGATGCTGTTCGTCACCGTTTATTTCAACGTATAAAATGAATATACTACGACGGAAGCTCTTGAAGTTCTTACAGGCTTCAAAATAGGACTAGCAATTCGCACTGTGAAATATGCAGATTACCCTGTGCTACTGGCTAAGGAAAAAACGGTGCTACAGGGCATGGATGATTAACACACTAAATGAAATTGGAAGATGCTGTGGAATGGAAGTCAGTGTGTAAACAATTAAGGTGATGAGAAGCTCAATACGACCATCCCCAGTATACATTGTGACAGGTCAAAATAACTGGAGCATGTGGAATATTTCAACTATTCGGGTAGCATGACAACAAATGATGCAAGAAGTACGCATGAAATTAAATCAAGCTTTGTCGTGGAAAAAGCAGCATTCTACAAAATGATTTTATACCAACAAACTGTACTTAAATTTAAGGAAGACACTAGTTAAGTGCTACATTTGGAGCAAAACTTTGTAGGATGCTGAAACTTGGACACTTTGGAAAGTAGACCAGAAATACCTGGAAAGTTTTGAAATATGGTGCTGGAGAAAGATGGAGACCAGTTGGATCGATCGTGTGATAAATGAAGTACAGATGAACTCGGTTATAACAACTTCGGTTTGTGCGACATCTCGGCTATAGCGTTATACAATCTGTGGTACCAACTATTTCCCCATAGGGTACGTGTTTTTCTGCCTCGCTTAGTACGACATACGTAAGAGAATCTACCTCGGATACAACGACTTCGAAAACAATTTTCCAAGAAATAGACTATTTTGAAAATTCAACCGTCTCCTCGTCCTTGAGAAGACAAGCTCTCTACTCTCTCAGCCAGTTATATACATCCCAGGCCTAGAATATAACAATAGCAACGGTAATTCATTTTGGCCGTAAAGTTTCCCTCTACATTTCTACTTAACAGGAGACTGGTAACGTGATAACATGGTTACAGACACGAATAAAAGGAAGGTTCTGAGCGCCGCAGGAAAAGTTAGTCACACAACAAACACAGTTTGGAAGAAAGAAAGCTTGATGAGACAGCATGAGTCAGCGAATACCGGTACTAACCTCTGCAAAAACATTCATTGTCCACGCAATACAGGAACATTTTGCTATTGTTGTCGCAGGCAATGCATTTGGGACTGACGTATTTCATTGACTCCCTATACGTTCAAACAGGTAACGACCTGATACAACCAGCTTCATTTTCCATCCTCTTGGTCCTACTATCTCCCCAGCCAGGGTCACGTTATCATTCGCAGACACTGACTGAGGAGTCTGCGGTTGAACTTGGCAGTGGTATGCGCTAGGGAAAGGCAACCTTCGTTGTGACTACTCACTATATATTCCATTTAAAAATATATTAAGCTGAAGTGCAGTCGTATTTTGTGCGTGTGGGAAAATACAACATTTTTCTGTAATGTTCTAAGTGTTTAGAACGGCGCATGAATTTGACTTTCGTTTTGTCATACACGTAAAAAAACTCTGTCACCTAGTGATACAGATTCGTGTTTTTGAAAGGGTCTATAGTCTGTATTGTCCCCCAACCATCGTGAATCTAAACACGATGTACAGGTCAAATGCATTCTACTGAGTAAGAGACAGCCAACTTAACTGAACTCCAAAAACGGCACAGAAGCTATCGCTCGTTACATGAGAGTCAAATGGAGCAAAACAGTGGCGCAAACGAACAACGGAGACGGGCAGAAACCTTTTTTATACTACCAATATAGGTTGGACTAAACCATTTTTCCTCAAACTCACAGCCCAGATTATGCCTCTCATGGCCCGAGGCGTCAAAAGTAAAGTCTTAAAAAAAATGGTATAACGAACGTGCTATATTAATGATTTAATTAAATGACGATAAACAAACCCTTTTGCAGACTTGTGATTGAACCTGTGACACCTCTCATGGCTCTTATACCTAACGTTCAGTTCTCACGATCTTGTAAATTTGAATTTTTCCGCGTTTCGCGCGGTTCTGCTCACTATACTAGACTATACTATACTATACCATACTCTACTATACTACACTATACTATACTATACTATACTATACTATTACCATACTATACTGTACTATGTAATACTATTACCATACTATACTATACTATACTATACTATGTAATACTATACTATACTATGTAATACTATACTATACTATGTAATACTATACTATACTATACTACACTATACTATGTAATACTATACTATACTATTCAATACTACACTATACTATACTATACTATACTATACTATGCTATACTACAAAGGTAAAACGATCCCGTTACAGGCCCGGTGTGGCCCACGGGGTGGGTAGAGGTATAGCTCCACTCTTCCATGACCGTGGCACTAGAAGGAGGTGAGTGGTCAGCAGCACGCCCCGGCCGCACTTTACCCCCAGGAAAGACCCGGTACCCATTTTAAAGGAGGCTGGGTGGGCCCCAGGGCTGGTCTGGACGGGCGGAAAATCTCGTCCCCACCGGGGTTCGATCCCGGACCGTCCAGCCCCTAGTCAGTCGCTATACCGACTGAGCTACCCGGCCCACACTATACTATACAACACTATACTACACTATACTACACTATACTACACTATACTATACTATCCTATGCTATGCTATGATATGCTATACTATACTACACTACACTATATTATACTATACTATACTATAATATACTATACTATACTATAATATACTATACTATACTATACTATACGAAACTACACAATACTATACTATACTACACTACACTATACTATACCATACCATACTGTACTCCATGGAGTAGAGTCCATCATGAGAAGCTAGCCGATTCTCAGCCTGTCAAATTCCCAGCATTTTACAGAACCCAAAGGTTCATTACCGCATTCACAAGTGCCTGCCACCTGTCTCTATCCTGAGCCAGATCAATCCAGTCCATGCCCCATTCCACTTCCTGAAGATCCATCTTAATATTAACCTCCCATCGACACCTGGGTCTTCCAAGTTGTCTCTTTCCCTTAGGTTTCCCCACCAAAACCTGTATGCACGTCTTTTCTCCACCGCACGTTAAACATGCCCCGCCCATTCCATTCTTCTCGATATGATCACCCGAATAAATATCTTGTGAGAACAAGTCACTCAGCTCCGCATTATATAGTTTTTTCTACTCCCCTGCTACCCCGTCCCTTGTAGGCTCAAATATTCTCCTCAGCACCATATTCTCAAACACCCTCAGCCTACGTTCCTCCCTCAACGTCAGCGACCAAGTTTCACACCCATACAAAGCAACAGGCAAAATTATAGTGCTGTATACAGTATTCCTTATACCGTATATTCTCGAATCTAATCCGCACTAGTTTTTGCCGATTTCTTAAACGAAAACAAAAGTTATTTCGCGGTTCTAATCCGCACCTTTCCTTCAACCGCCTTCAGAAGTCACGCGGTGGGTGTCGGCTGCATGGAAAGCCATCCCGGAGAGCATTATCGTCAGATCTTTCAAGAAGTGTCACATAAGCAATGCTTTGGACGGATCCGAAGATGACATTCTATGGGAGGACTATGGTGAAGATGAAGATGATAGTGACTGGGTGACGGATAACGATTCAGTTATGAGTGACGACGGCGAGTCTGATGAATAATAAATTATAAATATTATATAATATTATAAATTATAAACAAAATAAATTATTGTATTGTTCTTATGGCATGTACAGCGGCTCTATCATTTTTCCAAAATCCAGCTCACGACCGCGAATCTAATCCGCACGTGATTCTAATCCGCATCTGATTTTTTAGCCCTTTGAAACCGTAAAAAGGGTGCGGATTAGATTCGAGAATACACGGTATTTTTGGATAGCAGACTGGAAGACAAAAGATTCTACACCGAATAATAGCAAGCATCCCTTGACTTCAACCTGCCCTTAATTTCTTCCTGAAGAGAATTTTCATTCGTTAAGGTTGTTCCCAAATATTGGACCCCTCCACCATTTCAAAGGAACTATCATCATTGCGACTTCGTACTGCATTCTGATTTCGAGACATGGACGCATTCTTAGTTTTATCAGCATTTACTTTTAGTCCAGTCTCCTTACTAGCAACTACTATAGTTTCTGTGTTCTTCTTTACAATATGTGCTCGTCCAACCAATATATTGACTTCGTCAGCATAAACCAAAACTGATGTGTATAATTTAATTTCAAGCCATTCTGGTATACCTGAACCCTCCTCATGGCATACTCTATAAAGCAAGGTTGAAAAGAAACGGCGATAAAGCACCTCCTTGTTTCAAACCATTCTTAATAGAAAACATGTCAGACAAATGTTTGCCAACCTGGACTCTGATATAGGTTTCATTCAGAAATATTTTTATTAGCCTAACCAGTTTCACGGAATACCAAACTCAATGAGAATGTTATACAATACTTTTTTTTTTATTTAAAAATTTGCACATAAATGATACAAGATATTACATTTTGTTGTTTTAATCGTTCCAGTAACCGATTTTTGTTCCTGTGTTGGTGGCTCGGTGTTTGGCACGGATGAGTCATGTAGCACGTTATGAGAT
>Ga0123355_10006074_pt1 | contig 17806 bp, 20 predicted proteins | sample TergutEmb28metaG_3_FD_89872 | JGI IMG/M metagenome (GOLD analysis project Ga0123355, IMG submission 89872) | Embiratermes neotenicus P1 segment gut microbial communities from Petit-Saut dam, French Guiana - Emb289 P1 | ecosystem: Host-associated > Arthropoda: Insects > Digestive system > Gut ... | reverse complement strand
GTTCCGAATTATACGCTTGGAACAGATTTTATCGCGAAACTGCGTGCGGCAACAAGTATTCCGTTGGATATTCACCTGATGATAAATGAGCCGGAGCGTAAGCTTGACTGGTTCGACTTTCAACCGGGAGAATATGTTGCGATTCATTATGAAAGCACGAATCATGTTCAACGCGTCCTGCAAAACATCAAGGATAAAGGCGCGAAACCGATGCTGGCACTGAATCCCGCAACACCGCTTTGCGTGCTTGAAGATGTTGCAGTTGACCTTGATGCGATTTTGATAATGACAGTAAATCCGGGATACGCGGGGCAAAAGCTGGTTCCGCAAACTCTTAACAAAATTGCGCGAGCGCGAGAAATGTATCCTCATTTAGAAATTGAGGTTGATGGAAACGTAAGCTACGAAAACGCCAAGAAAATGCGCGCGGCAGGTGCCGATATTTTCGTTGGCGGCACGGCAGGTTTATTTATGAAAGATAAGACTTTTGCTGATTGTGTTGTAGAACTGCGAAATTGTATAGTGTAAAAAAATGGGTTCGCAGTTGCGAACCCATTTTTTATGTAATGTAATATTTTTGCGCTACCTAATGGAATATTGCCCTCTTACCATTACAACAGTGTGTGCTGTAACGTTCAAGCCGCGCCCGTCAGACCTTGGAACAATCAACAAATGATTAAGCGGTGCAGCCATCATGTTTTCCAAATCAACGCCGTTAGTGGTGTCCGAAATTCCGCCAAGTTCTGACGCAATAATGTTTGCCGCTCCTGCTCGCACGATAAATTCAGTTCCGGCATATCCCATTAACCGTTGCCCAGCCAAAACATCAACAACTTCAAAGGTTCGGTTATACCCTGCGCCGGGTTCGGTGATATCAATGCCGCTAAGCCGTGCGTCAATCATTCCCGCAATTCGCGGAATTAGCTGCCCTTCAATAAAGCTAAGCGAAATCAGAGGGTCATCCGGACCGCCTATTGCGAAAACCAAAACGGTTGCACTTAATACAATTGCAATACAAACTATAATCGCCAAAATTTTCTTTTTCATTTGTAACACTTCCTTAATTATTTTTAATTCCGAAACTAACGCCAAGGGCGTCGTTTACTCGTTTCATCAAATTATCGTCAAGATGTCCGATTTTTTCTTTCAATCGTTTTTTATCAATGGTTCGGATTTGTTCCGCCAAAACAACCGAATCTTTTGCTAAGCCGAAATATTCCGCTTGACCAAGCTCAATATGTGTCGGAAGTTTGGTTTTATTAAGCTGAGAGGTAATTGCGCTCGCAATAACCGTTGGGCTATATTTGTTTCCGACATCATTTTGAACAATTAAAACAGGGCGAATACCGCCTTGCTCGGATCCGACAACAGGGCTTAAATCCGCGTAATAAATATCCCCTCGTTTTACCAACATTATAAGTTCACTCTCCGCAACAATCATCTAATACCAAGATATGAAGAGTTGCTAACAGTTGCGACTACATAATGTTGAATTTAGATAAATTATACACTTTTATGTAGTTATTTGTCAAGCAAATAGTTAACAATATTGACAAATTTTCCGTTTTGCGTATATATCCGCGGAACGCGTTTCCCGATATTACATAGGATTTCATAGCTAATGGTTCCGCACAAATTCGCAACTTCTTCAACAGGTATTTCTGAATTTAAATTTCGACCGAACAAAATAACTTCATCATCGATACTTATATTGTTGACCGAAGTTGCGTCAATCATACATTGATCCATGCAAATTTTTCCTATAATTCGAACTTTTTTATCATTAGCAAGAACAAAGCCGCGATTAGATAGCAAACGAGAATATCCATCGGCATAACCAATCGGTAGGGTTGCAACCTTTGTTTTATCAGAAGTGATAAAGGTTCCGCCGTAACTGACGGGTTCGTCTTTTTCGAGCCATTTAAGATTTGATATACGGGTTTTAAACTGCATTGCGGGAGCAAGGTTGATTTTGTTTTTATCATGGTCATCTTTGTCCACATCAACTGATGGCGAACAACCGTAAATCGCAATTCCGGGCCGAACCATATCAAGATGAGTTTCGGGAAAGTCAATTAATGCCGCGCTGTTTGCAGTATGTTTGATTGGAATGTTAAGCCCGTGAGATTCCAGTTGCTCAATCAACGACATAAATCGTGAGAATTGCAATTCCGTAAAGCTTCGGTCGACTTCGTCGGCGCGAGCAAAATGGGTGAAAATTCCTTCGATTTCAATATTTGGCAAATTCGCTATTGATAAGATATGATTTATCGTTTTAGTTTGTGTATCAAGGTGGTCGTTAAAAATAAATCCAATTCTACCCATTCCGGTGTCAATTTTTATATGAATTTTTGCAGTTTTATTTAATTTTATCGCTGTTTTTGATAAGTTTTCTGCAAATTCGGTTGAAAAAACAGTTGGAGTTATATTATTTTCAAGCAAAATTTCGCAATCGTTTGAGTGCGTATGTCCTAAAATCATGACAGGGCAATCAAACCCTGCTTGCCTGAGTTGCAAAGCCTCATCGGTGAAAGCGACCCCAAGTATTTCAACGCCGTTTTCAATCAACGTTTTTGTAACTTCAAAAAAACCGTGCCCATAAGCGTCGGCCTTAACAGATGCAAGGATTTTCGGAGACGCACCTATAATTCGCCGAATTTCCTTAACATTATTTGCGATAGCGTCTAAGTCTATTTGCGCCCATGCGCGATGCCGAATTTGCATATTTTTCACCTTTCAAAGATTGATTCATCTATTTTAGCGTTAAAATTAAATTCTGTAAAAACTGCGGAAATAAGCACATCACCATCGGCGTTGTAAGTTTCTAATTTAATGGGTTGCAGCGTTTCATTGTCAAGCCATAACTTTTGGTTAGCGCGATAAATATTTTCGCCTTCGAGTTGAACTTCTAAAATTGTTGCACTATCATCATTTGAAGTATCAACACTTACAGCGATAACGGCATAATCTGAGTTAAAATATCGCTCAAAGAATTCGGGCAAAAGCGTATAATTTCGATTGTTTGGCGCAATTTCGAGCGAAATTCCATCGCAGTTGACAGGCGGAAAAATCGAAACAACGCCGTTTGCAAAAACATATGTCATGCCCACTAAGTTTTCGGGTGCTAAAACTTCCTCGTGAAACTTATTAGGCGCGATAAAATGTTGCCGAACAACATAAATGTTCACAGTGTTTTCTGAGGTTGCCGTAACTTCAAGCACCGCTGAAAATGATTCTATTTGAGAATATTTTCGGTGAATCCTTGTGTGAATGTCTTCCGGTTCACCACATCCGATAAGGGATACAAAACTAAATAACAGAACAATAGATGTAATTATTGCAGCACCTGCGGCAATTGCGGTATAACGTTTTATGGTTAGAAAAATTGTCAAACAATCAACTCCTTGAATATATTTCTAAAAATATATTCAAGGGTTCATTATCTTATGTTAAAATAACTACGGCAACTGCGGTTGTTCGGTTATGTGAAATCGAAACATTTGCGTTTGTTTGTTCGCCTTTAAATTTGATATATGGCGCGCCGTGAGTGTTTCGTAAAACTTCAACATCACGCAAACCAAACCCGTGAAAACCTGTACCTAAAGCTTTTGCAAATGCTTCTTTTGCGGCGAAGTTGCCTGCAACCGTTTCGGATTTACAATTTAATGCTTGTTCGTCTTCTGAAAAGTTACGCACTAAAAAGTTAGGCTTGTCCGACATCAACTTTTCAATGCGTTCAATCTCTATAATATCAATGCCAACACCTTTAATCATACCTCGAATACCTTTCCGGGATTGTATCGTTTAAAGCCGTCAATCATTTTTTCATTTGGTTCAAATAACAGTATAGATTTTTGTCCGTCATTGCCAAAAAATACTGTGAAATATGTCATAGAATTTCCTGTTCCGCTTGAACAGTCGTAAATTTTAGTTGGATTTGCCGAACTTTTTTGGTTTTGATATTGCGGGTTTGTTATTGGAGCTAAAATTTCTATGTTTTGAATATTTAGCGTTAAAGCTCGCTTTCGCCGCCGTCGAGCAAAAATTTTGTCGATATCAAGTTCGTTATTCGTAAGTGAATACTCAAATTCGATATTTTGTATAGCAATTATTCGATAGCAAATGAAAATCAACCCACCGAGAATTAGCGGAAGGAATGGAACCAAAAACAGAAGAACCGGCAAACTTCCAATCAAAAAAAATGAAATCAGTGATAGTAAAAGTGTTAAAAATACCGTTGCCGCAGCCATTACATAATCTTTGCCCCTACGTCGTCTGGCGACCATTTTTTCAATAAACATATCCATTTTTTGTCCTCCATTTGAGACTTGACTTTCGTATTTTGAAAGTCATAGCCGAAAAGTGCAGGGGCGTAAGATTTTCGCAGAAAATCCACAGCCATCTGCCATTTGAGACTTATATCTAAATTTCAAAATCTCCAATCCAGAATGCGGTTCCTACTAATACAGCGTTTGCTCCGGCAGCGATTGCGCGCTCTGCGTCAAGGTGATTTGTAATGCCGCTTTCACTGATAATAAATGTGTCTCGTGGTGCTGCTTTAATCAGCTCAACTGTTAAATCAACTGTTCCGGAATCTTTCTCCAAGATGGTGATATCCTTATTATTGATTCCGATAAGTTGCGCCCCCATTGATTTTGCAAGCTCCATTTCTTCAAGAGTATGAACTTCAACTAACGGATGAAGTCCGAGTTCCAATGATTTATTGTGCAATTCTTGGATGTTATCCATCATCGAACAAATAAGCAAAACGTGGGTTGCTCCATATTCCAAAGTATCGTGTAAGTCCTGCTCCGTGCTGATAAAATCTTTACGAATGATTGGTAAGTTGACAGAGTTTGCTATATCACGAAGAAGCTCTAATGAACCCCCGAAGTGTTTGGGCTCTGTTACAACCGATAGTCCCCAAACGCCTGCACGTTCCAGTTCGACGGCGATTTCCGCGGGCTTTCGCCCGCGGAATAAGTCGCCGTCCTTTGGAGAAATTGCTTTAAAGTCGATTATGATTTGATGGTTACTTATACTCATTCGATAACTCCCTCAATTCATTTAGTTTCGCAAGCGCGACTCCGCTTTCAATCAGCTCACGAGCAAGCGCTACACCACCGGCAAAATCTTCCGCTTTGCCGCCAACGACCAATGCACCTGCGGAGTTCAACACAATCGCGTCTTTGTTTGAATCAGTAATGGTTCCATCGAAAACGCCTGTGATAACTGCGGCATTTGCGGCGGGAGTTCCGGTTTTAATATCTTCAAGCTTACAACTTTTCATGCCAAAATCTTCGGGTTTGATTTCAAATGTCGTAACTTTGCCGTCTTTTAAGTGATTGATTTTCGTTTTGCCAAGCAACGAAATTTCGTCAAGTCCATCCAATCCGTGAACAAACATTGCATTTGTGTATCCCATCTCATTTGCAACATATGTAACCGTGTCCAATAATTCCTCGCGGTAAACGCCGAGCAAATGCCGCGGCGCAAAAGCGGGATTGATTAATGGGCCAATGATAGTGTAGAAAATTGTTTTGATGCCCAAATCCGCTTCGGCGGGTAAAACTTTACACATTACCGGATGAAAAAGAGGCGCGTAAAGGAATGCGATGCCGATTTTTTCAATCATTTCTTCAACCTGCGGCGGAGTAAGGTTGATATTTACTCCTAATGCTTCCAAAACATCCGCGCTTCCGGATAAACTTGCAAGAGAGCGGCTTCCGTGTTTTGCGATTGGAATTCCTGCCGATGCCGCGACTATTGCAGTTGCTGTTGAAATGTTAAACGTTGATTGTCCGCCGCCTGTTCCGCAAGTGTCCATCAATTCAGCTGAAACTTTCGGCCGTAATGGTACGCAGTTATCCCTCATTGCTTTCGCTATATAGGCGATTTCCTCTTTGCTGGCTCCCTTCATAAGCAGCGCCACTTGAAATCCTGCGATTTGTACGTCTGATACTTCATTGCGGTTGATTGCCGCGATTAATGTTGATACTTCATTTTCGGTCAGTTGTTGACCGCTTGTTATTTTAGATAATACTTCTTTATACACACTAAGTCATCCTTTCGATAAATTCTCTGATATGAGGAGTAGCGTTGTCGCCATGCTCCTCGATTATTTTTACGATTGCAGAGCCAACTATTACGCCGTCTGCAATTTCTCTAACTATATTTGCCTGTTCAGGCGTAGAAATTCCGAACCCAATCATAACAGGCGTATCGGTAACTTCTTTGATTTGTTTGATAATGTTTGACAAATCGATGGTAAATTGGTCGCGAACACCGGTTACACCCAATGAAGACACGAGGTAAATAAAGCCCGTTGAATCTTTGACCAACATTTGGATTCGTTCCGCTGATGTTGGTGCAATAAGTGTAATCAAATGCACGCCATATTTTGCCGCAACATCAAGAACTTCATCTCGTTCCTCATATGGCAAATCAGGAATAATAATGCCGTAAACTCCGCATTCTTGACATTGGCTGAAAAACTTTTCAACGCCGTAAACGAAGACAGGATTGATGTACGTCAAAATCACTAATTTTGATGAAACATTTACCGTTTTAAGCATTTCAAACATGTTTGCGGTTGTTGCGCCATTTGCAAGCGCGCGCATATTTGCGGCTTCGATTACCGCGCCTTCCGCAAGCGGATCGGAAAATGGTAAGCCGATTTCGATTATATCACTTTTTTCAGCCAAAACTTCGATAAACTCTTTTGTTTTCGCCATTGACGGGTCGCCCGCGGTAATGAAACTTATGAATTTTTTACTCACAAATATCAGCTCCTTTGTATCGTGCAATGCTCGCAACATCTTTATCTCCGCGGCCTGAAAGGTTTACGATAATTGAACCGTTATAATTTTTCGCGGCTTTCATTGCGTATGCGACAGCGTGCGCCGATTCGATTGCCGGAATTATGCCTTCGATTTTTGAGAGGTACTCAAATGCCGTAACCGATTCGTCGTCGGTAATCGGAACGTATTTCGCCCGTCCCGTGACATGAAGTTGTGCATGCTCGGGTCCGATTCCGGGGTAATCCAATCCCGCTGAAATGGAATGAACCGGCGCGATTTGTCCCTCATCGTTCTGGCACCATAGCGTTTTCATTCCGTGGAAAATGCCGACGCTTCCAACGCTAACTGTTGCTGCATTTTTATCGGTGTCAATTCCAAGCCCCGCAGCTTCACAGCCGATAAGCTCAACGCCACTGTCCGGTACGAAGTGGTAGAATGCGCCGATCGCATTGCTTCCGCCGCCAACGCAAGCAATAACAGCTTGCGGAAGTTCGCCTGTTTCTTCCAAAATTTGCGCTCGCGCTTCGCGACTGATTACTGCTTGAAAATCCCGAACTATGGTCGGAAACGGATGCGGCCCAACAGCCGATCCTAATACGTAATGCGTGTCGTCAATACGTTTCGTCCATTCGCGCATTGTTTCGTTTACAGCGTCTTTTAGGGTCATTGTTCCGGTTGTAACCGGATGCACTTTCGCTCCGAGAAGCTCCATTCGGTAAACATTTAATGCTTGCCGCTCTGTATCTTCTTTACCCATGAAAATTTCGCATTCCATATTAAACAATGCTGCCGCTGTTGCGGTTGCAACGCCGTGCTGTCCTGCTCCGGTTTCGGCAATCAAGCGAGTTTTGCCCATTTTTTTTGCAAGCAACGCCTGACCCAGGACGTTGTTAATTTTATGCGAACCTGTATGATTCAAGTCCTCGCGTTTTAAATAAATTTTTGCGCCACCTAAATCTTTTGTCATATTTTCAGCGTAATACAAAAGTGATGGACGGTTCGCGTAATTGTTAAAAAGATATGTCAATTCGCGGTTAAATTCATCGTTATTTTTGTAAAATTCATACGCTTTTTCAACTTCCAAAATTGAATTCATCAAAATTTCAGGAACATATCGTCCTCCGAATTCACCAAATCTAATACTCATTTGTAAGCACTTCCTTTAATTTCAAGATTTTATCCAATGATTTATTGCCATCTTCGTCCTCCGCGCCGCTTGAAATGTCGATGCAGTAAGGATTTAGCTTCATAGCTTGCTTGATGTTTTCTATATTAATCCCGCCGGCAAGGAAAAACGATTTGGCGTTGTCATAATTTTCGATAAGTCGCCAATCAAACATTCCTCCCGTTGAGCCTCGTGTTCCCTCTCGATATGAATCAAACAGCACAAAATCACATTCTGTCGGAACAATATCGTCAGCCGTTTGCATTCTAAATGCCCGGATAGTCGGTGCATTCACGGAAAATTCAACATCTCCGTGAAATTGTACCACATCTATAACGTGTTCGTCAACTAAACTTTTAATAAATTCTTCGCTTTCGTTAACAAAAACGCCAACAGCTTTAATGTTTGGATTTAATGTGCTTTTAAGTTTTTTTGCAGCGTCAAATGTGATTTGCTGCTTTGACGGAGCGAAAACAAATCCTGCATAGTCGATGTTTGCAGTATTTACATGTTCGATATCTTTTATAGTTTTTAATCCGCAAATTTTAAGTTTCAAAACAATCATCCTCTCATTTCATAGTGTGATTTTTGTGTTTGAGTGAGTGCAATTTTGATTTTGGCAGATAGCTGTGCATTTTGCTATACAAAATGTTACGTCCCTGCATAATTCGGCTATGACTTTACAAAATTCAGTAAAGTCAAGTCTCATTTAAAATGACCACCGCGTATATTTGATACGCAAGGGAGGAAAAAATCAGAAGTGCGCTTACTCAAACACAAAAAGGACGTGGTTGCGTTCGCAACCACGTCCTTTGTTTATAGTTAAATTTTCTTTTCGAAAAATTCGATAACTAAACTTGACGTGATTCAGCGAAACGCTTTTCTCCACGCCATTGCCACATATTTGTAACTGTCTCTACTACTATTAACTGTTTCATCGGAATCACTCCTTTCAGTTGATAACGGGTGTTACCCGTTGTCTCTAAATGTTTTGCTTAAACTCTCCGGAAATCCATTTTCTTTTCAATGGTATCCCCTCCCATCATACTAGTCTACCCGTTTTGCTCGGAACTTCCTAAACTTCTTATTAACTGTTTCATCGGAAATCCCCTCCATCCTTTCTAAAACTTAATCCAGGTATTTTTTCGGAATTCTTAATTCGGTTATTTTAGTTCTGTCGTTTCACAGCTTTTTGCGCCTTTTACGCTTTTCGCAACTTTTTGCGTTAATATCTGTGGTTTACAGTTGATTATAACCAAATCGGAATTCCTGTTTGTTCATTGTCCATCGGAATTCCCTCCTGTTATGATGTTGACTACATTGTATCATGCGTTGTTGAATTTGTCAATAGAAATTTGAAAAAAAATTTAAATTTATGCAATGTGCACAAATCCAGGGTTGCTATTAGCACAAAATCAACATAAAAAAGGACGATTTAGAATCGTCCTTGATATTATTTTATGAAAATTGCCTAACTGTATAATTCGGAGTTTCTTTGGTGATATAAACATCGTGCGGATGACTTTCGGTAAGTCCTGCGTTAGTGATTTTAATGAATTTACCATTTTCTTTTAAGGAAGGAATGTCGGGGGTTCCGCAATATCCCATTCCTGCACGAAGTCCTCCAAGAAGTTGGAAAACAGTATCCGAAACAAATCCTTTGTATGGCACGCGGCCTTCAACCCCTTCGGGAACAAACTTTTGTGCGTTTGATTGAAAATATCTGTCCGCGCCGCCATCGTTCATAGCGCCGATAGAACCCATTCCGCGGTAAACTTTGAATTGCCGCCCTTGGAATATTTCACTTTCTCCCGGACTTTCTTCGCAACCGGCAAGTAAACTTCCAACCATAATGATGTCAGCGCCTGCCGCAATTGCTTTCGGCAAATCGCCGGAATATTTAATCCCGCCATCGGCAATAACCGGAATGTTATGTTTTTTCGCTACTTGCGAAACATTATAAATCGCAGTAATTTGCGGAACGCCAATTCCCGACACAACACGAGTTGTACAAATCGAACCGGGACCGATTCCAACTTTAAGGCAATCCGCGCCGGCGGCGATTAAATCTTCCGCCGCTTCTGCCGTTGCAATGTTTCCTGCAATAATTTGCGCCTGTGGGAATTTTTCTTTCAAGCGTTTTAGCGCATTTATGATATTTAATGAGTGGCCATGCGCGCTGTCAAGAACTAGAACGTCAGCTTTTGCAGCGAGCAACGCTTCCGCGCGTTCCATCATATCATCGGACACGCCTATCGCCGCGCCTACAAGCAAACGCCCGCCGCTGTCCCGCGCCGAATTCGGATACGCTATACTTTTTTCTATATCTTTAATTGTAATAAGCCCTTTTAAATTTCCGTCACTGTCAACAAGCGGGAGTTTCTCGATTTTTCGAGCGCGCAAGATTTCTTGAGCTTGCTTCAATGTTGTGCCGACGGGCGCGGTAACAAGGTTTTCGGAAGTCATAGCCTCTTTGATTTTTTTATCAAAATTTGTTTCAAACCTTAAATCACGGTTTGTAAGAATTCCAACAAGTTTTCCGTCAACAGTAACCGGAACGCCGGAAATTTTATATTTTCCCATAAGCATGTCGGCATCGTATAACGTATGCTCGGGCGATAACGAAAACGGATCGACAATAACGCCGTGCTCACTTCGTTTAACCTTGTCTACTTCGGTTGCCTGTGCGTCAATGCTCATGTTTTTATGTATAATGCCAATTCCGCCTTCCCGCGCAATTGCGATTGCCATGCGCGATTCGGTGACAGTGTCCATCGCGGCAGCGGATAGAGGAATATTTAACTTAATCTGTGATGTCAATCTTGTTTCAAGTTTTACGTCTCGCGGCAGAATGTCAGACTTTTGCGGAAGAAGAAGAACATCATCAAAGGTCAAACCTTCCAACGTGAATTTCTCATTTGTCATAGTAAAATCCCCCTGTAAAAGCAATTGATAATTGACAATTGATAATTGACAATTGTGGTATAAATTCTGATAGTAGAATTTATCTATTTATTCTAACACAGACGTGATTTTGTTGTCAAGTGAAATTTGCTTAAATTTTATTGGAAAACTATTGCATATTTGCGATGTTATATGATATAATAATGAAGATTGCAAACATTAGCAAATTTTGGAGCGTAAATTTATGATATTTCATGAAAAAACCATAAAATCAGAGCAAATATTTAAAGGACAAATTCTAACAATGCGGGTAGATACCGTTGCGATGCCTGACGGGCGAACGGCAACCCGTGAAATCGTTGACCATTCAGGCGGAGTTTGCGTTGTGCCTGTTACTGACGGCGGTGAAGTTATTATGGTTCGCCAATTTCGCAAGGCGGTTGAACGCGAAGTTCTCGAAATTCCGGCGGGTAAGCTAAATTCCGGCGAAGATCATTACGATTGCGGCGTTCGGGAACTTGAAGAAGAAACGGGATATAAGTCGGACAATATTGTATATCTTGGTCATGTTTTCCCAACGCCGGGGTTTGCCAACGAAACAATTCATATTTATCTTGCGACAAATCTTCATAAAGGAGAGGCAAATCTTGATACAGATGAATATTTAGATGTTGAAAAATTGCCGCTTGATGCAGTAGTTGATATGATTATGAAAAACGAAATTAATGATTCCAAAACAGTTGCAGGAATATTTAAAGCGAGGGAATATCTATGGAAAAACGAAAGGTAAATATCAGAATTCAAGGTAAAGATTATGTGATTGTAAGCTCTGATACGGAGGAATACATAAGGCAAGTATCATTTTTGGTTGAGAAAAAAACCGGAGAAGTTGCTATGGCGGCTCCGCAACTTAGTACTGCAATGAACGCGGTCTTAGTGGCCCTTAACCTTGCGGATGATTATTTGAAAAGTGAAAAATCGCGGGACAATTTGCGAGTTCAAGTTGCAGATTATTTGGAAGAAACAACAAGACTTAACGCCGAAAACACCGACATTAAAGCTGAGGTTGCAATGCTTAAAGAGGAAATACGCCGCCTTGAAATTGTGAATGCCAAACGTGAAGGTGAATTAGGACGGGGAATGTAAACGTGTAAAATTGGTGAATTTTGGGGATAATGTGCTTATAATACAAAACACCCGCCCCTGTTGGGGCACCCTCTTTACTAAAGAGGGCATTAAATGCGATAAACGTAAAAAGCCCTCTTTAGAAAAGGGGGTGGCAGGCGTTAGCCTGACGGGGGTTTTGAAAAAAATACAAAAAAACAATACATCAGGAGGATACTATGGCAAGAGATATAGGAATTGACTTAGGAACGGCAAATACATTAGTTCATTTAAAAGACAAAGGAATTGTGGTTCGCGAACCGTCGGTTGTGGCAATAAATGAGACAACCGGTCAGGTGCTTGCGGTTGGCGATGACGCGAAAAAAATGCTTGGTAGAACGCCGGGGAATATTAAAGCAATTCGCCCGATGAAAGACGGTGTAATTGCTAATTTTGACATAACCGGAATGATGCTTAAATATTTTATAAAGAAAGCAGTTGGAAGCGGAATGTTTAAACCGCGAGTTGTTGTTTGCGTTCCGTCGGGGGTTACCGAGGTGGAACGGCGTGCAGTTGAAGAAGCGACTTTGCAAGCGGGAGCGAAAGAGGTTTTTTTGATTGAAGAACCTATGGCGGCGGCAATAGGCGCGAATATGCCCATTGATGAACCGACAGGAAGCATGATTGTTGATATTGGCGGCGGAACAACCGAAGTTGCGGTTATTTCGCTTGGCGGAATTGTTACAAGCCGTTCGTTGCGGGTTGCGGGAAACGAGTTTGATGATGCTATTACAATTTATATTAAGAAAAAACACAATTTGATGATTGGTGACCGAACGGCGGAGGATATTAAAGTGCAAATTGGTTCGGTTTACGACACTGCGGTTAGTGAAACAATGGAAATTCGTGGGCGAGATTTGATTAACGGACTGCCAAAAACTATTGAAATAACATCGGAAGAGGTGCGTCAGGCGCTTCGTGAACCCATTGCGGAAATTGTTGACGCGGTAAAATCAACTCTTGAAATTACTCCGCCCGAATTGTCGGCGGATGTAATTAACAGCGGAATTAAAGTTGCGGGTGGCGGCGCGCTTCTTAAAGGGCTTGGAGACTTGCTTACGGCAGAAACCGGAATTCCTGTGCACGTTGCGGACAATCCGATTGATTGCGTTGCGTTTGGAACAGGTCAGGCGTTGAACGAAATGTCGGTAATGAGGCAAGTTTTTGTGTCTAATAAGAAACGCTGATTTGCGGTAAAGGGGATACAAATTTGAATTTTTTCAAAAACAAATATATAATAGCTCTCATTATTGCTACGGTGATAATATTTTTAATAATGTCGTTGTTTGTTGAGGGAAGAGAAGAAGTTTCTATTTTTGAAAATATTGTGGGAGTAGTTGTTAGTTCGGCACAAAGAGTTGTAACCGGAATCGGCGACGGAGTTGGAAGTATCGGAATATATTTTTCAGACATTAATAGGTTAAACCGTGAAAATAATGAATTAAAAAGCGAACTTTTGCGCGCGCAAAATGATACGCGGGAAATCAGCTCGCTTCGAGATGAAAATCAACGCCTTCGTGAAATGTTGGAGCTTCGCGAGAATTCGCCGGAATTTGATTTAGAAGCAGCGGAAATTATTGCGAGAAGTCCGAGTAATTGGTATAACACATTTACCATTGATAAAGGAACTCGCAATGGAATTGCTGTGCGGCAACCTGTTATTACTGCAAATAACGCGTTGGTAGGCTACATAAGCGATGTTGGCGGAACATGGGCAAGAGTGACAGCAATCACTGACCCGGCAAGCGCGGTTGGCGCAACCATTGTGCGGTCACGAGATTTTGGAATAGTTGAAGGCGATGCGATTTTAGGACGAAGGGAACAAACGCGGCTTTCCTATATTGCGCGAGACACAAATATTATTGTTGGAGACTATGTTGAAACAAGCGGAATGGGCGGAGTTTATCCGCGTGGGCTGCTAATTGGGAGAGTTCTTGAAATTCGCCCTGATTTGCATGGTATATCGCAATATGCAATTATTGAAACAGCAGTTGATTTTAGTCGGCTGACAGAGGTATTTGTTATTAAAAACCCACCGGAGGCGGTTGAATGATGAAGCCTTCATATTATAAAATCATATACTATTTTTTGTGGATTTTGGGGCTTGCGGTTATGCAAAGCACCCTTTTGAATTATGTGAGAATTTTTGGAGTTATACCGAATTTGTTTTTAGTTTTTGTTATAAGTGTTGCAATTATGAGCGGCTCGCCTGTTGAAAGCGCGATAATTGGTTTTATTTCAGGATTTATGCTTGATTCTATGACAGGGCACACAATAGGACCGAATATGTTTCTTTTGATGTATGCGGGAGTTTTAAACGGGATTGTTTTCAAACGCCTGATTGCGGGACAATATTTCGGAATGTTTGTAACAATTTTACTCACAAGCTTGGCGTATTATTTTTTGGAATACAGCTTAAATTTTGTGATTTGGGGTCATGCTAATTTGGGACTTGAATTTTTATTTGTAACACTTGTGGCGACGGTGTATAATGCGGCTGTTTGTGTTCCGTTGCTTTTAGCAGCGAAGAAGGGATTTAGGAAAAGCAGTTGATAGGAGCTATAAAAAATGTTTGAGGGAAGAAACCGAATTAGATATTTTGTGATACTTGGCGTAATGGCGCTATTTTTTGTTGCGGCGGTTTGGAGGCTTACGCAACTTCAAATAGTTCAAGGGAACGAGTTTCGTGAACAATCGGAACGTAGATTTATTCGAACCTTACCAATCACTGCGCCGCGCGGCGAAATTTTGGATAGACACGGCAGACCGCTAGTTACTAACCGCCCGGGTTTTTTTGTAAGATTTCATCGGCTTGACGTTCCGCGGAACGAAAGAGATTGGGCGAATGATCAGCTTAATATGTCCATTAACAACATTTTGCAAATAGCGCGGGAAGCAAATATTCCGTATACAACAACATTTCCTATTTCAGGGCCGCCGTTTATGTTTGATTTCAGAGATGAAGATATTGAGATTGAGAATCAACAACGGCAAACTTGGTTGTCGCAAAACAACTTGAACGCTTTGCTTACTGCCGATGAAGTAATCGACCATTTTCGGCGACGTTATAGAATCAGTGAAGAATACACGCCCGAAGAGTTGCGTGATATTATTTCTATAAGGTTTGAAATGGAACAGAGACATTTTTCGTTAACTGCGCCGTTTACCTTTGCGGCGGACGTGGATATGAGCGTTGTTCAAATAATCCGTGAGCGAACGATGGATTTGCCCGGTGTTGTGGTTGACATTGAGCCGATTCGGGAATACGCGAACGGAAGTTTGGCGGCGCACACATTGGGAAGAGTCGCGCCGATTACACAAGAGGAGTTTGCACGGCTTCGGGAATATGGCTATGGATTAAATGACCTTGTTGGCAGAGATGGAATGGAGCGGGTTTTGGAACGTCATTTGCGCGGAACTGACGGACATAGAAGTGTTGAACAAACCCGCGCCGGAGTTACCGCGCAAATCTTGGAAGTTCGTCCGCCGGTTAACGGACATTATGCGATTTTGACATTGGATTTGCGTGTGCAGGAAGCGGCAGAACGCGCGCTTGAACAAACTATGCAGCAACTTCGGAATGACAGTCGTTGGGATTCACGGCGGCGTGGAGCCAACGCGTACAGCGGCGCGGCGGTTGCGGTTTGCGTAAATACCGGTCAGGTTTTGGCACTTGCAACTTGGCCGACATATGATCCGTCAAATTTTAACGAGCTTTTTGAAGAAATGAGAGTTGATCCGCTTCGGCCGATGCTTAATCGCGCGCTACAAGGAACATACGCGCCGGGATCGACTTACAAAATGGTGCCTGCGCTTGCTGCGCTTGAAGAAGGAATTATACCGACCAACGGCAGAGTTTGGTGCGGCGGAGCATATTTTAATCCCGCTTTGGGGAACTTTCAGCCGCGGTGTATGGGAGTTCACGGTTCTTTGGATGTTGCTCAAGCACTTTCGGTGTCGTGTAATGTATTTTTCTACAACGTCGGTTGGAGAACAGGAATCGATAGAATGACGCATTATGCGCGGCAACTTGGGTTTGGCGAACTTACAGGAATTGAGTTGGACGAGAGACGGGGAGTTCTTGCAAGTCCTGCTCATACTGAGTCACAAGGGCGCGCATGGATGGCGGGAAACACGGTGCAAGCCGCAATTGGTCAAACATATCATAACTTTACTCCTGTGCAGTTGGCGAATTTTATGGCGACAATAGCGAACGGCGGCACAAGGTATAGACTTCATTTAACGAAGGAGATTCGCGATTCGGTAACTAACGAAATAATTGAACGAACCGAGCCGGAAATTAAGCAGATTGTTGATATGAGTGAAGAGAGTCATCGAGTGATTATGCAAGGAATGAGACAGGCAACGGTTACCGGAACAGCGAGAGGCGCGTTTGCTGGGTTTCCTATTGCAACCGGAGGGAAAACCGGGACGGCACAAACAGGCGGACACAGTAACGGGCTTTTTGTAGGATTTGCTCCGTTTGATAACCCGCAAATAGCGGTTGCTGTTGTGATTGAAGACGGTGTTGGCGGAAGCCGCGTTGCGCCGGTTGCACGCGAGATGTTTGCTGCGTATTTCGGATTGAATGAAGAGAGCGAAGATGTTGCATTTTTGCCGCGAAACACGCTGATTAGATAAACAGTTAATAGTTAATAATGAATAGTTAATAATTGTGGAGAGATTTTTGCAAAAATCGTAAAAATCCTATTTAATTATGAGGTGCAATAATGAAAAAAATATTGGTTATTATCTTAGTAATAGCGGCAATGTTAGTTGGAGCGGTGGCTTGTTTGTCGAATGGCAGTGTTTCCGATTATGAGACTTACAATCCCGAAATTCCCATATTCGAGTCGGCTCCGGGACGTATTGTTGTTGCGGTACAACATTTGGACGGACGAATGTTAATTCCGGGCATGCAACTTCCGTATGTTGAAGGGGTGACGGCTTACACGGCTTATAGCGCGCTTCGAATGGCGTCACAATTATCCTCTTACAGCGGAATGCAAAGCATTATCACTCGCGGAAGCGGACGAATGTTGTATGTAAGCGAGATGGCGGGACTTGCAGAGCGCGCGCATGGAGCTGCAAGCGGTTGGGTTTTTGAGGTTAACGGTGAACGCATAGGTGTTAGCGCGGGCGTATTTGCACTATCTGATGGTGATGTTGTTTTATGGAGGTACACGGTTGATGGAAGGTAGAAATTTGTAAAAAAGTGTTGAAATTTTTATAAAAATGTGATAAAATAGTGATTAAGTAAGAAAAATCACTAACATTTAAGACACATCCAATTATTTCATGGAATAGAATAATAAAGACAGTCAACAATAAAACAGAAAAAATACTTGACATGTTCGTGGCTATATGATATTATGAATTAATGTGTGTTTGGAGAGGAGCTATTAAAATGAGTCGCAATAAAGCGGAAATTGAAGCATTAGCAAAAAAAAATATGGAAAAACTATTGAACGGAGATTTTAAGCGACTTCGTTTACCTAATGATGCTACGCCTTTTTATCCAAATAGGGAAGAAACAGATTATGTGGCTATTCAAGATGTTAGTCCTGATTCTGCTTTGTTTAAATCTATCCTTGGGGATTAATTTTACATTTTATTAAGGAGTTTTCTGTGATGGAGATAAAAAATGATTATACTCATCTGTTTGACGAAGGTGATGCAGAATATATGAAAGAACGTATTACAGCAAGATACAGTAAAGCACTTGAAAATATAGAAAGTTTGCTTGAAAAATGTAAAGTGGCAAAATTTTGTG
>Ga0123355_10006073_pt1 | contig 17806 bp, 12 predicted proteins | sample TergutEmb28metaG_3_FD_89872 | JGI IMG/M metagenome (GOLD analysis project Ga0123355, IMG submission 89872) | Embiratermes neotenicus P1 segment gut microbial communities from Petit-Saut dam, French Guiana - Emb289 P1 | ecosystem: Host-associated > Arthropoda: Insects > Digestive system > Gut ... | reverse complement strand
TACCCTCCCCCCCCAAAAAAAACCATTAGTGTTCCCACGCAACATGGTATAACTTTTCTGGTCCAAATTTACAACCTGAAGATGTCCCACATGTAGGGCTGAAACATGTAGTTGTTGGAACCCTCATTATATTAATAATAGAGGTTAATATTGTTGTGTTTGACTGTGCGTATTTCTACACGTAACTCCTTACTGCCATACTGACTGCAAGTGGAGGCTCTGCAGTCTTCACTAGACATTAGTGATCATCCTGAAACCACCTTGAAACCCACACATGGGTTGAGTACTGGTAAAGTTGTGTGTGGCACACATACAGCTTTATTGTAGTTACTGAGAAGACTCCCTGAGGATGGCACTTATGATATGCCCAAACATGTGGGATACGTACTAGTGTCTGATGTGTATATTTTGGTGCACATTATGTTGGTTATGTAAATTGATTTCTGTACAGTGCACAGTGCATACAATATTAAAGTTTGTGGAGTAGATGGTGGTGGTGGTGGTGGTGGGGGTAAGCACTTCCACTACAGCCAACCTTCTCTGCTTTTCTTCTCAAGGGACTTCCTCTGTAGGTCACTGATGTTTAGCTAGGAGTAGTCCAATATGATGAAACTCTTAGGGTGTTGCATGAGGTGTGAGCAGTGGGTATTCATGTATGGGCATCTACCATAGACATAAAGTATGCTCTGTATGAGTGTTTCACTGTTATTTGATGGTTTTAGTGGTAACTGTTAGAGTATCCAGCTCTGCAAACCACTTTTGATCAAATAACTTACAGTATATTTATGATACTTAACATTTGGGGTGTAGCTGTCATTCGTTCATTGGCCTTCCTACAGAAAACCCTTGTTGGTTTTGATTAAACTTTAAATGGTTGGCTTGGTATTTAAATTTTAGTGTATGGTTGTGGAAAAACATGCATCTTATTTGAAAAGAAAGAGAGAAAATTATGAAACAGCATTTTTTGGAAAGCAAAAAGAGACTATGCAGCATGTCTTAAAAATGCAGTAAATTTCCTTGTCTGAATGTATAATATGACTTTAGGGGTGTTTTTTCATGTGTTTGCTTTTGTGAATGTGGGTTGTTTAAAGGTTAAACTGGTTTACACACAGCAGCCTTCAGCAATCAGTTGAAGTTCGCTGTCGTACATAGACCATAGACTATGTGATTTCTTGGGGAGGTAATGCAATTGAACTCTGGTACTAGCTTGAACATCCAGTTACTCTGGGTGATTGACAAGTGGTTATGGGGGTGTAGTACTGTTAAAGATTTCCATCCAATGTACTAATACAACAATAATAATCTAGAAAGTGCTGTGTGAATTTGAATTTTGGAGTGTCTTCAGACTTGTGATTTTTGAAAACCCCTTTTATGATTTACAGCATTTTGATGCAGGTGATGTCTGTTTAACCTTTATAACATCACATGCTGATTACTTCTGCTTGTCATATTCATGTGAAATTTGTCAGAGTCAGTGCAGTCAGGATGACTGGTATTGTGATTTTGTTAATATATTTTGCAAGTAGGAGGTAGTCAGTCTCATACTGATATCTGTGTTCCTAATGCATTTCTGTCACTATCATACTGGTGTCGGTGTTGCTAGTGGGTGGCACACACTCATCTGATAGCTTTTTTGCTGGTATGTCATGTCTGTGCTATGCCAACTTGAAGAAGAAAGCCATAGCATAGCAGTGGTAGGTGTATTTGTTTGTTAGGTTTGTTTGAGGACAATTGTAATGTTCAGAAATTGATTCCTGGTTAAATGTCTTGGCCACCTTATAGGGTATTTTCTGGTAGGAGCTGTGTATCGAGGACTGGAGTGTCTTTTTTTATACTGGTGGTTCCTTCTTATTGCTCCTTAGAAGTTTGAGAGCCTATCCAAAGTTGCTGGACTGAGTTGATAACAAAATATGTGCTTATATTTGTTTGTTGTTGCCCCTTCAAAGTAGTGCACTTCAGAGTGTGCAGTGTGCCCAGCATTTTGGCCATTGCTATGCCAGAAGAGCGACTGTAACTGACTACGTGTAGGACAGTCAGCGATTGTTCTTGAAATCAGGGACATTCTGGAAACATTACCTTCATGGCTGCAATTTCATTCTCAGAAAGAAGAGATAACAAAGGGACATAAGTAAGGAGGTTAGGGACCACAGCCATGATGGTAGGAAGCAAAAATTGCTGCACTGACCAAGCAGTGTGCATTGAATTGGCCACTCCTGGTTCTGCTATAATTTGGATGTTTTTGGCAGGCTTGGTCCTTCGGATGCTGGAAAACCTCGCAGTAGTAGTGTTGGTGAATTGTTTAGTGAACAGTGCTGTCACAGTCAAACAAAACATGTAGAGGGACAACCTGAATGCGTATACAGTCTTCTGTGGAAGTTTGTCTGAATTCAGAAGACCGCCAAAAATTCAGTGTTCTCTCACTGAAGGCTTTTTTCAGCATTTTTCACATTTTCATTTCTGTTTGCATGAGTTTGATGCAACATGTATCTGAAATGCATTTTTCCAACAAGTGGGCCATTAAAAAATTGCACGTTGCACTTAACATGCATAATGGTGCTTGCCATAGAGAAGCAGTACAGGGTGTTATGGCTGTAAAACTCATTAGACTGTCCCAAAGATAGCAGTATTATGGCATCTTATGGCAGAAGGCGCTCCTGTTGCCATTACGGTCCTAGCAGCAAGTTTCAGAACTTTTGTGTAAGTCATCTTTGGTGTTAGCCACAGTTGTTGGTGCTTGAAAGTGGAAAATAATTTTATTCTGTTAACTGTATTTATAGAGAAACCCTGAGATAAGCCACATGCTGAACAACCCTGATCTTCTGCGACAAACTATGGAATTGGCTCGGAATCCTTCAATGTTACAAGAGTTGATGAGAAATCATGATCGTGCTCTTTCAAATCTGGAGTCTATTCCTGGTAAGTTAAATCTGCTTTCAGATTTGGTTTAGAAATTATACTATTGTATAATGATTTTTAAATATGAGTGAAAGTGGAATGTAGTATGCTTGTGTATGTCCATTATTTTGCATTAAAAACACTGGAAAAGTGGATCTGCTTCCATCTGGTGAATGGGTGGGGAAGCATATACTTTGTTGTATCGGACAGGGTTTGTGATGTACCATTAACAGAGCCTTCTGTAAAAGTGAATGGGTATGACTTGGTACTGCTTGTGGGAAAGTAGAGGAGGGAAGGATGCTTTGCTGTAAAATGACTAGCCAGATGGAAACACCAGTGGATGACAGTGAGCATGTACATTCTCTTAGTTTGCTTGGGCTGGTATGTAGCTATTTGTTGCATGGCTAGACTGTGTGTGTGCATGTGCGCACGTGCGTAGAGAGATGTGGTGACATTTGTCATATACTTGCCATTCAAACAGCTGCCCAGTCACTCTGTGCATGGTGCCATTGAATCGTTTCAAACTGAATATATAGCTGTGTAACAATACTTAACTTCTGTTCAGCATTGTCCCCTTCATAAGTCTCCTTGGGCTTTTATATGGCGAACTGTGGAATTGTGCTACTGTTGAAGTATTTTGTGAAGTGCAGTATTTGAACTGGGCAAATGGGACCTGTGATTTTGATTGCATCATGGTGATGTCATTAAATTTCTTCCTCTTAACAGTGTCTGGGGTTTTGGGAAAAGAAGAAAGTGACTTGTTACCAAATCTGGTGAGTAGGTAGGGTGTGGAGTGAGGGTCATTCTGTTTTTGGCCAGAAATTCATGCACAGATGAAGCAGAGTGTGCAGGTGTGGGGAATGAATTTTGTGACAATCTGATGCATGTTTAGGTTTTGTGTCAGAATGCTCTGAAGGTACTAAAATGAAACTTCGAGCTTGTTAGCAACTTAATGGCTGGTGGTTTTGTTCTGTTTTTAAAACACATTATTTTACAAAGTTCACATTTTCCTTTGTTTTGTTCATCAGTGGATGTGTTGAGTGTTTGCATTTTCAACAGAGGTCACACTGCTATGGAACTTGGAAAAACCACTTAGAAACTTGTTTTCTTCCAATTTTCTGCTCTCCAAAGCTACTTTCAACACCTGGAAAGTACAGTATTATTTCCCAGTTAAAGCAAAATTTGATGCAGACATGTCAAAACCACGAATGGAACAACAACAACACACACACACACACACACACACACACACACACACACCAGTACTTTAACAGCCTTGTTTCAAGTTGGAAGTTACTCAGCAGACTCTACACCAGGTGGTAGAAGTTTATTTTTGCAGCATAGTACCATCTTGTGGTCGGTCTAGAATAGGGCTGTTTAAATGGTGGTATGTACTTCTGGTTGTACATGGATGTTCACCTGGTTATATGTAAAGACATTTAGGATTTTTTTTGCAGTAATTAAAAACTTAGAAATATTAGGTGCGCTTTTAAAATTGTTTTAAATGTTTTAAAATGTAGAGAAAAACATTTTTAAATTGTTTACCAAGATACTATTTTTTTGTTTGAATATAAGTGCAGATTATCTTCTTGTCATCTAATTGCATTAAATTAGAAAAGTTTCAGCTGCAAAATTTGAGGTTTGGCAGGTTTGAAGACTTCACACTTGCCAACCAGTGAAACATACCCAACGACCAGTAACCTGAAAGTAGGCATTAATATTTGCTTTACCTGGTGGTACGTGTACATGTTTTATATTGTGATGGTGGTATGTGAGGGTCCTGAAGCTATTTGGCTACACCACATATTCACCCACTTAAGCATGTTTAATGTAATATTATTTTAGACTCAGAAGATGCCATATTGTATTCTGATTTAACTCCTCAGATTCTGTGTGTTTTTACTCTAGTGTTTCATTCAGAGGAGGAACTCATAGCTGCTGCACTGTAGGAGACGAATTGGTTGAAAAATCTTTATTTACATCTAGCATGCTCTTAAGTTTCTGTTATAGAGGGCTTAAGGGGCCGGGGGAATTGGAACAGCAGGAGACTTACTGCTGTCAGGGTAGCAACAGTTAAGGTGTTAATGCTTCCATTGTCACCTTTGTACTGCATAGAAAATTAGAAGTAGCCTACTTTGCCTGGGATATATGTGGTTTAGTTGTTGGTATTACATATATAATGGCTGAAACTTTCGAGAATGAGTATTGCTGAAGTGAAGGTAAAGGTAAAATTGTCCCAGTATACACCATGGAGTACCAGACAGAGGCAAGAGATAAGCTTCATACTGTGGCCTTTGGAGAAAACACCAAGATACCTACTGAATAGGAACGATATGTACGTATGTAATTAAAAGGAAAGGTTTGGAATGAGGATTTGACTTGCATCCAGAAATTTTTGTCACTGTGCTTGGAGTTACTGGTGGATGGCAATGTTGTCCTTATGAACACTGTGAAGACGGATGTGGGAACAGATGTATATTGACACTCGTTCTTAACCTTTCGAACTGGGTGGAGGTTAATTGGATTTCCTGGTTATGAGGTAAATAAATCTTGGTGGTAAAGTGACCTTCATGACACAAAGAAAGTGTGTTGAATAATAGTGACTGTTTATAGAAGTATGCTTAGTTCAATATATGGTATGAGTGGAATGGCCAAGTTCTTTCCAATCTGTTTTGTATCTGACATTGTCCAACTGTGTGAACTAGAGATATGGGTTTCCAAATTCTAAAAGGGAAATGCCTCAGCCAAGAAGTGATCAGTGTGCTTTTGTGGCTCAATGTGTTATGTCCCAAAAACCACTTAATGGTTGCTGGTCTGGCTGTTTATGTGGCAGCCCCATGCCTGGTGTGGTTAGCACTTGGGTCAAGGGTTCTTCGTCAGGATTCTGACCAAATGAAGGTGGGACCATATGGGTGCATTAGTAATTGTGATGAGTTATGTAAATGGTGGAAGATCATGTATGAGAACTAGGTATAGGTAGGGGGATAATATTGAAATGGATAACAGAGAGATGTTTATGGCTGTGGACTATGGTTGAATGTTTGTTTGGGCTGGTATCTTTCTCTCTGCTATCATCTTCAGGCAGCTCTAGGGTCCAGTCATTTTCCTAGCTGATGGTTATTGGGGCCTCTGTTCTTGGGAGTAAGTAAATGGGCTTGTAACTAACCACTCACTTTATCACTCTATCTTAATGTTGCCTTTAAGAATGTGTGGAGAGCCAGGTCTCCAGTCTCCTTTACACCTTTATCGTGGTATGGTGTTTAATTTAGTCCAAAGTAACAGTACCTCTGCCTTGAAAATTAGGACCTGAAGGGATGGACTGAATTGAACTGACTCAGGATAGTCTTTAGTATGCACATGATTTTGTGGACTGGGCTAGCATAGTTGGTATAGCAATTTGCTATGGGCTGGATGGTACGGGGATCAAATCCAGGTGGGGGCGAGATTTTCTGCACCCCTCCAGACCAGCCCTGGGCCCACCCAGCGTCCTATACAGTGGGTACCAGGTCATTCCCAAGGGTAAAACAGCTGGGGCATGGCATTGACCACCCACCTCTATCTAGCACCGATGTTTAAGAAAGCGTAGAGGTATAACTCTACTCACCGTCTGGGCCTTCATGGCCTGTTCTAGGGTGAACTTAACGCACATGACTGTGAATCTTCAGGTTCCATGCAACCACAGAATTTCTTGGCCATTAAGTAACACTTAGCTGTTATTGTACTGTGGAGGTGAATTAGAGGAATAAATGCATAGTAATTACTATTTTGGGACCAAACATTTAGGTTGGGAAGGGGAATGGGGTAGTATTCCATCATGTTTTGTAAGTCCTGCATTCAGATCTGGAACTGGAGACTGAACACCCTGCAGGTTTTTCTGCATTCGTCCAGGAAATGCTGTGATGCTTCTTTAAATTTGTCCATAATCTTGTCCTTCCACATGCATTCAGATTCACTGCTCAGTAATTATCCAGTCATTCAGTGACACTGTATAATGTAACTTACTGAAAGCATGCTTAAATAAACCACAAATAAATAAAATATTTGATTATGTGTTTTGAAAATGGGGGTAGGAAATATTTGCAATCTGTAATCTGGCAGATGGTGAGAAGCAGATATGAAAGGACTGTGTATAATCATGAGGCTTGTGCTTATCGCTGTTGTGGCTATTAACGCTGCTGTATTTTGGGAGGTCACACTCTAGTCTAATAGAAATTTACCATTGTCACTTGAAAACAGGAATTTTATACCAGGCTGCATAGTGTCATGTACCAGCAGACTGTAATGTTTTCTTTCATTGCGTGTTTTGGTGCATTGGCATTCCTACAGAGCATGTGTTTAGCCGTCATTGCCTAACATGAGGTATACCCATAATGCAGGGTGATGCTGAAAGCACTGAACATCAGGTTAACGTGATGGCAGTGAATGGGCTTCCTTATGCAGTTCTTATGTAATTTAGGGTTTTCTTCAGCTCCTACCAGGCATCTCTTTCTGGTGTCAAAGTGCTAACATAGTTCTGACCAACTGCATGCATGTAACAACACGAGAACTGCCAGAAGGATGTCTTTGAAATTTGATATTGGGGGAATTTATATGGGATATTGTTGAGCAATTTAAATTTTAGTTAGAATCAGATCAACATAACAGACATGTATTGTGAGGAAGTATGTATTCTGTTATTTTGTTTGGCACATCTCCATCTTACATAGGCATACCCATCATCCTACTTGAAGAGGAACAGAAACTCTGGGTTGTATTGGGGTCATAGAAAAGAGATTTAATTTGTTCATTTTATAGTAATTTGCTCATATGATTTTTAAGCTTCAGTCATTGCTGCTGTTATACACATTGGAAATTTTCTTTGTACTTTAGCAACATCACAGCAAACTACAATCAAGATTGAGGATGATTGATTGTAAATGTGCTGCTAGGATATGGAAAAAAATGGTTGGGTATGTTGCATAGAACAGTAGAAAGGCGCATTGAAAATAGTCTTGTCGGTCAGTGTTGTCCGTGAAATTGTCAAAAGTTGGCATTCACAAATTACCAGTTGCAGCAACAGAAAACATGTGGCAAAGTTGTTATTCTGTGCATACATTTCCCAGTTTGTTTTAACAACTTGCGGTTGTTTTCAGGTGGTTATAATGCTCTGCAGCGGATGTACAGAGATATTCAGGAACCAATGTTAACTGCAGCTAGTGAGCAGTTTGGAAGAAACCCATTTGCAGGGTTGGTGGAGAATAATAGTGGCAGTAATGGTATGAAATGCAGCTGACAGATACTTCCACGCTTTAGTACTCTTTGCTATTTTGTCTTTCTGATTGACTATTGGTGTTCGTATCATACAGACACAAATTGTTGTTGCAGAGATAATAGATGACAGCACTGATTACATATACCAAGTCAAAAATTATTATTCTTTGTATATTATTTTAAATATTTAACTTCCCAGAAGAGCTTCAAATAGAAGTATTAAATCTTTGTGACATACATATTGTATCATGTACTGATGTTCTGTGTGCTGACAGTTGATGAATATGAACTGGAACTGAATTCGTCTGATGACTTTTGGTGTTGAATCCCACTGCAAAATGTAATGAAACCCATCCAGTAGGCTTGGAAATTAAACGTTTGTATGTGTGGACAGATGGACTCAGCTTCCTGATTATTTGTACATTTTATGCAGTTTGTATAAGGAATGTAAAATGAAATGTAACTGAACAGTCAGCATTTAAGTGCAGGAACAGACAGTTCATATGTAATTGGTAAGGGCCACTGTGTATGGAGGGCAGCTTTTGCACCGTGACTGGGAAGTGCATGATAAAGATACATGGCAAACAATGAGTTGGTTCTGTTGTCTCAAACTTGTAAAGCCTCAGTTTCCACCTGCTAGAACAAACAGCTGTTTGGGACAGCATGATGACCCTTTCAGCATCATGTGTTCATGAAGTCATCCATGTAACATGCTGAATCAAGGAGTCGGTGATGCTGTGTGGGGTAAGTGGTTCCTGATGTGTTTGAAGGCATGGGAAGGCATCACATCTCAGAAGACTTGAATTCTCAGCCACATTACTGTGAGAATCTCAAATCTTTAAAATTATTGAATCAGTAGGAAGTCCATCTTATTTGCACTTATAAAGCCACTTCCCCAACAATTGTTTGATATACCCAAAAAATGTCATAATTATATATATTGGTTATCAGAAATTTATATGGTGATGTAAAATTTTGTTGTAAAGAAAACTAGTGGAAATGTGCAAAACAGTTCAGATATTATATTTACTCGATTGTAAAATGAGGTTTCTTCCTGAAACTTAACACTTAACTGTGTGAGGACTTCTTAAATTCATGGATGAAAAACCGAACTGGACGACGCCAAACCGGCTTGCTCTGAACTGGACCACACAGAGCCAAACCAAGGCCTACATCACCAAATTGTCATGTGTAAACAAAAGGAAGAACACAGCATGACTGAAGTTAACAAAACATTCTTCTTTTTTGGGACTTTGTCCATCATCTCATTTTTTAAAGAAGTACGACATTTTGGAAGCCGGCTGTATTCCAGTTTTCAGACAAAGATGTACCTAACCTGGTGGACCTCCTAAATTGATCTATTCTGAATTAACTAGGCATAATATAAAGAGTGACTTATTAAGATAAGCCCCTGAGAACAGAACTAGTCCAAGGGTAGGAACAAGAAAATCGGTATTGAAAAATTAAAAATTTACTACAAGACTCAGTAATAAAACCTGCACCAAACCACAAATACCATAAAAAGGACCATGAACTCAGACTGATCAGACCATAGATGCATCATAAAAGTTCAGAACACATTGTATTTAAAATTCTTAACACCACTAACACTAAATGTGGAGAAAATTGTTTCAAGTCAGTTTATAAACCAAGAAATATAAATGTATTATTTAGTCTGTGTGGATCATAACAGCATGGCAGCGTGTCTCACTGGAAGTGACCGTGAAGGGTTTTATGAACTGCTGTATATCCATTGCATTAGATGAGACTGACTGTGATATGTTGTGGAATGACAGTGAGGAGGATGGGGATATTAGAAGTGAGTGTGAGGAAGATGAAGGCACTGTGGAGATGGAGACAGGGACACTGATTGGTAAAGGCACATAGAATCTGACATGCTTTTTGTATAAGTGTATGAAATTAATAATAAAATAATTTTTCTTATCAAACTTTTATTTTTATGGGGTCATGTTAGATTTGGATAAATACATTTTCTTTTGGTAGACATATTTTATTTGCGGGGTTGTCTTTGTTTAGAGTTGTCTTGCATTTGGTTACATGCAGTATGTTTACTTAGATATGTAATTTTTGCATGAACCTGATAGTAAAATTGAACATTTTGCTGTTTAAAAATTTGTTACATTACATGTGTTTATTGAATGCTGAAGAGTGTGGATTGCAGTGCAGACATATCCTTAATCTCAGAAATTTAAAAGAAAAGTTGAACTACATCTTCTAGAATCAGGTCAGCAAATATGTAACTTTTCAGCTGGCACGAACCCACAACAAGGGCAGGAAAATCGGGATCCTCTTCCAAATCCTTGGTCATCTACAGGAGAAACTGGTGGGACAGGTGGCAGAAGTGGTAGTACACGCCCATCTGGTCTTCTCAATTCTCCGGCAATGCAGAGCCTCATGCAACAAATGATGGAAAATCCACAGCTGATGCAGAATATGCTCTCTGCTCCATACACCCAGTCAATGTTGCAAGCGTTTGCAGCTGACCCAAATATGGCTGCCCAGATTGTAAACAGCAATCCCTTGTTTGCTGATAATCCAGCTTTGCAGGTAAGCAGTGGAAAATGTAACAACATGAGTTATTGTATGGGATTTCCATGGCAATAAATTAGGAGCATGTACCATATGGCCTGTGGATCATGTAATGCCTGTGGGAATTTTTATGTCATTGTAAAGATTATACTTTAGCCTTCAAGATGAGGAATATCAGTTTCATGTAGAAACATCGTAGTGAAGATGAAAACTTGCTTGGCATATAGATTCATGAGGTTATATTTACATAACTTCTTTCTCATTTAGATTAAGACTGAATATTGCACAAGCATTCACATCTGGTTTAACAGTGGAGGAAAATGATCAGCTATCCTACTTGCTTTATACTTCCTCTTTATTCATCATAGTACTGCGTGCTTTTGAGAGTGCGGGATAGTTGGTATGCTTTCAGAAGCAGTAACAGATCAAAAGTTGATTAAGTTCAAATGGCTTTCGAAGATGTACATATAAAACTCTATTGGTCTAGATGTTTCAAACTGAATACTTATCCTCACTGTGTTTCTAGTGACAGCTCATCTCCATGCACCTTTATGGTATGGTGCATTATCAAGCACAAGGAAAACTTAACCATTACCACAGATCATAGAGGTAGGGGTTCAGCTGTGTATTCATAGAATTGACAGATGAAATGGGAGTTTTTGAGAGTGCACTGTGTGTTTTTTTTTTTTTTCAGGAGCAGATTAGGCTGATGTTGCCTAACTTCTTACAACAGTTACAGAACCCTGAGATACACAATCTGATGTCAAATCCACAGGCTTTAGGAGCGTTGATGCAGATTCAGCAAGGAGTGGAGCAGTTGCGTAACGTGGCTCCTGGATTAGTAAATAGGTAAGTTTGCATGGCAAGTGGGACGCGTCCTGAAATCTGGGCCTTTGAAGTTATTCTTACACTTACAAAAAGACATTACAATTAATTTGTTATATGTGGAAATTTAACTCTTTCTGACCCTTTTTATTTTCAACCTCACTCCTACCAACTGCAAATTAACTTGCAGGAAAACAGAGAGGTGGGGGGGGGATAACTTCTTGTAGGAAAATGCATAGGAACTAGTAGAAGAGATCTAGAAGCATGTAAAGAGAACACAGTCATAATTTGACTGTATGTTTATAAGTTTGGTTCTGGAAGCTTTGACAGTGGTTGTGTGTGGCAAAATTGTTGTGTTGTATGACTTGCAGTGGCCAGAAGAAGCTTAAGAAGTATGCATTGGCAATGTTATAGCAGATCCACAGCAGTGCCTGAAGCCCATTGGCTGTAAATATGTTGAAGTGGCTGTCTTTTCCCTGTACACTGTTCTCAGGTACAGGCATCATTCATGCTTTCTGGTCCCTGTACAGCACTCATAAGAACAGAGTATAATTACATGAGTTGCTTGGTTTTTAGTGTTATGTAATTGCATCATTCCTTCAGAATTCTTAGTCTAGACACACTGTTCCTGACATGAACATGTCTGAGAAAGGAATAGTAAACATAACATGCTGTTCTTGGGACTTAACAGTAGCAGTAATGTGCCTATGCTGGTACATACTGTTAAAGCTGTAATTGTGTTTAGGAAATTTTGCCACACTTTGGCTGATCCTATATTGTCACAAGGGACCTGTTTCTTGAGAAATTGCCATTGTTACTGGAAGGTTACAAGGTGCATGACATAAACAGCATAAATGAGATGGGTCAGCCTTACAGTTGCTTTCCAGATAGAATGCGGACATTGAAAGCCGATTCCATCCACAGGGTGAAAAGTGTTCAAGAGAGGAAAACATTGTTACTGTGTGTGAACAGTGATGACAGTGACAAACAGTTGGTGATTGTGATTGAAAATCATCAAAATCATGATGTTTTAAGAATATAAAAAAATTTCCTTTGAACTGCCATGCAAATAAAGCATGGATGATGGATAGGGGTATCAGTGTGCATGAAGTGTGTTCAGATATTTGTATTGTTTTGCCTTATTTTTAATTCCCATTCTGTTTTGTAATATACATCACAGTTGATAAAACTGTTAACATGTGTGCAGTAATTGAGTAATATGTATTAAACAACAGGACTGATGGATCATGAAGACTAAAGTTACCTTTCTGAAAAGGCACAGTGTGGAGCAGGTGTAAGTAAAGAGGTTGAAAAATATTAAGGCAATAAGGATCTGACAGATTATCTCCTTAACTGTTTCCATTCTAACAGCAGTACTGTCTCCAACTGTTCTAATTTCCCTGGCCCTTTAAACTTTCAATAATATAAAAATCGAAACACGATAGGTATAAATAAAGATTTCTCAACCACTCCAAGATCAGAGTGGACAGAAACTATTCATACAGTTGCAGTTCGTCTGCTGTAGTGCAGTAGCTGTAGGAGTTCTTTCACTGAACAAATGCTAAAGCAAAATGACAGAATCTGAAGCAGTAAATCAGAAAAAAAATATTACATCAAAAATGGTGTGGCCTCTTCTAGGTCTTGTTTATTATGTCAGCAACAGGTAAGGCATTAACAGCAGTATAGGCTGATAAGATGGTAGAATGGGCATAATGGGATTCCACTGCTGTTGCCAAAGTGTGTGATATCACGGTGTTTGTAGTGATGATAGCATCTCATACTGTGTAGTATTGTTGGCAGGGATAAGTGAATGATGAACCGGTAATAAGCTGTTGTATCCTAACTGAGGTACTGTACCAACAGTTACCTTGCCGGTACTGAGGGAAGTCTCATAAAGCTTTGGTCAGGATAGATGATATCACAGCTAGTGCTCAGACTGGGCAGGGCATATTGCTGCAGCAACTTGCTAAATGTGAACTGTTACTTAATGTGTACTGATATGTAGAATTGAAGATGTCACTGGACACGTGGATTCAGGGCATATCATACCAGCTCAGAACTAACCAAAATAGAGTTTTGAAGTTAAAGCTTGTTATATACAGTGATACAGATTTATATCTTTCAGTACTTGTTAAGTTTTAACTAAATTCTGCACAAAGTAGTCCTCCCACTTAACATGGGTTCATATGTAGATTAAATAAATACATACATGCATTTGTATCGCATGTGCTTGAAACCCTGCTGAACACATATTTGGAAAAATAACAGATTGGTCTTCCTAGGTGGGAAATGTCTCAAAGGGGTAAGCCTGAAGACAGTGCTATTTTGTAATTATGTATTTAAATCAGTATTCTATGTACTAGAATATTAGTCTGTGTAATTCCACATTAAACAGTTTATTTTCACGAACAAACCACACCTCTAACATTCTGCATTCTTTATTCATCTGAACACATTCATGAATGCAAGACAAGATTTTTGTGCATACATTGCTGATATATGAAGAACCTGTACTCGTGAGAACTATTCCATATATACAAATTCTACGTTACTGTATTTTGTTGTAACTTTTTGTGTGGCTCAGCTGTTTGCTGTGTCTTATATGTTATGCTCACACAGATGCATAGTTCATAAACATTATTTTTTTTTGTGCACATAGAATTTCAAGTAGCATCAGCTGTGTTTATATTGTCCAGCTGCTCTTGAATTGAGAGCAGCTGATGTTTTGTGCTAGTGTTTTAAGTAGTAGATATGCTAATCACATGTTCAGTAGTTGCTCTGCAGGATAAAATGTACACATATAAGCAGTTTGAAGTAAACACAAAATGTGTTTAGATGTTGCACACAGAATACTTCAGATTACTGAAATTAGAGGAAAGCAGTTACATCGTTCTTCAAGTTATAGATTACGTAACATGTGCTGTGGTGTGTTGTACTGTGTGAGTATAGGTTGCAGCGCAGTCAGAATGTGACATCATTTCCTGCTACACATTTCCACAGATTGGTGAATTGTTTATGTATGTATACTTCTGTTCTATGGCAGAAGTGAGCTTGGCAGCTTACCCTTTACAAACTGAAGGTGTTGTTTCATCACTGTTAGGAATGAATGGGAACTTGGGGAAAATTCTTCAAGATTTTGATACAAAAAGTGTATGAACAGGTAAACAGATTTGTTGCATAGTGAATGTTTTGTGCATCTCAGGTGGGAAATTGTAAACTGGAAGGGTATTGTAAGAGTATCATATATGTTAAATCATGTGGTAAAATTCTGATACTAAATTATGCTCCCATCTGAGGTTGTCTTCGTTCGGCTTCACTATGATTTTTCTCATTTTGAGGTCTTTGCTCTTCTGGGATGTTATGCAGTGCTGTTTGGTAGTTACTAATGTCAGTAAGTTTTCTTGGACTGCTTAACCCACAAAGATGGGGCTGATAGACTGTCCTGAAACATCGCTAGCGAACTACAAATCATCACTGTGCAACATTCCAGAAGACCGAAGAACTTATTTACACTGCGGCAGAAGCCTGAAATCACATGTAGCTTTTTCACTTTCATAAAATGAGGTGGTGGGGTGCAGCAAATAATATGTATATATTTTTTATGCATGTGGTAATTGATTGTTGTAGTATGGGACTTGGACCTTTGCCTCCATATGGTGGAAGTGGAGCCAGTACAACCCCAACCTCACCAGCAGCACCAGCAACACCAAACCCCACACAAGGAACAGATACACCAGCCAGTCCTGGTACTGAGACAACAGCTGCGTCTACACCCACAGCTACCACGGCTACCACGGCTACCACTGCAGGTTCTACAACAACAAGCACAGCAACTGCTCCCTCACAGGCTACCAATCCTCAGCAGGATCTGTTCTCACAGTTTATGGCCAGAATGGTGTGCATTTATTATATTTGCTTTCATAAATTACCATTATATTGTACTTTATTTTAAAAAATGCTGTCAGGACCTCTCACTTAACTTGAATTACTAGAAGACAGTGAACAAGGAATTATAGAGAGTGTGAAAGGAAGTGGTCATGTCATGTTAAACATATAGTAGCATTTTGTTTTTAATTATAGTGATTGCTTAGGCAGAAAAACTTTTTAAGCAGTGATGTGTTCACTGTGTAACTGAAGCATGGCGGTATTTATCAAAATAGCTCATGACCATATCCTGGATGTGCACTGTTTAATTTTGAAACACTGAATTATAAAAGAACAGGACAGTATTTTATTGCTCAGTTGTTGTGTGTGTCACAGATTATGCTTTAAATACATATTCATTTACAACTGAGAACTGTACTGTTCTGGGTTATTATGCGGTGAGTAGTGGTAATTCCTGGGATTCTTGACCCTTGAAGATGGGACCTATAGGTTGTCCCAAAACATGTGTAGGAATTACCACTACTCGCTGCATTAATAACTCAGAAGAGTGCGCTTCGCATCTACTTTGTGGTGGATGCCTGAAATCTTGCATTTACAGCTGCAGTGTATTTCAGTGACTGACAAGCCATTGCAACAGTATGATGTGATTATTGAACGAAATCATTAATTCAAACTGCAGTCCTATTTTAAGACATATAGTGGGGGTTTTATTACATTGTATTCAGATAGGCACATTGTTATTTATGCAGCCTTCTTTGTTTATGTGTATCTTGACTTATATTGCTATATGTTACAGATTTCCAGCATGTCTGCTCAGAGTGGGGCTAATACTCAACCCCCTGAAGAGAGATACCGTGCTCAGTTGGATCAGCTCACAGCAATGGGATTTGTAAACAGGGATGCAAACCTTCAAGGTAAATTACAGTGGAAATTCTAATCATCATTCCTGTATGCATCATATTCCTACAAGTATTGTTCATTTTTTCTGGTCCCTATAAATCGCCCATATAAACGGAGTATAGTCATATGCGATGCGTGGTTCCACAAAAAAGTGTTGTTTTACACCATAGTTCAGAATTTCTTGGTCTTGACACACAGTTTCCTAGGAGAAAGAGTGAAAGTAATGTGATGTATTTTGAATGTACATTAGGAGTTACCAGCCCATACTGGTAGGTATCATTGCAGCTGTAATGATACTGCCAGATCTCAGCTAAGTGAGGAGAGGTGAGGTGCAGATGAAGTTGTTAACAATGGTCTGCGGTTTTTAATAGTCGTGTTGCACATTTTCATATTCACTTTGCCATCCCGAGTTTGGCATTAACAGTTATGTAATTGGTGTTTTTTGGATCTGGGATATTGTAGTTAGTGTAGTAATTAGGCTACGGGCTGGATTGTCTGGAGTTTGAATCCCGACAGGAGCTAGAGACTTTTTTCTTCTCCACAATATCCAGGGTGGTGCTGGGGCGCACACATCCTACTGCTGAGTCAGTACCGGGACTGTTTTCCCAGGGGTAGAACATCAAGGGTATGAGGCTGAACACCTCCATTTGGTGTTGAGGTTTGGAATGGGTGAAACTAACCGCCACTCACCCTCTGTGCCTTCGTGGTGTGTACAGGGACAGCTTCAACTTTTCCTTTATGTGACTAGGGTTATTATTCATGTTGTTAACTTCTTACCAGAGTGGGTCTATACTGTATTTATCCCTAAGACAACCCCCCAAAAAATAAAGTGCCTGCTCAGAAAAAATATTTTACTATTAATTTCATACCCTAAATACACAAAGTGTGTCAGATTCTGTGTGCAAGCATATCATCATCAATCCCGTTCACTGCACTAGATATACAGCATTTCTTAAAAACCTTCATAGTCACATCTGGTGAGATGTGCTGCCATGCCATTGTGATCCACACTGACTAAATGCTACATTTATATTTCATCGTTTATAAACTTACTTGAACCCTTGAAGATTCACAATTCTCCACAGATTGTGTTAGGAATTGAAATACATGTGTCTGGATTTTGTGTCATGTCTGTGGTCTGATCAGTTTTGAGTTCATGGCTCTTTTTATGGTTTTTGTTTTGTGGTTTGATCCAGTATTTATTTTTGAGCCTTATAGTGTATATTTAATTTTTCAATAGCCATTTTCCCATTACTACCATAGGACTAGATCTGTTCTCAGGTACTTATCTTAACAAGTTACTGTTTCTGTAGTGCTGAGTTACTGAGAATAATTCAGTCTAAGGGGTCCACCAAGTTAGGTACTTCTTTGCCTGAAAATGGAGCCAGCTTCTGAAACATTGTGCTTCTTTAAAAAATCATACATTGGACAAAGTGCCCCCCCCCCCCCCCCCCCACACAATAACAAACAGTGCCAAACTCCCTTCACTCCTTTTTTTTTT
>Ga0123355_10006071_pt1 | contig 17807 bp, 19 predicted proteins | sample TergutEmb28metaG_3_FD_89872 | JGI IMG/M metagenome (GOLD analysis project Ga0123355, IMG submission 89872) | Embiratermes neotenicus P1 segment gut microbial communities from Petit-Saut dam, French Guiana - Emb289 P1 | ecosystem: Host-associated > Arthropoda: Insects > Digestive system > Gut ... | reverse complement strand
CATTAGAAACCCCTATCGGAGAAGAAGAGGACAGCCATCTAGGCGATTTTATCCCCGATGACGATATACCTGCACCTGCAGAGGCGGCGGCATTTACACTGCTAAAAGAGCAGTTGATAGAAGTACTGGACACTTTAACCGAAAGAGAAGAAAAAGTACTACGCCTACGCTTCGGTTTAGACGATGGTCGTGCTCGCACCTTAGAAGAAGTAGGGCGGGAATTTAATGTTACACGAGAGCGTATCCGCCAAATTGAAGCAAAAGCCCTACGCAAATTACGGCATCCAAGCCGCAGTAAAAAATTAAAGGATTATTTGGATTAATGGCTCTTAGAAGAAAACAGCTTTCACCTAGGCTAAAGACAATACTTTCATTTGTAGAAGGTGATTGCCTGGCCGATATTGGGACAGATCACGGATATCTGCCCATTGAAGCTTGCCTAGATAATATAGTAAAAAAAGCCCTGGCCTGTGATTATTATCCCGGGCCTTTATCTAAGGCTGTAATAAATATTGATCGATTTGGGCTAGGTAGCAGAATAGAAACCCGACTAGGCTACGGTTTACAACCAATTGAAATTGGTGAAGCTGATAGCGCAGTGATCTCTGGCATGGGCGGGATGAAAATAATTGAAATTTTATCAGCTAGCAAAGAAGTTGCCAAAAGTCTTAAGATGCTGATTGTTCAGCCACAACATGATATTCCAGCGGTGCGGCAATATCTTAGTGATGAGGGATTTGAGATTTTTGATGAAGTGCTGATACTGGAGAAGCATCGTAGGTATACGATAATTGCGGCCAGGCCGAATTAGGGGGCGAAGCATATTTTTACAGAATTGAAGAAAAAATTTGACATTATCACATTAGAGCCTGTGAATAAAGGATGGTCAAAAGACAAAAAATACATAATAACTACATCCAACAACAAAAAATTACTGCTCCGCGTTTCCGATAAAGGCGAAATGAGCCAATTGCACCATTTATTTAAGTAGAAGCTATCCTACGCTGGTTCGATAATATGCAAAATTTTATACCATCATGGTATGTTTATGGGGGTAAAAATGTTTACAAAAGATGACATAGCTAAAAATCCTATTCTAAAAACTTATCCCAAAAACGAATACTGGATAACAGCAGGTTCTGGCCTTGTAATGCATGGTGTAAAGACTCACACCAGAGATATAGACCTTGGATGCTCTGCAATGCTAGCGGATTTGTTGATAAAGCAGGGCGCAAAGTGGAAATTATTAGAAGATGGCACAAGACGATTAATTGATGTTGCCGGAGATATAGAAATATTTGAAAACTGGCATGTAGACAGTATTGTAGAAATAGATGGCCTTAGCGTAGCTTCTTTAGAAAGCATACGTAAGCAAAAAGTAGAACTTAACCGAGCAAAAGATTGGGATGATATTGCGCTGATAGATGAAGCTATTCAAAAGCGAGGTAAATCATGAAAGCAACAACTCAGTGGATAATCGATGTAATGGAAGAATGGGCTCCATCAAGATGGGCAGTAGAATCTGATAATGTGGGGCTTTTGATTGGCGATAGATCTCGCCCGGTATGCCGAGTGCTTACTGCTTTAGATTTAAGCGGGGATGTGCTGCGTGAAGCTGTGCAGGGTCGTTTTGATTTTGTGATTACGCATCATCCTTTGATTTCTCGCCATGTTCCGCCAATTAATAGTATTACAGCAGATAACTCTTTAGGCAAAAAAATTATGACTTTAATAGGTAATAGAATTGGATTGTTTTGCGCGCATACCAATTTGGATGCTGCTCCCGGCGGTGTAAACGATTTGCTTTTTGATTTACTTGGCCTAGAAGATAGAGAAAATTTAATTTTGACAGAAAATTCTGACTCTCCAACCATGGGATTGGTGGGGAATTTTTCGCAGGATGTAACATTATCGGAGTTGGCGCGCCATGTTGCTGATGTGCTTGGATTGAATAGTGCAAGATTTGTAGGCAATGCTGATAAGCATGTTCACAAAATTGGACTTTGCTCTGGTAATGGTAGCTCGCTCATCAAATATGCTTTAGCAAAAAAATGTGATGTATTTATTACAGGTGATATCAGCTATCATACTGCTTTAGATGTGCTGGAAACTGGAATGTGCATGATAGATGCCACCCATTATGCATCTGAAATCCCCATAGCGGAAGCAATTTCCTCTCGTGTAAAAAAAGCTGCAACCGACGCTGGGATAGAGTTGATAGTACAATGCTCTCAAGTCAATGGACAAGTTTTTAAAACTATTTAATTTTAAATTTTTGGCTAACTTACCAAAACCCTCACAGTATGCAAATTTAATATCTGCTTAAAATAGAATCGCAAGGCTGAACTTTTGGCCTATGCGATTTTTTTATGGGGTATAAGCTAATTCTAAGTTAAATACGCAGAAAGCGAGTTGAAAAATATGCGTCACTTGGCATTTTTTCAACGAAGCTTGATGCGATTTTTAACTAGAATTAGTAAGTAAAAATGTATTGAAAGAGGAGAAAATATGAGAATTGATTGGAAAAAGATAGCGGTACTTGGTACTGTTTCCGGTATGATAATAGTAACAGGTTGTGCTAATAATGTACCCGAAAACAATCACGGCAACCGTAATGGGGAACGCTTAACAAGCGCAGCTACTCGTAGCTATGAAAATAATAGACCAACACGTAGCATAAGCGGTGCTGTTCGTAATACCGACCGTACAGTAAGGCACGGTGTAGGAGAAATGGGTCGTACAGCTACACGTAGCATAAATAACACTGCTCCGCGTGGTGCAGGTGCTATTGGGGATAGGCTTTCGCCTACAGCACCAACACATCGCCCAGCACGTACACATGCTGGACGTGTAAACAGAAGCACCTCCAATTTTAGAGATGGCGTTGATGGAAGCAGACAATTAACAACTAATCATAGCGCAAGAAATCACACCACATCAGGCACTAATAGGCATATGACACGCTCTAACCAAGTAAACAGACACACTACGCCAATAGCTTTAGAAGATTCTACCTACAGCGCACAACACGAGCAATTTACAGGTAATCTACTTCATGTAGATAACAGCAAACAATCAACAACTCCACAAACATCACCAAATCCAGCAAGAACAACTCGTTCAACAACTGCTCGTCCAAGAGCAACTGGATTAACTAATAACACTGCAAGACCACATGCAACAGCAACACCTAGCACAACTACTCGTAGCACAACAGCTGCAAGATCTAGTGCAACTGGTACAACACGTAATACAGCACCTGCAAGACATAATACAGCAACAACTCATAACACTCCTATAAGGCATAGTACAGCAACTACACCAGTTAGACATGCCCCGGCAGCTCGCAATGCTGCAACAGTAAGGCATACTGCTGTTCCTTCACACAATATGAATGCTATCACAATAAATGCTAAAAATCAAACTGTAAAACCTAATGTAAGCCGTATGTATACACGCAGCACAACAAATCGTGTTGCTCCAAGAACTAACAGCGTTCGCAACACAACTAATAGCAATCGTTCTGCAGGTAACTCTATAAACCGCTCGATGAATCGTACAGGTTACTCTACGAACCGTTCTATGAATCGCTCAACAGGTCACTCTATGAACCGTTCTATGAATCGCTCAATGCAACGCAACACTAATAACACAAACAGAGTAGCTAGAAGTGAACGTCCAGAACGTGTTTCTAACAGAGCTTATACAAGAGCAAACACTGCAAGACGTACAACTGATATGCGTAACAGAGTTTATGAAAGCTATGATAATGATAATGGTGCATTAGTACGTCGTTCTATAGAAAGTAGACGTAGTGCCAATAGAACAAATAACACTAACCGTAATCTAACACGTAGCATAATGCCTATGAGTGCATCTCATAACAAGTAACAATATGACTTAGTAATTTTACTACACAAAAAGTGCATCTCGTTTTATTTGCGAGATGCATTTTTTGTTTCATTCCACCAAAAAATAATTAAAATAGCATACACTATAAGCCCTAATTTAAACGCAACACTCACTAAAAAATTTAAATCATAAAGTGCTACCAAACTACCCGACAAGTATTGCCGTGATGCTAAACTGCTCCAGTTAAAAAACACTTGTTTATGACCATATTGCATAGGTAACAAAACCAATGAGTGAAAGGCCATATAAAGTACAAATATTTTAGCAAAAATCTGAGCAGATTTTAAAAAATAACTAATCAGGGCTACTATTAAAAAACTTGATGCAATAAGAATTAGAATATAGCGACGTAGCGCCATATTCCTCAAATAAAAATTGATATTAGTAATCGTGTAGTTTTCTACTCTTCTCCCTAGTAATTCTAGTAGGTAAACGGTACCGGTTTCAGCAAATATCCAATTATATGGTTGATGCCTTATATACAAGATGTTTGCATTTTCTATAGGATAATCCCGCAAAATCCAGGCAAAATTTTCCTCATGCCAGGTTACGCCTGTTATTGTATGTAGTTTGTCATCTATCCATACAGGAAGGCCGACAACATCTAAGTAGCCAAACAACTCCCATGCTAAGTCTTGGCTTATGATTATAGAGCCTTCATCTCTCCATAGCCCGCCGTATCGGAATGTCATAATTGCTATATCTAAAAAATTCCATCCTATTTCTGAAATATTAGCAAATATTGTTCTGCTCTCGCTGTTTATCGGAGCAACGAACACCCTCTCTAATTCGATTTGTCCATATTCCCAGCCCCAAAAATCATTTAGATTAAAGTGATGTATGCTATGATTTATCCTCGGCATTACGACAACAACTCCACGCTTAACATGTTGCTCAGCCTGATTACTAGCCCATGTTATATAGCCAATTGCTACCAGTATAAGCGCTAAGCATACTGCTATCTTCATTGCTCGCCTACCAATCTAAGCCTGTCCCCTGCTACAATGGGGCGGTCACTTTGTATTATGATTGGACCATCAGGCTCTGCAAACATGTGAAATGCTGTATATCTTTCACCTTGGCCATTTTCGAAGATATGTATACGCATTTGATTTGCTACGTAACTATAACCTAAAAATGTGTTCCTCTCACGCTCTACATATAAAATAAATGGGCCTATGCTGTCATTTCGGATGGCTGAATTTGGCAGCACATTACCGAATAATTCAGAAAACTGCTCTATTGTAACCCTGACACCTTCGCCTCCCGAAACTGGAATATCAGTTTTAAAGTTTAATTCTGTACGTAAGCGGCCTTGAGATGGAGTCATTCTTGATATTTCTCCCTGCAATCCAAATTCTCTTAAAGATGGAATGTCTACTTGAACCTGAGTACCCACGGGCAAAAAGCCCATACGTTCCGGAAAATAAACACTTGTGCTGTAAAGCTCACCTTTAAGTACTCCCAAACGCATGATCAGCTGATTGCGGTTTATATGCATACCATCACTTAATGCGATTTCGCGAATAATCACAGGATTTTCGGCATAAACCCGCACTATTCCTCCGCCTTCTATTTGCGTTTCTAGCCGCTGTATTTGACGACGAATTTCACTCTCATCTAAGTTAAATATGTTGATTTCGTTTTGTAATCGATTTCGCTCGGCGGTGTATGTTCGCTGCTGTTGATCTTGTTGTATGCGATTTTCTGCTGCTGTCCTTTCTTGATCCCGTTGATGATTTTCTTGCGCTTGCACCCTTTCTTCTTTATTGCGATTGTAGTTGCGGCGCAGGTCTTCTAATTGATTAGTAATTGTTTCCAGTTCATCTCTGCTGATAATTCCTGCATTTAACAAGCTTTGTTGTATTGCGTACTCTTCCTCTACTCTAGCAATTTCTACTGACAGGCGATCTGCTTCATGGTCAAATCTACTAGTATCTACGGGAGCTAGTGTTGCGGAAGAACTTGCACCTGGGCGTAGATTTTGCAGTTGATTTTGACTGGCACTGCGGCTTAGGCTTGTGCGTTCTAATCTGTGACGTTCTGCTTCCAATCTGTCTTGCAAATCATCTATATCTACGTGAATACTGAATAACAAATCCCCTACTCCGACTCTATCGCCTTCTTGCAGGCTAATATGCAAACGGCCAAGCTGATCTGAGTATATACTTTGGCTTTCTACAAAATCTAAAACACCTTCGGCTCTGTTTGTACTGCTAATTATGCCATCGCTAATAAAGCCGACTGCCACGTTAGGCAAGTTTAAAGCATAAATTGTATTTGAAAAAAATGTTAAAATCAAAATAACTCCAAGCCAAGCGGCAGCTATTCGCAAAAGTATTTGTTTGCGTTTTTCCATAGTTATTTTACCCCCGAAAGTTGTATTCCTTCCACCATAAATTCTTGACCGTACAAAAATACTATGGCAGTTGGTATTAAATAGAAAAATGATGCAGCAAAAATTAAGTCTGTTTGCCCTACCATTCTGGACAGATACAGTGATAACGGCTCTTGGGTGATACTGTTTAAAAATAGCCTTGGTTGTTCGACTAAATTCCAATTTTCAATAAATGTCAAAATTAACAGGGCAGACAGCGCAGGTTTTAAAAGCGGCATAAGCACATGGTATATGCAGCATAAATGGCCTGCTCCATCCATATGTGCCGCTTCTATATAATCAAGGGTCATCCCACGTAAAAACTGCCGCATTAAGAATACACCGAATGGACTGACCACACCCGGCAGAATAATAGCCCAACGAGAACCTAACAATCCAAGCCAATCTGCCATAATAAAGTGAGGAACAAGAGCTACTTGCAGGGGCATTAACATAATCATTATATACACTAGAAAAATTCCTTCTTTAAAGCGCAGGCGGCTCATTTCAAAAGCATAAGCCGCCGGGGCTGAAACCAACAATTGCCCTATCATTATTGGTGCAGCAATGGCAATACTATTCCATAAAGCGCCTAAATATCTGGGATATTCAAGTAAAAGCTGCCTATACTGATTCATTGTAACTTGCGATGGAATTAATGACATTCTTACAAAATGCACCCCATCCACAGCATAAAAAACATTGCCAGGGTGCACTTGATGGGTGTAGCGCATAGAAATTTCAAAAGTTCCCATAAAAGAATGAGTGAAAACAACAAAAATAGGGAATAAAAATACGATCGCAAATATGCTTAAAATTGCAAAATTAATTACTTTCTTAACCATTATTCACCTTTCTTTGCACAAAAAACAGAAATAGTACTAAGATGGCAATGCCAAATGTCATTATATAAGAGGCCGCTGCCAGCCGTTGGTAGTTTAGCACATCAAAGAGGTTGTTCATGTAATGCTGCATCATATATATGCTTTGATGCGGGTGCGAGCCAGCAAGCAGGTAAATTTCCCTAAAAGAGCGGAAAGACTGCACAATTGACATCATAAACACCATAAAAAAAGTGGGCGCAAGATAAATCAATGTAACAGTACGAAATTGCCTCCACCTTCCGGCCCCCTCCATTGCAGAAAACTCGTAATATTCTTTAGGAATCATATTAAGTCCTGCCTGGTACAGCACAATATTAAAGCCAGCATTCTTCCATATAAATATAACAAGAATGATAACTCGCGCCCAATCTGTATTAAACCAGTTGATGGGAGCATGACTAAAAAACATCCCGTTTATAACACCATTAATCCCAAAAAGGCTTTGCCAAAAATGCACTACAGAGGCCGAAGGAACAACAAGCGGCAGCAAAAATAGCAGACCAAACAAATCTTTATACCTTCCTGCGCGGTTTAACATACTTGCTATCCATAGCGGAAAAATCATATTTATCGGCACGCATAAAGCGATAAATATTACAGTATTTTGTAAAGCGAGTCGAAACGCCCCATTGTTGATAGTGTTGACAAAATGCTGAATCCCCACAAGGTTGCGCCCTACAGGATTATCTATCATGGCAAGATATAGTGATGCGCCAAATGGGATTAGGAAAAATACCATTAGACCAATAATACTTGGTAAAGCCAACAGTATAAATAAAAATTCGTTTTTAACAGCCATAATTACATAGATTCCATCAACGCCAGAGTAATTCGGTTCTGCAAATCTTCTGCCGCTTGCTCTGCCGTTACTAATCCGTCATGAAATTGTATTATAACCTCTTGAAGAATTTCGGATATTGAATTTGGTACATATACTCTATCTGCGATGTCAATTCGACCTAACTCGTTTATGCGATTGTAAACGTATTCTATAGTTTCTTCCTGATCAAAAACAAGGCGCCAGCCGTAGTTTTCATTAAAGTGATCCATCCAACCAGGTATTTGCCGCTCTAGATTAAATCGAAGCAAGGGACGATACACCGGAATCATAGAAACCCAGGGGAAGAATCCTGCTTCCTCGTCCATTTGATAAATCGCAGGATCCAACAAAAATCGGATAAAATCCCAAGCAACAGCCTGCACCTCTGGCGAGGTACGCCCATTTAGCACATATGATGGAAAGGCATTAACAAGTACTTCTCCACGCTTGTTAGCAATAGGGATATTTCCGTTAAATGTCATTTTTTCTTCAAATGGGATTAAAAATTGAAATGGATCGCCGGTAAATAGCTGTTGAAACAGATATTTATGGCTATTTTCCGCCATTACCTCTGGGCTGTAATAAGTAGAGGCAAAAGTCCAACCTACCTGTTTATCGGGATGAGTAAGTTTTCTGGATTCTGTGATGAAATTTATAAATGCAGGGGTGTTAAAACTGGCTGTGCGGTTCTCAAAATCTATAAAAGAATGAATTTGAAAACCAGTAGCAAGCAGTACATCGTAGCTGCTATCAATAAAAATATCATCTGGGGCAAAGGCACGATGTATGGCATGTACCTCTGACATCGTGATGTTGCTTCTACCAGACATTTCTTCTGACACGCCAGGGATTGTGGTATTATAAGCTAAACCGGTAGCGTTAAAGGCTATTGGCAAGCTGTAGAGACGGCCATTAGAAGCCATCGCATCAAAGACATTCATAAAAAAATTGTTATTGTTAAACTCTGGATCGGCTCTCATTATAGGAAACCAATCTGCAAGTAAGGCCTGCGTACTGGGGGCACGATAATCGAAGCCTTGGGCAGAGATTAAATCATCTGCAGTACCCGCCATAAGTGTTAGCGGTTTTTGCTCAAAATATCTCATAAAATCGCCGTCCCAGTCGTTTATGATTATTTTAACGCCGGGATTATCATCCATGTACATTCTTGCAAAATGTTCTAATCCCATCCAATTATTTGGGCTGGATATTGTTAGTGTTACGTCCTCTAGTTCGCTGATATTTACGGCTTCTATAGTATCTTCAGGTGTATTTGAGCATGCAGTCGCTAAACACAGTGTTAGTGCCGCAAAAATTAATATGAATTTTTTCATTTATGTTAATCCTCCGATTTAGTTTTTAGTTATCTGGTACAATAGCTGTTATAGTCACTTCTCGTTCAGCAGTCAAGCTATCAGGCCAATTTGGTATAATTACTGAAAACTCGCTGCTTTCCCAAACTTCGTTAATAAATGGCGGTTCAACAAATGGTAGTTCGATAATCGGCGGTTCAGGATGAAATGTGTGAACCCTTGTAACACCTGGTATAGAACTTTCTGAAACCCAAACAGATTGCTCAAATGGAGCCATATATATGACATCACTTTGATATGCCGATGACGCAACAAACAGCATAGGCAGTGCAATCAAAACAACAGCGAGTATGCTGCCCACAAAAGATGTATTTTTGGAAGCTACCAGTATAGTAAATCTTTCCTCAACAGCACTTTTATTAAGATTTGCAAAATTACAAGCGGCATGCTGCTCAGAACTTTCCATCATATCTAAAAGTGTCATGGCATAGTCGATTTTAGCTTTTTTTCCATACTCATTTAAGATAGCCTCGTCACAGGACAGCTCTATATCACGGTTAGCCAGTATAAACATAACCCACACTAGCGGATTAAACCAATGGATGCACAACGTCGCCACAAATAACAACTTTAAAACGCAGTCAAAACGCCTGATATGTACATACTCATGAGAAAGTATATATTGTAATTTCGCCTCGTTTTCCCAGTCCATAGTGGAAGGCAACAATATAACCGGCCACAAAATCCCATAAGTAAGCGGCGAGCTAATTTTATCAGAACTATAAATCTTTACGGGCCGCGATATCTTATGCTGCCAATCAAAAACAAAATCCTCTCGTACGGGGATAGCGTCTCTAACCATTCTGCGGAATTTGCAGTGGCCAATAACAAAATATAATGCTACGGCGGCGGCACCAATAATCCATATAACAGTAAGTGCCCCAGGGAAACTAGCACTTGCTGATGCCGGATAATCAACAACGACAAACTGCCATTCAGCCAACTCGTGCGAATGTAGTTGAACACCTACAGCAGTACTGGCGTTATGATTATGTACACTAGGCATGGTAACAGGGATCGAAAACAAAGGAATGGCAAAAGGCATAATCAGCCTTATACAAACCAGCGTCCAAATAATCACAAAGGTTATTTTAGGCAATCGGTTTAACGCAAATATCCGTATAGCTAAGCCAAGCATAATCATTATAGTACCTGGTATCATCATCGGAACATAACTCATGAATCCACCTCCGAATCCACTATTAGTTGACGTAGTTTATGTAATTGCTCTGCCCCAATTTTTTTGCCGCTTATCAGCGAGGCCACTAGCAAATCTGATGAGCCGTCAAACATTTTGTCTACAAGTTCCTTTGTTTCTTGCTCTCGAACAGCTTCTTTACTTATGAGCGCGCGGCATATAAAGCCAGGATCTTTGCGCTCTACAGCGGATTTGTCTATACATTTTTTTATTACTGTGTAGGTGGTGGTTTTACTCCATGCGATCTGTTCGTTTAAAAGTCTTGCAATTTCTTTGGCAGATGTGTCGCCGTTTTTCCATAAAATTTCCATAACTTTTAGCTCGGAATCAAACAAGTTAATTGCCATATCAATTCTCCTTTATATTCTATTGCAATAGAACGACAGCCATATTCTATCGCAATAGAATATGGCTGTCAAGGGGTATTTTTATTAATGCTGTTTTCAAAACAAGCGACCTTTTTGCCAAAAGCGTTCAAGCCCGCATAACTACGCTATTATAAGTCTTCCAAGCAAGGCGTATCAGAGACAAACCCAGCTGGTAATCCCAACTTTTCAAAGTATTTACAAACCGCCATACAAGCAAACTTCTCACTTGAATAATGCGTCCCGCCTAATAAATTTATCCTGTGCTTTTTCTCTAATTCATGGGCTTCATAAGAATATGCATTTTCTACCGTAAGGCCACTTACAAGTACATTAACACCTTCTTCAATCAAATCATTTACAACAAGCGCATCATTTCCTCCGCCAGCAACTATGCCTATTGTATTATTTAGAATTTTATCTTCCCCATGCTTATACAGCTTCGTTTGATGGCCTACGACTTGTGAATATTTGGTATTAAGCTCTTCTACATTTTTGCAGTCAGTTATCCCTAGTACACCACACATTGCTCCATTGTATTCATGAAATGCTTTTATTATCCTTACACCTAAAGCATCTGCAAGAGTTTTACTTGTGCCGTACTCTCCAAAATTATCCAATGGATAATGAAAATTAAATACAGAAATTTTGCACTTTTTAAGCCTATCCAATAGCTCCGTATTCATCTGATAAAAAGCCAAATTTGGATCTTTGCTTAAATCCCAGTCCATTGGATGATGTACAAATAACATTGCATTCGATGCCCCATCGTCTAAAATTTTTGTTAAAACTTTGTCAGAAGGAAAAACAGCAGTGTATACTTTACTCACTTCATCTGCAAAATCACAAACTAAACCCATGCTTCTTTGTTTAAAATTATCGCAGATGTATTCTTCAACTTCTGCCATATCGTCATACCAATTTTCTATAATGTCAGGTTTAACAAAATCTATTTCCAACTGATTGTACAGATCATATGCTTTCATTTTCTCACTCTTTTCTCGTTTTACAAAGGATTATAACACGTAGATTAATAAACTGCTACGCAATAGTTAAAATTATTTTAACACTTTCGACAAAATGAGAATAAACTCGTAATTTGTAATAATAATGATAAATTAACTTCCCCCACCATCAAAAAGATGATATAATAGATTCGTGAAAAAAATATGTGCAAAAATGCATTCATAGAGGTGCTATAATATGGAATATATAACCATAAACGGCGGAAAAAGATTGGCTGGTCAAGTAAAAATTGGTGGAGCCAAAAATGCCGCCGTTGCTATTGTGTCTGCTGCTGTTGCTTCAACAGGGGTATGTGTACTTGAAAATTTACCTGCCATTGAGGATGTAAAGGCGTTGGTAGGTGCTATGCGAAATTTAGGCATGGATTGTAAATTTATCAGTGAAAACACATTGAAGATTGATGGCAGTGATATTAAATGTTGTGCTATCACCTACGAACAAGTTACTGAGATGCGTGCCTCGTACTATTTATTAGGTGCGCTTCTTGGTCGTTTTAAACATGCAGAAGTGCCTTTACCAGGCGGTTGTAACTTTGGACTTCGTCCAATTGATTTACATATCAAAGGTTTTGAAGCCCTTGGTGCTAAAGTTAATATAGAACATGGCATGATAACTGCCTCAGCAGAAAAGTTGACAGGTGCTAATATTTATTTAGATATGGCCAGTGTAGGCGCAACAATTAACATAATGATTGCAGCAGTTCACGCCGAGGGCATAACTCAAATAGAAAATGCTGCCAAAGAGCCTCATGTAGTAGATACTGCCAACTTCCTTAACATGCTAGGCGCAAACATAAAAGGCGCAGGTACAGATATCATTCGCATTGTTGGGGTAGAAAAACTCAATGGCGGCGAGTATTCTATAATTCCAGATCAAATTGAAGCAGGAACTTACATGATCGCCGGAGCAATTACCGGCGGGGATGTTACAGTGAACAACATTATCCCCAAACACATGGATTCTTTAAGCGCAAAACTTATAGAAATGGGATGCGAGCTTACAGAAGAAGGCGATAGTATACGTGTTGTTAGCAATGGCGATTTGCAGGCTTGTACTGTAAAAACTATGTATTACCCTGGCTTTCCAACAGATTTGCATCCGCAAATGTCGGCCTTACTTAGCACTGCTAAGGGAACCAGCGTGCTTACTGAAACCATATTTGAACATCGTTTTCAATATGTAAAAGAATTATTGCGTCTTGGGGCTAATATTAAAGTAGAAGGACGTGCCGCCATTATCGAGGGCGGGAGTCCGCTAACTGGTGCAAACGTGCTAGCTGCAGACTTGCGAGCAGGCGCGGCACTCATTTTAGCTGGCTTAGCTGCTGAAGGTAAAACCGTTATTGGTAATGTAAAATATTTGGATAGAGGTTACCAGCATTTTGAAGAAAAGTTTAGCCAACTTGGAGCAGATATTAGCCGTATAAATTTAGACGAATGATACGTTTTTGCCCCATTGCAAGCGGATCTAGCGGTAATTGCGTTTATGTAGGAAGCGAAAATACCCATCTATTGGTAGATGCAGGCCTTAGCGGCAAACGTATAGAAAATGCTTTAAGCCAAATAAATGTCTCAAACTTAACTGGCATACTAATAACACACGAACATTCTGACCATGTCTCTGGTGCCGGTATACTTTCGCGTCGTTTTAATTTGCCTATATACGCCACTCCTAAAACATGGCGTTATTTTTTGCGTCACGGGACTATAGGAAATGTGGCAGAAGAATTCCAAAAAATTATTGAACCAAACGAAACGCTAACAATTGGAGATATAGATGTTTTGCCATTTGATATCCCACACGATGCGTCCCAACCTGTGGGGTATAATTTACGCTGTAGGGAGTTTAAAGCAGCAGTAGCCACAGATATAGGTTATGTAACAGATACAATACGAAATCTATTGCGAGATGTAAACGTGCTGCTAATAGAAAGTAATCACGACATAGAAATGTTGCAAAACGGTAGATATCCACGAATGCTTAAAGAACGGGTAATGGGTTCTCGCGGTCATTTATCTAATGTAGCAACAGGCGCATTGCTGGCAGAAATCGCAAGTGATGTATGCCAACATGTGTTCTTAGGTCATCTCAGTGAAGAAAATAATCGCCCAATGATAGCATTAGACACAGTAAGCAGCGTTTTAGAGGCAAACGAAATACACATCAATAAACTGACAGTAGCAGACCGCCACGAACCCAGTGAAATGGTTGTGATTGAATGAAAATAACTCAGAGTATATGATAGACATAATTAACAGCCTAATTAAAGACAATGGCTGTTTTTCTTATACATTCATTAAGTAAAGGACGTGACATAGTGGAATATAAACCAACAACATCATCGGCGATAGAGTTTGCATCAGCTAATAGGATTGAAGATTGGATTCATTTATTTCTTTGCGGCGAGGGGAACAACATACCTTTTTCTGAGGGGTTAAAACTTGAGCCTCGCAACTATTATGCTCCCAAAATGATGCTGCTTAATCAGTTTGAACGCTGTTGCGGCCCTGAGGAAAATATGACATTTCGAGTTCCCGAGGATAATTTTATTAAACGCGTTGGAGGTATTGCAGAGTTTTATAGCACGGGCGATTGGGATATGCCACCGTTAATAATTTATCTTCATGAGGGCGCATATGTATTATCTGACGGAAATCATAGATTTGAGGCACTAACGAAGCTGGGAATTGATAGTTACTGGGTGATTATTTGGGAAACTTCACAAAAAGCCTAAAGGAGAGTGTCAAATGCAAAAGTTAAGAGCTTACCTGCAAGATCCATATAAGGTTTTGGCAATTATCTTTGTTTACTTTATCGTTTTTGCACTGATCGTCGATACTCCATACAATATTTTTAACGGATTGATAGCCATAGTTTTTTCTTACGATATTTTGATTACCGACTACGTGGCTGTAGGCGGCATAGGTGCAACCCTAATGAATGCCGCCATTGTAAATTTAGTTTTTTTAGCATATATGAGGCGTATTCAGCCTAAGCCGACAGGCTCTCTTATTATGGTATTTTGGCTTTTGACGGGCTTTGCATTTTTTGGTAAAAACATTGTAAATGTATGGCCTATATTTATTGGCGGATTTTTGTATGCCAAATTCCGCGGAGAAACTTTTGATAAATATGCTGTTGTAACTGGGCTTGCAACGGCTCTTGGGCCTACTGTTACTCAAATAGCTATGCTTGACCATATTCCGATAGTCCCTAGGATAGCTTTAGCGGTTGCTTTTGGTATTATGGTGGGTTTTGTAATGCCTCCAATTTCTCAAAATATACTAAAACTTCATCAAGGCTTAAATCTGTACAACATCGGATTCACCGCTGGGATTTTAGCCATACTAGCCCGAATTTTTGTTATAGCAATAGGCGGCGGAGCAATATATCCCATATTTATTTGGAGTACCGAGTACAAAATCGTGCTTAGCGTTTTTATGGTGATACTTTTTGCTTTTATGGTTTTTGCAGGTTGGATTTGCAGCGAGGATAGACAAAAAAATCTATTTACAATATTTAAACGCTCGGGACAAGCCCCCAGCGATTTTTATACCGATCATGGCGAAATCACATATGTAAATATGGGGCTTTTAGGCTTATCTACTTTGCTGCTAATGTTAGTCATTAGAAGCGATATAAACGGCCCCGTAATGGGCAGTATTTTTACAGTTGTTGGTTTTGGCAGTTTTGGTAAGCATATGAAAAATATTTGGCCTGTAATGATAGGCTGTATGCTAGCCGGCGGCTTTTTGTATATTTTCTCAGGCACTGGGCCATCAGCTTCTTTAGCTGTACTGCTGGTTACTTGTTTAGCACCTATTGCCGGCCATTACGGCTGGAAATGGGGAGTGCTTGCCGGATTTGTACATTTTAATATCGCAATGAATGCCGCCACTTTCTCTGGCGGGTTTAACTTATATAATAATGGACTTGCAGCAGGTTTTGTTGTTATGTTTTTGGTGCCATTGATTAAAGCAGTTAGGAAAGAGGCTTGAATATGATAATTAAAACTCATGAGCTTACTCTTTCGATAGACAACATAAAACTTCGCCCAATGAGCGATGCTGTGACTGTATTATTGTAAAATTTAATTCTGATGTACTTGAGATTGAGAAGAAACAACAACTAGACAAGCTGTCAAAATGAAGCAAAGAGGTTGCCGTTTTTTCAGTGCGGCAACCTCTTTGCTTTATCTTGAACATTTACTTTACTTCCTACTCGCTACCAATCTATAAATAGGCCCAAGTGCAGAAAACTTCTCCTCATACTCCGTCATAATATTATCCTCTATTCCGCTATTATGTAAATCTAGCGAGATATTTCTCATAATCCATCCAGCCTCTGAAAATTGATTAATAGAAAATTCGAATAGTATACGGTTGTCAGTTTTAAAGTGGATTTCCGGTATTTTCAATTGTTCGTACATAGCAAGAAAGTTTACATGGGTCAAGCGTCTTTTGGCCCATTTTTTTCTTCTATGCCAAGGGTCGCAAAAGTTGATATATAGGCGGCTTATATCTCCGGGCTTGAAGTAATCCAGCAAATCCTTTGCATCCAAATTGACGAACACCAAAGAACCTTCGCTCTCTCGAGCTAAGCGGGCAGCTATGGCTACTATTGTTTCCTCTCGCTCCATTGCGATGTGGTTTATGTGTAGATTTTTAGCTGCACATTGGATGATAAAACGACCCTTGCCACTACCTATTTCTAAATGGATTGGATTGTCGTTACCAAAATACTCGGGCATTTTTAACGCATGCGCTTCCGGATTTCTTAATATTAATGAATTTTCTTCTAGTTCTTGTGCTACCCATGGTTTTTTACGTATACGCATACTCATAGAATATCTCCTGCCTTATAACTCAAAATACATTCGTATTGCATCTAATATTTTCGCCCTAGCATCAATATCTCTCAAATGCCCATAGGGTGCCTCTAACCGAGAATGTGCCACTGTCCTAATCTGCTGCACCATTGCTACCGAATCTTTAGGCAAGCCAGTAATATCTGCTTTTAGCATAACCTCTGTTACATATATCTTATCATCCGGCTTAAAAGCTGAGAGTGGCAACACTGTTGATACCGGAAGAACATGATTGACGGCATTGTTAGATACAACCAAAACAGGCCTAGTTCCTCGTTGTTCAGATCCCTTAGTTGGATCAAGTTTGCAAAAGCAAATATCCCATTTATTTACCATGCTTCTTCACCTTCGTCGTCCACAATGGCAAAATCATTTTGTGTATCTAAAGTACGCTTTATAAATTCTTTATCCTTAGCTGCCTCACTCATAGAGTTTGCATATTCCAGTCTTTTTTGTATCGTAACAAAATCCTCTATCGCCAGCCTAACACCTTGACTAACCGACGGAATTATTTTTTTATCAACCAGGCTCCTCAGTTCATCTATACATCCCTTTGGCAACACCGTAGTATATTTGATAGATGCTTCCCCATAATTTAGCAATATACTCACCTCCCGAATAATTATATAACGCACCATACAAATATGCAAGTATATTTGTATGGTGCGTCAGTATGGATTTATATTCCGTTGATGATTTTGCCAAAAGCTACTAAATCCCGCAAAATAGCTGATGCTTCAAGATCGTAGAACTTGAGCTGTGAAGGGGGTAAATAACGATAAAAATGCTTATTGCGTAGTAGTGCAACCCAGTTCCACAAGCAACTTTCTATAACGATCAATTTCTCCATCACTTACTGAAAAATCAGGGTTATAAAAGCAATGACTTAATACATCAGCATCTTTTAATATTTCATCATACGGCTCATGAGTTGCAGATTTATCACAATGCCTTGAGATTGCAGTAGTGATTGTTGATATTTCTT
>Ga0123355_10006070_pt1 | contig 17807 bp, 10 predicted proteins | sample TergutEmb28metaG_3_FD_89872 | JGI IMG/M metagenome (GOLD analysis project Ga0123355, IMG submission 89872) | Embiratermes neotenicus P1 segment gut microbial communities from Petit-Saut dam, French Guiana - Emb289 P1 | ecosystem: Host-associated > Arthropoda: Insects > Digestive system > Gut ... | reverse complement strand
TCAATGAACCACGCCACATACTGGGCCTTTCCTTGAGGTGTCGACACTGTCAGTTTCGCTGTACTAAATACAAACACAAATACAAATAATAATAATATAAATACGCAAATAAAATAATAAATAATAACAAATAAAAATACTTTGCCATACTCAAAAATCTCCTACACTCTCATGACCATATTTGGAAGCTGTACTTACTGTATTTGTAGAATTTTCATGTGGAGATCTTGTATTTCTTGAGAATACTAATTTCTTAGTTTGACTCCCTTTACCTATTTTTAGAATACTTTCAGCCATATTGTGTAATCAGGTAAAACAAAAATTCTATTCACCATTAAATTAAAAACCCTGAGAGCAGAATATGCGAAAAATCTTACGTGGTAATACCATAATGCACTAACATGGGTAACACAGTGTGTCTGAATATAATTGAATGGGCCCAGCATAGGGTAGACTAAGAGCTTAACGAGTCTTCGGATACTACAGGAAAATGAACGTTTTGACCGGCTGCATAACAAAGAAGCTGTCGGGGGAGACCGTGTGTAATGGAATTATTTGGTCCCGTAAGATATCAGCACGAGTGTGCATTGCCGAACCGTTGTTCTGTCCTTCACAGGACAGTCGGAAACCTGCAAACAGTGCGCACACACATACATACATATAGACTGACAGAGAGACCACAAACACAGAGAGGCGAGAGCGCACATTATCAGCAAACAGCGTACACGTGAGTTAAATTGAAGAGACTCCCATGCGCTAACATCAAATTTAATACTTATCAATCAATTAATCGTGTCTTCTACCGATCTACGCTTTCATGGCATGTCAATAATTTGGGTCCCTGTATTAGCTTGCAAGGCCTTCTACAGCACATGTGACTCACAATGATAGTCATAACACTATTCATTTTCTGAATTGAGTTGTCGAACTCACTCTTTTAAATATAATTGACTAAAACAACTCTTCTTCTATTACTGCTCATCAAAACCAGTTGACTCGACTCGACTAGCCTTTACATGAAAGACGACAGAACAATCCTTTTCATACGATGCTGTACTCAGGGTGAGTTAAAGATTTTTGCAATCAAATTAAAATCGACCCTAGTTATTTGAAGTAAATTACAATTCATATAACAGAAATAATTGATATTAATATTATTTATATTTGCGTTGTAATTACTAGTTCCTTAATATAAAATTTCAGTCCCAAAAAACCAATACTTTGGATATTCACATTAGAATAAACATTATACACGTTTCGACACCATAGGTCCATCTTAGGGCGTTGAATTTCGCAAAATATCAACAATGTACTGGTGCCACGTAGCAAGTAGCGTGCAGCGCGTATATCCGCAATGTAAGGTACAATGAAACTGATATTTGGCACTAATACAATAGTATATACATTTACTTGCAATGTTATAGGTGTAAATATGAGAGAGGTAGTGACATTAATACATCAGACAATAAATTTAAGGAAAGTAAGCTCAACATAAAGATTCATAAGGTAAATTTGCTTTAGCATAGACACGCGAATATTATCAGTTCTGAGGAACCAACAGACCATTGCGGTGTGTAGTTCCTTGTGTAAAGAACAGCAGCCCATTCAAAGGTACTTCGCTGTAGTCTCTTAGGGCGTGAACTGCATTGGACGTTACTTCGCAAAGAAGAAGAAGACTCTATGTTTGTTAACATACACGAACTGCACAAAATGTAAACCTTGTAGAAGGCCTTACAACTGGGATATATTGCTACTACACAGCTCGGTGGGTTGTTCTATGCCACTACAGGACATGCAGTGTGTCGTGGTGGAGGACGGTAGAAAGCAAAATCTTCAGTTCTAAAGAAAGTCTCTCTGTAATGTGTGATTTTAAGTGTTTGGTTCAGTTTTTAGTTTATTTAATCTACGTTACTGGATATAGTGTTGCTGTTACTAAAATTTTAGTGTTATCCGTCATTGAAAAGTTTAAAGCTTCTTCGCAATGTTAGGACACGTAGTTTTCCCTGGCTATCTCTTTTACGTATTTAGACTACATGAAGAGTGACAATATTACTGTATTGGATAGAAATTACATCGTTACAATTGCCATATATGCAGGGTGATCAAAAAGTCTCTGTGCAACTGATGATTGTACTGTAATCGGCAGGTACATAGAGACTTTTTGATCACTCTATGTAATACGCAAGTAACATAGTCGGTTTTAATATTCAAGTACAGTTTAAAATTGGGATCACTTCTAAACCACGTGGCTATTTATAAAAGTGATAAAGATTACTTGTTGGTAAAGGGAGAAAATCGATTGGAAGAAAAAAAAAACACCAAAGACTTTTGTAATGATGAGAACTTATTAACGATCATTTAACTAAGATATGTCTCGCACGAGCGATTGAACATTTTCGTTTTTTTTAAATATTATGCCTTACAGATTAAGGAAAATGTCCAAAATTTAGGACACCGATTCACAACACTAAAACAACAAAATGCACAAATTTGTTCCTCAGATATGTGTATTACAATACCACGCTTAATATTCGTACATGTAATGTAATATATGACAATATAGATATCCAAGGAACAATTTTGTGCTTTTTGTTGGTTTAATGCAGTAAATAGGCTACCAATAATGCACGGAATGAACGGTGTAAAGGAGGAAATCGTGCAAAAAAGATTCTTTTTTTTTTTAATTTTTAGTATTGAAGGCGCGACACGTGTTATTCTTCCACGTGTTTGGATAGGAGGTACCGTAATATACACACAAAGCTTTTGATCACGGGGCTACTGGCTGTAGAGCGGAAGCAGTATTGTTGCAGTACGACAGATGACGTCGCCCACTTAGCAAATGCTCAGATCTGCTCAGTCCCGCGCTAGAACCACTGTGTACATACGGTTCTACTTCTGCAGTCGGTCCACTGTTAGTATAATCCTGACATAAACGCATTTGAAATTTTCAGAGATTTTTTTTCCCCGTTGGTTAGCAGATCTCGCAATTTCTTTACCGCTAATAAAGGTACACTCAGTTTAAGAGCTAACTTCTGACTGACTTTCAGGGTTTCAAATAAATTCTGCGCGCAGAGCACAGACTTTCCATAGTTATGGTGAGCACCAAAGTTTCACATTGTTAAATTAATTCACTCAATGCAACAGGCTGCCTCTTGAGAAGATGGCGGTTACTTAGCTATTCAAGAAATTGCCCATGCTTTATGGACCGCGAAGGTTCATTACGATGTTCTTAAGATCCGGCCACTGGCTCTACCCAGGGCCAGATGAATACAATCAACACCTCCCATCCTGTTTCTCTAACGTTCCTTTTAATGCTATGCTTCTAAACCTTAGACCACCCAAGTGGTCTCTTTGCTTCAGATTTTCCTTCCAAAATTCTGTAAGCATTTCTGATCTCTCTCGTTCATCCCAAATGAACTGCCCACCTCGTCGTCCTTGTCTGATTATTCTCATAATATCCCGGAAGTAGCACAAATCATGAAGCTGACCAACAAGCAGTCTTCTCCGTCAGTCTGCTGCAGCAAATATTCCGCTCAGCATCCCTTTCTCGAAAACGCTAACGGTTTGCAATTTTCCCCTGGACCTGGAAGACCAACTTTCATACACAAATAAAATAGGAGGTAAAACTCAGTTTTACGTTTTCATCTTCCCAATTTTTAATAGCGGAAGAGAAGACGGAAGATCCTGAACCGAATAACATTCACCGAATTTAATCTATTCTTTTTCTCTCCGTTAATAACATTTTATGTTAGTGTCGTTCCTAAATATTTAAAATTTGTTCCACATTTTGAAAGAATATATCTTAATTGCCTTGCCTCTAAGCAAACTGATGCTTCGTTCCCTGATGATCTACGTCAGGAACAAACTTATTGCTGGCGACTAATAATGATTCTGCTTCTTTTTTAGGTATTTACTCTGGCGCAAAATAAGTTAACTACAACAGCATATTCCAGAAGTTGACGTGCCCCATCCAGTCAGTCTTTCATAGTTTTCTTACCTTTCCCGACTCGCATGTTCTAAATCAAATTTGAAGAACAAACGCAGGTAAAACATCTTGTTTCAAGTCATCAGTAACAGGAAGTCATCAGAAACATATGTAAGTATCTGGAGATTCTCAAAGGTTTCATTAAAACACATTTTAATTACTTACTTCCTTAATCCATACAGCAGAGTCCTTCTTGAGAAGCTAACCTGTTTTCAGCTAGTCAAGAAATACCCCGCATTTTACGGAACCCGAAGGATCATTACCACGTAAACAATTTCTTGCCACCTGTCCCTATCACGAGCTTGATCAATCCAGTCCCTAACTCCCCCCAGTCCCACTTCCTGAATATCCATATTAATATTATCCTCAAATCTACGCCTGAATCTTCCAAGTGGTCTCTTTCCCTCAGGGTTTCCCATCAACACATTTTTAATTAGTCTAAATATTTTCACATATACATCGAACTAAATATTAGTGCACTAGACTTCCCTTACAACTCTAAGCACGAACATCGTTTAAGCACACGAACAGCTGATACACTGTAAGCTGTTGTCTCATTTATTTTTCCAGTGTCTGATGAAAGCAGCATATCAAAAGATCACTTTTTGACGTCGATGCCCACAAGAGGGCCCTCCGATAATTTCACTTGGAATTGCTAGGTTTGATTTTTGTCCACAGCCTCGCATTCGGAAAGGAAAATAAATTTTACAGAAATGTACCTGTTCCCGTCGTCAGCCGAAGTTTCGGAGATGCGCCTAATAAGTTGGGTCCAACAGAAAAGAGTGTCCTTGAAGACTGAACAACCAAGGTCTGCTATCTGCTGTTTTGTAACGTAGTACTGCGTATTCACGTGGAAGTTGTCAATACTCAGGATAGGTTCTATCGTCAAAAGAGAAGAAATATGGAAGAAATAGTAACTGCAGAATAAAATCTGGTCAGGAACTCAGAAAGGTGCTTGACACTAATGTGAACCAAATTACGGACTGTCAGTTGTAAAGTTACTTGGACATGGCCTGGACACAATGGCCCAGTAACTCAGAACAATTCCTTCTGTCACATCCAACTGTGTACGTTCCTCCCCAACCTTTCTCGTGAGAACAGGAACAGATGAAGCTTCCAAAACGCCGTGTCTTTTTCTGACCCGAAAGGACGAACAGAGCCCAGAACATCAGTAATCCAGCGAGTAATATTTGACGGCCAGAATCTTTCAGAATTTCATCAGTAATTTCTAATGCATAGGGAGATACACTGAGAGAGGAATGTTGGAGTAAACTGTCGAAGAATCAAAGACAGTCTATTACGCTCACTGGCGGTATTAGAAACTCAGTGCCTCTCAGAGAGGGGGTGGGTAACGTAAGCCCGAATCAGTGCCACTGTCTCGCCAACGTTTATGATTAACCAGTGCACCACCTCGCTCAAACCACCCAGCTTCGAAATACTCCAATCTTTCCTTCCATCTCTATGTACATGCACACAACCTCACCTAGGTTGAAGCGACGGTAAGTGATTGCGTGTTCGTTGACAACACTATTAGCAAAGTGTGGAAGTTGTTTCTCTGAAGTAAGCTATATACAAATTACGAATCGATTTTCTGAAGTACTGTAGTGACAAACGTAAGGCTGCGACACTTAACACGAAGTTACTTTTCTCGCAGATTTTAATTTTTGTCTCATGGCTCGACAGCCCTGCTGGGTCTAGGTTTCCTCTTTCAGGTTTCTTGATCACACCCACTGGACACACCGCACTCGGTAGGACCCCTCTAGCTGAGTGATCAGCCCATCGCAGAGACCTCTACCTGATAACACACAGACTCACAACAGAGAGACATCCACGTGCCAGGCGGAATTCGAACCCGCAATACCAGCAAGCCAGTGGCCGTAGACCGACGCCTTAGACCTCGCGGCCACTGGGATCCGCTCAGATTTTAAATAATAAACCGTAATATATAGTTTAAATAGGGGTACTACTCCTTGAACCCCATTCACAGCCAGACTGCACTGTACCAGAAAATGTCACAAGGCAGGTATAGGCACCTAAGAGAATTTGTTTATGTCAGGATTTAACTTACAGTTGACAGATTGTAGAATCTTCTCCTTTCATAAGCAATGTGTTTAAGTCCAGAATCTGAATACCCGGCAAAGAAACACAGATAAATAAAAAATACACCCAAGGACTGGTTTTAAAAATGACAACGATTCATAAAATGAAATGTCTGTTCTAAGACAACACAGAATTTGTGCTGTTGCGTTTTGTGTGATTATATCGACGCTTGTGTTTGGAATCATTTTCCCCCTTGCATTCATCAGCTACTCACAAAATTCGGAACGATGATGCCCTGACAGATATTTCTTGGCAAATACCGCTTTTGGACGTCCAGAGTGACCGAAGTTTGACTTTTATACGATGAGTGCTGTATTAGGTGAATGCACTATGTACGGACCGAAAGCCAGGCTGATGTTTGTCATTGGGAGGCGCGGTTAGAACACTGCTATTCTTAATATAACGTGGTCATTCCTTCCACGTTCTCCCCATTTAATATACACAAACAACACGTTATTCGACGTTGTGTAACCTATGCAGTCAATACATCGGGCTTAAAGAAACATAATAACACTAACAATTATAGTAACAAATACACGGCCGTGCCATGGCTCGGGCGGTTAGTTGTCGGCCTCTCAACTCGGAGACCAGGGTTCGGATCTAGGTGTCTTCATGTGGCAATTATACTAGACAGTGTGGCACTAGAACTGGTTTTTCTCCAAGTACTTCCACTTTCGCCTATCAGTATCATTCCACCGAATTCCCATGGTTATTAATCCATCTATAACAATGCTGTATGATCTTAGTAACTGATGTCGTTAAAAACACACAAAACAGAAGACGATCATATGGCCCGCGCTGTGCGAAGTCCCAGATTTTAACAGACCCCTGTGCATGGAATTTTACCTTTGCCTTTTAGACATTCGTAAATTTAGAATAATTCTATGGTATGTTAATTCTGCAACATAGGAGGGTGGAGACGCGGCCCTGTGCATTCTTAATATTGATACTAAATGGAGATGTGCAATCAACTTCACGTTAGGACCGCTGTGTACCTGGAGAAACAGTGTCCGGTACCCACTGGATATGAGAGGGCTTGGTGGGTCTCAAAAGCCGTCAGTATAGTGAAATAAGGATGATTATGGTGGTGATGATGATGATGATGATGATCACAGCATTTCAAATTCTGTCATTAAACTGCAGAAGACTTTGATCTTCCAATGAGATAACACGCATGCGCCTTGCAGGAGTATCTGACGCTGTAGAAAAACAGGATTTATAAATTTTGATGTTTTCTAACCATGCATCTCAGTATAATCTTAGCAACTGACCAACTTAATGCAGAAATTCTTGTTTTATAATAAGTTTATTATATGCCTCTACATGTTTCGAGCACTGTTGTGCTCTAAATATGTAGAGGAATATAATAAACTTATTATAAAACAAGAATTTCGGCATTAAGTTGGTCAATTGCTAGGGATTTATAAATTTGAACAAAGGAAGTCTAACTTGTTTTACAGCGTAGAGCAAGAAATCTGCCGTTCCAAATAAATGATGCGATAAGCCGAAATAATTGTTCCTTCTGCTTTTTCAAGGATATAAACGTTACAAAATTTTGTACTAAAATCTAAACCCACACATTCAATATGCAGAGTACAACTGTGTCTGGTATTTTTAACCCCCGGTTTCAATTAAATCGCGTCGTACTTTTTAGACCCACTTTTTCCACATTTTTAGATCAACGTGTACTTACACAGACACATGTGAGACCCCTAAAATAAAATTAAACAATCTCCATTCTTGGTCAAAACTGAGTAATGTACGCCTTTGGGATTCGAAAAAGGTAAAATGATCCCGTTACAGGCCCGGTGTGGTCCAGAGGGTGGGTAGAGTTATAGCTCTACTCTTCCATGACCGCTGCACTAGAAGGGGGTGAGTGGTCAGCAACACGCCCCGGCCGCACTTTACCTCCAGGAAAGACCCGGTATTCATTTTACAGGAGGCTGGGTGGGCCCCGGGGCCGGTCTGTCTTTGGGATTCTACGCACTCGTATTGGGGCAGGGAGTATAATGAGGTGTGGTAAAATAAATTGATTGTACGACCTACAAGCAGAAAAAAAAATAACATTGAAATTAAAAGGGGAACCATCTCTTTCATATCTTCATCTTTCATGCTATTTCTTTCTTCCACTTTCATAACCTTTTCCGTAAAAAACATTAAATTAATCGATCAATTCATTCTCCGGAAGGCACAAACACGTAGCTGTCACTTTTTGTAACTACGTTAAAATTGTCGTACAAGTGACTAATAAAAGTCAGATAACGAAAGCATGTTAGTCATATAGCATCACACAGTATTTAAACATAAGTGTGGATTCTTGCACCTGAAGGCGGCGTAAAATTAAAAAAAAAAAAAGATTAAATTAGTGCATTCACCTAACACATGGTCACTCTTGTGACATAATTATTAGATGTCAGGAAAGTACGAATCTCTTACAGAAGTTTATATTCGATTTTAAGTAACAGTCTGCAGCGTATTGTAGTGTTTAATCTGTACAACAGTTTTTTGTTGAAATTCTATACAGGTGGTGTTCACGTGCTCTTGTGACGCTGGCATGCTATGCTATGTGCATAAAGGAGTATCTAAAGGGGGTGGAGGGTAGTGTTGCTATCTCTAACTTACGAGAGGCCTTCCCCAATACCAAGACTTCACTTTCTGCGTCCAGCCTCCCAACTGGGAGCGCAAGCCGTCGAGGTAGCCGCACTGAAAAACGCATCCAATTAGCACAACCAGGCTCGAGTGGCGGCGCCACATGGCCCGATGCCGATTCCAGCACCTCCTTCAAAACTTTTCTTCATCATGATTACAGGCTTCCGCCGCAATGAAAATGAGATTTGCACTCTTCTGCGATATTGCGCAGAGTAGAGGGTAACTAAGTGCCAAAGTTTCGGGACAACCTATAGGTTCTTGAAGGTGGGACCTATAGGTTGTTCCGAAACTTCCCTACTGAATTAGCACTCTGCGCTACGTAATAACCCAGATGAGCGCAGATCTCTTTTCTTCATCAACATATGGCAGAAGTGGGGTCTGTGGCACTAAAAATCTATTGGTAGACACGATGGAATGTCAGGGGTTAAGTTGCAACTTACGTGTGGGGGTGTCCAATTTGCTAACTTAATATAACAAAACCAGCTGTGTGATCCTCAGTTTGTAAGCAAAATATTTCTCGCGATTACAAGGGTATATTCGTTTTAAGGCTTTCCCGTGCCTAAGAATCTAAGAATCAGATATGACGATGGCCTAGGAGGAGTTGACTTTAAGCTCCACGTATTCATTATTTCAGAACTAAAGGAAGGGCGCATTTACTGAAAGACGAGAAGTTTCTATACCTCTGTCAAGAAGAGTAGGACGGTGAAGAGAGCAGTTTTTGTATTGAAGACACACACACACACACACACACACACATATATATATATATATATATATATATATATATATATTAACACTTTCCAGGGAATTTAACATTGACCTCCTGTTCGTACCCCAATTCGATAGCTATATCACAGGTCATAAATATCGGCTTATGAAAGTAAATCAAAAGCACTCTCAAATGTAAATCTCTCCTCGGAGTATTGACTAATAAAAGCAAAATGACATTTGAAGTCAGGTCACTTTTAAATACGTAAAATTACCTACTAAAATAGCTGTAATAATAACACACCTTTCGAACGTGCAGTAAGTCATAGTTTGATCGCTGTGCTCTGCCTAATTGCAACTACTAATATCGATTGAAATTGCTCTGCTTTATAAAATATTTATATACCGATATCACAGACACACACGCACACACATACACACATACACATACGCACGCACATACACACACGCACGCACTTACACATACACGCACGCACATACACATACGCGAGCACACACACACAAACCCACGCGCACACACTTACACACACACGCGCGGGCGCGCGCACACACACACACACACACACACACGCACACACATACACATACACACACGCGCGCACACAAACACAAATACGCGCGCACACGCACACATATACACATACAAACACGCGCAAGCGCACACACACATACACACGCGCGCGCGCACACACACACATACACACACGCGCGCGCACACACACACACATACATACATACACGCACGCGCGCGCACACACATATACACATACGCGCGCGCGCGCGCACACACACACACATATATATATATATATATATAACGTCTCTATCCTCCATAAATCATATTGAATATTAACGTGGTAATCTAACTCAGTATAATTAACGTAACCTACAAGTAGTTTATTGTATCCTCACAGTACTTTTGTAAAGCTACTCTGATGGTGATGGTAAAAGCGATCGAAACATAGGGTAATTAATAACATGCGATAAAACATATTTTATACATGTGCATTTGTTGGTTTTACTACAAACGTCTAAATATTAGAACACTAGTTTTCTCTACGTCACATCTGACCGTTTGCTATAGATCACATTTCAATTAAAAAATAATATTTATACCTGGTCCTGCGCTTCTTTGGACACCCCTACTGTAGTTGCTCCACTAAGGGCATTTCAAAATGAGGGGCTTTTCTGTTACTAAAGCTATGATGGACAGGGAAGTAATGGACAGACTGAGGAAAATTACAGTCTATGGTGGTCAGTTCTACACTACGAAACTTACCTATTTTAAACTACGCTATATTGCCCACAAGCATAGGTCACAACATAAATTATAAACTCCATCAACCATTCGCTGTACAGACATTGGGCCACACATGTCACAAATCGAACTCCCATCTATTTGCTTACAGTCACTGCTCTACATAACCAGGTGTATAGAAATTATGTTCCCAGCCGTCTTGGTATTTTATAATTTCTTTTTTTAGAAACAGCGTCAATATATATTATTAAGTCTGAATTTCCACTTCAGTTCTAATTAAATAAAACAATGCACTAAGAATAAAGTATAGCAGGGCTTGTAGGCCGAACTGAATTATATTGCGGAACAACATTTCTATAGACCCTACCATAACGATTCTAATTTCTAATGCATTTCTCTTCAGATTCGCTCAACACTGGTTAAATAGGCTTGGTATCTGAGCTTATTCTAAAGAGGACAATACACATTTAATTGCGGGGAAGGGGGACATCTACATAATATTAAAAAGCAACAAGGTCTATAAGATCTGGCTCTCTATTGAAGCTGCTGAATATCGGTGCAATCTGTGGGAGATAAAACCTTCAAATATGAACACAGTACTTAGCCTGAAATGTCCTCTTAACACGTGATAAACATTGTGTCGACAGACTTTCCTCAGACTTCGAGGTATTGAATTCGAATATGAAAGTAAATCGATATCATTCAATGCAAAATATAATTCAAGATGTCGCAGTCGTCAAATTTTCCCGTAAATCGGAACGAACCCTCGGTCTCTGAACCTTCCTATTTTAACCAGCTAATTTACTCCATTTCTTAAAATTTTCCCTGCCATCGGGTAGACATCATCTACCTTCTGCCTTTGATATGAAGTGTAACGCCTTTCCCCAATTGACGTTCGAGTGATGGAACCTCTGTTGTATCAAACTCCGAGACAGGAAAGCGCGACTGAGAATCCCATCATACTTCGGACAAAAGAGAGAGAGAGAGAGAGAAAAGAGCTATGGCACAAAAGTCTGAAATCGGAGAACACATGTAAAAATATATAGAACAACCCTGAGAGCCAATAACGACAGAAAGGGCCACATGAAACACATTACCAAACAGTGTAACAGATATACCGCAATTTTATTTGGCATAGGAATTACGTTACTTTTAATTACTACAGATGAAGAGAAATGCTTCAGTTCTCAATCCCGTAATTTTTAGCTCAATTAAGTTTTAGAGAATTTTGTCCTGGCACGTAAATCAGGTTAACCTTTTATAGCCCATTGGTATTTATATGCAACACCAAAATTAACGTTAAAGAGCTCATTTGCCCATACTCTGTCTTTACGTATTCCAGATATTTCTTGCAATAAACACAGTTTTTTTTCTAATACAGAGCTAATCAGCTGGTCTTCCTAACAGAATCAGTGTTTTCTGTGAGTTGCGGGCTGAATATTTACATAAAACATATATTAACGTTTGTATTCAAGTGATAATGAAATTATTTTTTTTTGTATATTCTTGATGATAACTCTGAAGGGAGCAAAAATGAAAGCCTATTTTACATAAAATACTGTAAATAGGACGAACAACAAATTGTTTACTTTTGCATTGGAATGTCTTGGAAGTAAATATATTTCACACGAGCATGCTGATTGAAGATTTAGGCAGAATACGAGTACGTTGCTGCACAACGAGGACACAGTCAATTGTTTGTTAAATTAATGAGCCAAGGAAATTTGTAAAAAGTGCAAATCTATGCCTAACATTTGTCGACTTGTCCTCTAGACACTTTGATAATCTTATTTTAATTAGTAAGATACCAGTCATTTATTACCAAAAGTAATACACTCGACTTACTTACTGCTACAATACAGCAGAAAACACCTTCTGCTAAATACAATCTAGAAAACAGCGACCGGTCGTCAACATGAAGATAAAGCAGTCCCGTTACAGGACCGGAGGGGCCCAGAGGGTTTCAGGAAGTTAAGGTTCCCAGATTTCGTGACAACGGCACAGGATGGTGGTAGATTGTCAGCCTTACGCACCGACCGCTTTTTACCTCCAGAAAATATTCCTGATACTCATTTCTGTTAGAGGCTGAGTCGACCCCAGGGCCATAGTGCGATGGGAAGGATTTTATGTTAATGAAAAATCCACTGACACCAGCTGGGATCGAACCAGCGACCTTCAAATTTGTAGCACAGCATCTTAACCACTGTGCTACCGCGGTCCCCTGTCAACATGAACTTTACAGAATTATTAATTCAGTTACCTTTAATTCTCATCTCGTCAAGTAACATTTCCACCGAATTAAAATGTAGGAGATCTGACAATTAAAGAGAAGCTCCCCCACAAATTACTGCACAGATGCGAGATTACTTCTCAGACAATGAAAGGAAAACAGACGAACACTGTAAGATTTGTGTTTTTGTCACGTTGTAAATTGGGGGAAGCTTTCGGAAAATACAGTGGTTTGCTTTACATGGGGTGATGTCACATAAAGGAAGACTGTATTTTTTTCAAGTCGTGTAGGAATCGTAAGCCAGTTATGATTTTGCTTAGAATGTGATGATCCTGAAATAAAAGAAAATGTTTAAAGCATAATACTAAATGAGCTATATGTATTAAAGAAAAGATACCATACACCTTACCTAGTAGTATCTTTCTAGGTTGTTTTACTGTATAGAGAATCGGTGGCTCTAAGCTGAAACACTTTGGGCAAAAACAAAGTCTTGCAGTCATTGGGTATACTTGATTGCATTATAGATCGTTGGCTATTCAAATTACAATGGAATATAATACATCGTTGTGGCATACAATGTAACAATTGTCGGTAAATTATTTTATAAAGAGCAAGGAAAATGCCTTATTACATGAAAAGCTGTACGTGTGTTATCCATCTGTTTAGAAATGGCAGACTGGAATATCGGATTCGGGGTGGTAATAGAGTGCACATATTCTTTCAAAGAAGAAAGCAGAAGATCCCCCCCCCCCACACACACAGGGGCAATAATACTCCAATTCTAGTCAAAACCGTCCGTGTATATTTTAGTTCTGTCAGTACCAAACCTCACAAAAAGTAAAAATCAAATAATTGTCTACGATAGTGTACCCCACAAAATAAATCTACGTTTCCTGCACTCGCAGTGTGCCTAAGATGTTCACATCTACGGACAGTGTGTGAAGATGTGGCGAGAATTCAGCTGATCCTGCTGTGTCCTCAGGCGGCGAAGATTCAATTTACATTTAAGCGTGACGATCAGCCGTTATTCACAGTAACGTGTTAAGTGAAATCAGTCATTGTTTAAAGTAAAGAGTTAAGCGAATTCTGCCGTTACTTAAAGTAACGTGTTAAGTGAAATCAGCCCTTATTTAAAGTAACGTACTGAAGTGAAATCAATCGCCGTTTGGAATAATGAGTTAAAGGAAGACAGCTGTTGTTTAAAGGAAAATGTTAAGTGAAGTTCGCCGTATTTAAATTAACCTGTTGGGCAAAACCAGCAGGTACTTAGATTAACTATTCTGTAAAAAATAAATGAAGTACCTTGTAAAGTAATAGCAGTTGGTAATTAAAATAACTTGTTAAAAATCAGCCGTGTGTTTAAGTGATGGGTTGAGTGCAATCAGCCGTCAGTGAACGTAACCTGTAAATATAATCGATTGTTAGCTATGGTAACCAGCTAACTTCCACAATAACTTGTACTTAAAATCGCCTGTTAGAAGAACGCAAAAGTCAAATCTATTTGCTGTCCACCAAAACCCTGAAATGTTCTCAACCGTGACAAAAAGCGACCTCCCCATTCGATGGTGCAATTGACTGTGTTAGATTAACTAACACGCGTGTACGTGTAACTGAAGGAGTCAAACTTACCCATAAATCAAATCGACTTTCATGGAACAAAGCATTACTTCCAGCACAAGTTGAGTGACAAGTTACCGAACAATGTATGTGGTAATCGGATGGACCATTAGCAGGACGTCATCCCATCAGGTAGCTTTCAACAAACAAAACCTAAAGAGCGTTTAAGTAATTTACGCAACGTGTAAATATATCCTGCAACAGAAAGTGTAGACAATCGGACTCACGAGAATCTGCCGACCGTATGAACACCAGGAAGCTGTCCAGCGAAGCGCCTTACGCAACAGCACTTCTGGGGAACGTCATCTGCCATGGCTTAGCTTTACTTATGTTAACCGAACTCTACATTATTCATTAACACTTTCTCAACTATGGATGTTACATAAATGATGACATGGCAGCTGGATGGCGAGTACGTAATAATGTAAAATAATAAAAAAATAATGCAAATGCCTCGTCATTCACAAAGAAAAGCTGCCGAAAACCACGTAAATTACCGAAAAGCCAGCGACTTTCATCACATACTAAATATTATGCAACACGACTCTTATCCAATCGCACAGGAGGTACAGAAATAAAAAATTATAATTTTAAGAGCACAGAGCCCGAGGTTCAAGTCTTCTAACGTCTCTCTTCCAAGGTACTGAAAATTAAGATTTGTTGCAATAGGTAGGCCTCTATAGAGTAATCTAGACGTACAAGAAAGTAGGGGTTTTCACATAGTTCAGTTGGTTGGTAGAATGGAAAGTATCTACTTTTCACTCAGAACCTGAATATAGGGTGCTGGGTTGAAATCCATCATCTCTTATCCATCTATCACCATCACGTCATTCCATACCATATAACAAAAATGATAAAGCATAGAAAAATAACAATATAAATAAAATTATATAGAACTTGATGTAATTGAAGTCTACGTAAATTAAAAGAATAGTATTCTTATCGTTGTCCAAGTGGTGTTGTGTTTAGCCACTAACCACACGTAAATTCGAAAAGAAACAAATTAATTAATCGAATACATGGCTTCACAGATAATCCTTGAGAAGCTAACAGTAAATCGCGTAATCAATAAATTTGCCATTTTATGAAACTACACAATTTGTTACTGTGCTTAAAGGAGCCAGTTATTAGAACCTGTTCTGAGCCACATGGATCCAGTCAACGTCCTCAATACATTATTTCTTTAGGATCCACTTTAATATACTATGCCTCTCAAGGCGCGTCTTCCTTTTAGTTTTCCCTATTAAATTTGTTTGCACAGATATAATTTATTCACCCATTCCTCATTCCCTGCCCCTCTTTTCCTCCATAATTAGGTCAGCCTAACAGTCTTGAGCGAAAAGCACACATCAAAAGTTCCTCATTATACAATGTTTTCAGTCTTACGTTCTTCCAGTTGCCTTAGATTCATATATTCTTTTCACCTGCGTGTTTTTAAACACCCACAGTCCACGGTCATTTAGAAATATGATGGAAGTTTGAAACTTACACCAATGAAGTGTGAAATGCAGCTCCAGAGAGAGAATTCTACAGTGAAAGCGTAACACTCGTCCGTGTCTTTGGCGCCGCAGTGAAAGCTCGCCAGTAACTGACATTTCAGTACCAGGCTATCAGTCATGAGAGACAGTACCATCAGCAAAGTGACAGGTAATCTTACTACAAAAAGCATATACCAACGGTACGACCAACATGTGGGCCGGGCAGCGTAGTCGGTATAGCGACTGGCTACGGGCTGGACGGTCCGGAGATCGAATCCCGGTGGGGGCGTGATTTTCCGCACCTGTCCAGACCGGCCCTGGCGCCCACCCAGCCTCCTGTGTAATGGGTACCGGGTCTTTCCCGGGGGTAAAGAGCTGCCGGGGAGTGACGCTGACCCCTCACCCACTTATAGTGCCGTGGTCAAGAAAGAGTAGAGCTATACCTCTACTCCCCCTATGGGCTGTACGACCTGTATAGAGCCTCAGTGCCTTACAAGGGTGCGCTTTACCTTTTACTTTAACGACGAACATGGACACGCTTGCCTACCTCGACATTTGTCAGCTAAATATGGAACGAAAATTACTGAAGCAAACCCACAAAGAACTAATATAAGAAGGAAAAGCGTAGGTTTCGCAAATTTATAAGGCAGGTATTGCTGGCCAAATTATCCGTCCCTTTCGTTCACATTTTGTAGTTCTCAAGCAGCCTAATAATTTTCCGCCTCCGCGTATTGTTTTATGACGACAAACGTTTTCCTTCTTAGTTCTACTGCAATACATTTCGTCATTTATTATATTTATGCCATGACCTATATCTTTTAGTTTGAAAGGCACGGATATTTGCCTTCACTGTTAACAGATGGCATAACTTCTGCTCAAATAGCAATAAATGCAAACCGCGAACATCAGTAATTCTACGACATATCTCTTGTGCAGGATGGAAAGAAATAAACAAAGAAAGACGACATGACATCATATGCAGCACTAGTGGCTAAAGGAGAGATGGCTTTATGAGTTATGTACATTTACAACATGTAGATCGATAGCCTGAACAGACCAGATCATTGCAGATAAGTACGTAGATGGAGAGATAACTTACACTAGACTGGATCGTTCACGAAAGTGGCGTTAAGGAATGGACTGCTTTCAAATGCGTGAGTTGAGGATTTTACAGATTTGTTGGTTCAGATTATAGTCGTCGGTGAAATTATGACTTTTAATTGGTAACTTGTTACCGACTGATCGGCGGAGGTTACTGCCTTCCTCTTCAAGGCATATAAATTAAATAGATGCAGTAAACTCTTCCACAGTTTCGGAAACAGGTTACCAATTAACAGGGCCTCATAATTCAGAAGGCTCTAATATTAAATTCAGGTGGTTCGGAATACGTTTCGGTGGCAGGCTGGCTTCCGTCAATGTAGCAACAGAATTTATTTCAGCTTTCAGCTGTGTAACTTAAGGAACATTTCTAATAACTTCTGCCTATCATCATCATGTTCCTGAAGGGTTAGGAGTGTTTCCTGTTCCTTGATCCTCAAGATGAAGTTGGTCCCTCCATCTCTTCTTCGGTCGTCCTATGTTCCTTCGTCCTTTTGGTTTTTATTGTAGTACTTGTTTTGGTAGTCTGTTTGTGTCCATTCTCTGTACATGTTGTAGCCACTTTTTCTGGTACTGTTTTATTTCCTTTGCTATGTTTTGTGCTCCCGTTTTTTTGCCTAATACATTGATTCTTTTCTTTATCTAGTTTTGTTATTCCAAGTA
>Ga0123355_10006069_pt1 | contig 17810 bp, 17 predicted proteins | sample TergutEmb28metaG_3_FD_89872 | JGI IMG/M metagenome (GOLD analysis project Ga0123355, IMG submission 89872) | Embiratermes neotenicus P1 segment gut microbial communities from Petit-Saut dam, French Guiana - Emb289 P1 | ecosystem: Host-associated > Arthropoda: Insects > Digestive system > Gut ... | reverse complement strand
TGATGTAAAGATAAACGGCAACAACGCCGCTACCGAGGGGAGCGTTGCCCGGCACGACAATCCCATACACAACCAGTTGCCGGGGACAATACGGTTTAACCGGAACCCGAGTAACGACGGGGAGGTAACCGGGGGTACGGTACGGAGCGTTAAGATTAATGGGAAAGAAGCGGCTGTGATAGGCAGCACGGTAACGACCTGTAACGACACGGGAGTGCGGGAGAACAGCACGGTAATGGCGGTAGGGGCGCATATCCCGATGCCAGTGATAATTCACCCGAAGAACACCGCTGCGTGGAAGGAGGAACGCAGGGAACAGAACCCCCGAAACCCTGAGTTCACCAGCTTCAGGACGGACAAGAAGCGGGTTAAGGAAGGAGAAGAAATAGAATTTATTGTTATGGTTAAGGACATAGCGGACGGGAACATGGTAACGTTCCAGATATTCCGGCGGGGGCAAGACCCGAATACGCACGTACCGTTGGGGCGAATATCCGTAACCATAGAAGGGGGCATGGCGAAAGCCAAGTGGCAGTATAGCCACCCCCAAGGCGTGGAACTGCCCGCTGATGATCTTGAGTTTATCGCTACGGCGCATTCGGCGTGGTGTCCGCCGAAGCAGAGTGATGAATTTACCGTTGAGTTACGGCGGCCTGAATGCACAGAACTTTACTGCGAGGACAAAGAGGGGAACCGGACTGGCGAAGCAGCCCCCGATGAAACCTGCCGTCTTGTGGCGTGTTTCAACGAGGATGGCAAAGATGGCCTTGCAACGTTCAGCGTGTACAGCAAGGGGGACGAGCCACGGAGGGACAGGCCGCTTGAAATATTGACAGGAGCCATTGAAGCAGGCAGAGCAGTTGTAGAGCTTGGGCAGGGCGTGTGGCGAGGGTTACGCAATAGGAAAAACCAGATTATGGGTGAGGCCACAGGTTTTTTCTTTACAGTGAACAGCCCCCGGTGCAAGGAGGCGCAAAGCGAAATTGTGGAAGAGCTGGACAAGACGTTTAACCCGTATGAAGGGACTGGGCCGTTTAATTTTCCTGCCACTACTAGCGGGAATTGGCTTCCTGTTGAGAGTGTGGAAATTCCTATCATTCGTGACAATCCCGGATTTGCGCCCACTGTTTCAATGTCGGGTGATGCGATTAATGGTGAAAAAATTTACGACCATTATTTTAGCAGGCACTTTTCTTCGCCATTTGGCATACTGCGCAGAGGCAGTAGCTTGCGGCATAACGGCATTGACATAAGAACAAACGGCGTATCAAATATGCCCACCGTAGCGCTGGTGTACGGTAAAGTGTGGGCGTGTTCACCGAAGAATCAAATAGATGCTATTTTCGGAAGGTTCATGTTTATAAGGGGTACAAGAGACAACAATCTCTATTTTATTTCTCATTTGGAAAGATTTTTGAAAACGGAAGGTGCTTTTGTTGAGCCGGGGGAGCCAGTAGCAATAACCGGAAACCTAGGCACTTCATCGGGAATACATCTTCACCTTGAGGTCTTTGTCAATGTACCTGATACCATAGAAGATGTATTGAACATGGCTGTTATAAGAGGCATCCGGACTAACAACCCTAGCCGTAAGGCGTTCCCGTACTATGGGGCGATTGTCAACAGGCGTAGATTTGATCTTGACGCCCACAGGCGCGACCCGTTTAACCATAACAGGCGCATAGCAAACAACGGCCAGCCGAACAGCCGTGTAGTAATAGAAGGAGAATGACAAATGAAACAGATATTTTTTCTGTGCGCGATGGTATCTGCGGGCATCGCTTTGGCTGCCCAGCAGGGGGATGGGTTTCCCGGCACACTGGTGGAAATTGGGGTTGATGCTGACGCTTGGGCTCTAGGAATGATAGGGCGTAGAGACGATAACGTTACAAGAAGGTTGCCCCAAGGAACAAGGGTGCTTGGGGAGATTACACATCTTCGAGGTGAAATTAATGACGTGATTGAGGACATAACAAGAATAAGGCATGGCGGCAATTTATATAATGTGCGTACCCGCGACCTAGTACCAGCAGGGGGCGGGCGGCTGTCAAGGGACTGGATAACAGCGCCGAATACTCAATGGGACTGGTTTACAGCGCCGGATGCGCGAAGAAGATGGGTAGCCTCGTATTTCCTTGACGTATTGCAGTCGCAAGACCGTGACACCTTCTGGCGTTATGAACAGCCCTGGATGGATCGCGAAACCGCCATGATAATGGCCTCAGAGCCGATGGGCGGCAGCTGGTTTACCAGCGTATGGAGCAGCGAATTTGAATCGCTTTTTTTCTTCGATGCGGTAGTTTTTATCGGCGGCTTTTCGGGCAGTGTGTTTTTCATCACGGACATAATCCCGTTCAGTGCTGGCTACAGAATAACAATGGCAAACCAAAGCTTTTTCACTGCCGATTGGCTTTACATATCTGCCCTGCCATTTCCCCTCTGGTCAGAGCGGCAGAGTTTCGACTTAATTTTTATCCCCGACGGCGATTTTATGGATGTGTACTTAGACAGCCTTGGCAGCCATTTCGCAACCTTCGCCAAGGTTGACGCTGCAGTGCTGGAGGAGCTGGGAGAGCTTGCCAGAACCAACACGGTTGACCTGTCCAGAATCACCGCATGGCCCCGCCGCGCGGACGGCAGCATGGACTTCCCGCCACCCGGCGGCGTAACCCTCGCTTTCCGCGCGAGCCACAGGACAACCGCCCGCTTGCACGTAAGGGAAAGCTCCACTACTGCCGCCAATATCGTTACAACGCTGGATTTGGGCGCAGAGGTACAGATATTGGAAACAGGAAGCATGGAGACTATTGGCGGGGTAACCGCACCGTGGGTAAGGGTGCAAGATGCCAACGGGTATACGGGTTGGAGCTTTGCAGGATTTCTGGAAGCGGTTCAGCTTACAGTGCAGGCTGTCGAACCAGCCGAGGCTCCGACTGCCGCTACAGTAATTGCCGTGGAACAGACCGTGCCAGTTTCCCAAAGCGACACCACAGGTTCAATGCCGCCGTGGGGTTTGCTTGCGATTATCGGCGGGGCGATTGCGGCGGGCGGTGCAGTGTTGGTTGTTGTAAGGCGGCGGAAGTAATGCTAACAGCCAACGAACGTGGTAGAGGCATATACATACTGGCGCATTTGCACCGCGATACAGAAACCTTGCGTTTAAGAAGATCGCGAATCGAAAGGGGCGCACGGTTTGAGCCGGGCGATGTCGTGGCCTTTGTCGGCAGAAGCGGGGCTAACCGCAACGAAGCGGGAGCCGAGCCGCACCTTCATGTTGAGTATTACGATGTTCAGTATCGTGAAGAAGACGATGATGGCGAGAGGAATAGAAATCAATATGTCCGTGCGGATGGCGAAGGAAATAACAGATGGCTTGAATTGCAAACACCATTACAAAGATTACGAAGGAGGAATCCCTTTGATCACGAAGAACGACATCCTGCGTAGAATAGCGCCCTTATTTGCTTTCGGTATTCTGTTGCCCGTTGCTTTGTTTGCACAGGAACAGTTGCCATTCGTTGTAGAAAATAGAACGATAGCAGTTACTTCTGATGATGACCCCGACGATACCATTTTAGCATTAACAAATAATTTAGCAGCTTAATTCACTGTCCAAAAAATCGGGGGAACTCCAGTTGTACAGAACCCCACTTGTTGAACTAAAATTTGGATTGCCGGGGGCAACATTTATTTCTGCCAGTTGCGGGTTTCCATCAAATGCGCCGCTGCCGATGCTGGTAACGCTTGAAGGGATAGTAACACTGGTCAGCCGGTTGCCAAAAAATGCCGAGCCACCGATGCGGATAACACTGTCGGGTATGAAGACGCTGGCTAATTGGTTATCAGTGAATGCCCAACTATCGATGCTCACAACGCTTTCGGGAATAACAACGCTGGACAGGCGGTTATTGGCAAATGCCCTTATGCCGATGCGAGTAACGCCATTGCCTATGGTAACGCTGGACAGTTGGTTGTTCGCAAACGCCAGCCCTTCGATGCTGGTAACACTGTTGGGGATAGTAATGCTGATCAGTTGGTTGTCCCGAAAGGCAGAGTTGCCGATGCTGGCGACGCTGTCGGGAATAGTAACGTCTGTTAACTGGCTATCCCGAAGGGCAGTATCGCCGATGCGGACAACGGGTAGGCTGTTGTGAGCGGCAGGTATACGCGCCTCTCCGGGCATACCCCCAAAATCAGTTATGGCGTATCCTGCCCCGTATCGAACAAAGCCAAACTCTACCCTTACTGGCCTAACTTCCGGGTCAAACGCATCGTCCGCTACACTGGCACGAAGCGGAATGTTTACAACACCGGCTAAGAGGTTATCAGCAAACGCGGAAGACTCAATGGCGCCTGTGCGCAGAGGAATGTCAACACTGGTTAAGCGGTTACTGGCAAATGCCCTTGCTCCGATGCTGGCAACGCCGCCTCTCAGCGTTACACTGGTCAGTTTGTTATTCTCAAATGCCGATTCGCCGATGCTAACAATGCTTGACGGAAGGATAACGCTAGTCAGGGAACCGTCCGCGAATGCGGAAGGCCCAATGGCGGTTACGCTCGCTCCCCTCATGAAGTACAATATAACTACGTCTGTGCTTGGGCCAAGAAAGCCGATAATAGTACCAGTTTCAGCGTCAAAAACAAACTGGGAAGGGTCTGTGAAATATGGCGGGGAAAAATCAATGAGCTTATCGCAGGCTGCCATGGAAAGACCAACCAGCGCGGTAATAACGACAATGCCTAAAACGGTAACAACTCTTTTCATATGCGCCTCTTTAACACCCCACCCCCCTGTCTCTATCCTACACGTAAGCGGCCGGTTTGTCAAAGGCCAGTCCTGCCCGGCGCAAACCCCGCCTACCGGATACTCAACCCCTTTGTGTCCGCAATTCCCTTTTCCCGCATATAGTCCCCGATCCCTGAGATAATCTCGTTCATCAGGGGGGGATAGGCGAAAGTGGCGCTGCCTGCCTGAACGGCGCTGGCCCCGGCCAGAAGGAACTCCAGCGCGCTCGTGGCACAGGCTATACCGCCCATGCCAACAATGGGGACTTTGACCGCCTCGTGCAGTTCCCAGACCATCCGCAGGGCAATGGGGCGTATGGCGGGGCCGGAAAGACCGGCGCTCGTGTTGTCAAAAACAGGCTTTCTTTTGTGAATGTCGATAGCTACAGCCTTGAAGGTGTTTACGAGGGAAAGGGCATCCGCTCCGGCGGCAACACAAGAGCGGGCCACCGCCCCCACATCCGGGGCGTTAGGCGTAAGCTTTACCATGAGCGGTGTATTTGGGGCGGCCTTGCGGACAAGGCCCGTTACGGCGGCGGCGGCCTGTGGATCAAGGCCAAAGGCCATGCCCCCGGCTTTAACGTTGGGGCAGGAAATGTTGAGTTCGATAATATCAACGCCAGAAGCGTCAAGGAGCCGGGCTCCTTGGGCGTACTCATCCGCCGTAGAGCCTGAAAGGTTGGCGATTACCGCCGGGCCCAGCTCTCGCATACGGGGAAGTTCGTTTTCAAGAAAAGCCGGTATGCCGGGGTTTTCAAGGCCGATTGAGTTCATCATCCCCGCCGGGGTTTCGTGAATCCGCCTGCCCGCGTTGCCGGGCCGGGGGCTTAGGGTAAGGCCCTTGGTACAGATGCCGCCAAGTCCGGCAATGTCTAAAAGGCCGTTGTACTCCCCGCCAAAGCCGAAGGTTCCCGACGCGGCGATAACCGGGTTGCGGAGCTTTACACCGGCAATCGTAACGGAAAGGTCAGGTTCTTTACGCGTCAAAGCACACCTCCCCGGCATCGAATATGGGGCCTTCAACGCAGCAGCGCTGGTTGCCGCCAGTGGTTTTTACCGTACAGCCAAGGCAGGCCCCAACCCCGCAGGCCATGTGCCGTTCCACGCTGATAAAACAGGGAACCGTGCTGGCCGCGCAGGCATCACGTATTGCCCTGAGCATGGGTTCGGGCCCGCAGGCGAAAACCCCGCCGTACCCTGAGGGGGCGAAGAATTCGGTAACGCGCCCCTTTGCGCCCTCGCAGCCATCCTCGGTGGCGATAACAAGGGAACGCGCGTTTGGGGGATTTAGGGTTTCAAGGCCGAAAGGAGCGCTCCTAAAGCCGGCGTAAAAATCAAACAAAACACGCTTGGGCGAAACAGAGCCTTGTGCGCTGTCTGTCAGTTCCCCGGCAAAAGCCAACAGCGGCGCAATGCCCACGCCGCCGCCGATAAGGGCGATAGGCGGCAGGCTCTCCGGCGAGCCCGCGAAAATCTCCGCCGCCGCCCAGTAATTTCCCAACGGGCCAATCAGTTCCGCCTCTTCGCCGGGCTTAAGATCAGCCAGTTCCCGGCTGCCCTGACCCTGCCGGGCCACAAGGAAGCGCACCGTGCCGCCATCGGCTGTCTGCCCCGGCTTCCAGCCGGAAACGCTAATGGGGCGGCCCAGAAACACCCCTGTCCGCCGGGGTTTTACAAGGAAAAACTGCCCCGCGCGGGGCGGCGGGCCCGGCCACAGGAACTCTATGCTGGCAATCCCGGCGGCGGCAAATGCGGCGGCGGTACATTCGCAGAAAAAAGCCCTCTTGGCGGGCTCGTCAGGAAATTTACGCATACGCCTCTGTTTTTTCCGCCGCTTCGCTGTAGGGGACAATCTCGTTGAAAAGGTATTCTTTCTTTTCCATTTCCAGTTCAAGATCGTAGTAATTCTGAAGGTTAAGCCAGAACTGCGCCGAGTTGCCAAAATACCGTGAAAACCGCAAAGCCATATCTACCGTTATCCTGCGGCTGCCCCGGATTATCTGGCTAATGGCGGTTTGCTGTACCTTTATTTCCTTGCTTAGTTTGTATGCGGTAATCTCCATCGGTTCCAGAAACTCCTCGTACAAGATGGTTCCCGGAGAAATCAAATCCATTTTCTTCTCCATAACAGCCTCCTAATGGTAGTCGGTAATAGTTACATCGCTGGCATTTCCATTCGCCCACCTGAATATCACTCTCCACTGATCGTTGACACGAATACTGCACCAGCCTTTTTTATCGCCCTTTAACCTTTCAAAACGGTTGCCCGGCGGGATACTCAGATCAATTTCGCTTGTTGCCGCATTGATAATGAGCAGTTTGTTTCTGGCCCGTGATGATATATCCAAAGGTAGTTTCCTGACCCATTCACGGTTGAACAGTGATTCGGTATCCTTGTCTCCAAAACTTGTTATCATTGTATAGAGCCTTCATTAGACAATACTATCATATGCCGATAGTATTGTCAAGAGATATTGCCGGGGATTCCACGGAAATCGTGGCTAAAACGCATTTCTTGAAGGGAATATGCGCCAAGGGGCACAAGGCGCAGAGCCCTTGTTCGGAAACTTGTCGCCCAATCCGAGCCTAAAGCTTACGCCTGAACAAATGGCACTCGCTGAATTTAGCGTGAATGTTTTTCGAGCAGGAATTTCCGGCCTTATCCACCATTCCGGTTTCGGCGATAATGGCGCTGATCCTTGAATGGTAATGGGCGGCGGTTGTGTAGTTACCTACATTCATCAAATACACGTCGTCATGCTCCTGAAGCATTTTTTGAATGACGGCATGAACGTCAAAATAGGCCCCCAGGGGTATGCCGGAAATAATGTCCCGGATTGCCTTTTTCATATCGGCGAATTTGCTGTCTTTGCCGGTTTTCAGGGGCGGCGCTTCTTCCCAATCCTCGTCAATGCTGCCGTCTGCCGCCGCGCTGGCGCAGATCGCCGCAAAAGGATCGGGCGCCGCGTGCTCCATTACCTTACCCGGTTTGCCGGCTGTTTTGCGGCATCTAAAGGCGAAGAAAACGACGGCGGCAATTATGACAACGGCAAGCAGTAATAGTAGCAGTAACAGCCACGGAACCCCGGGCCGTAACTCATCTGCCGGAAAAACCGCAAGCGGGGCCGCATCTCCGCCGGCCGCAAGTACGGGAGGGGGGACATAATCTACCAGTATCCTGACACGCCTGTTAAGTACTCTGCCTTCTTCGCTCAGATTGCTGCCCCAAAAATCAACTTCCCCAAGCGCCACAGGCGGCGAAAACAGATTGCCGGGAACCCCCCGGTTTCGCAGTTCGCTCATCGTGAAAAGCGCCCTGTCCCTTGATAAATCCACCGGATCAACAGCGTCCTTAACGGCGGCGGCGTATCCGTAAATGTGTATTTGTCCGGGCATCAGATTTCTGTCCATCAAATACCTCGCAAGATTATCAAGCTGGTACATCGCCTGAGTCTCATTTACGAAAGCGCTGCCGCTATTCGGTGAAAAAAGCAGAAAGTCAATTTCTTCCCGTCCATCAGCATCGCCAAAAACCTGAAACCCCAAAAGGGTGAAGAAAAGCGCAGCGCAAAACAACTTTTTCATAATTTTTGTCCTTACCTAATATGTTATTACAATAATAATTTTTTTCAAGGGCGAGGTTCACTTTTTTTACCCAACGCTTGCCGTCCCCTTAAGGCCTTTGCATTACCATTGCCCCACACAACAGCCTTCCGGTTTTATTTGTCAATCGTCCGCAGCGCTTTTTTCACAATGTAGCCTGTTTCTTTTGTGCCGCTCTCTTTTTCCCAGCGCGCGCAGAGTTCTCTGACAAATTCCGGCTGTGTTTTACTTGCGTCGTTCAGCCAATTCCCAACGCTGTCCCGGACGTACTTTGCGGCATCCGATTTTAGCGGCTCCAAAATTGATACAGCCAGTTCAGGATTTTGCTTCAGTTCGGTAATGTGTTCGCACCACACGCCACGGGGCCTTGTCGCTTCGCTTGCAAAGCGCCGTATGTTTTCGTCCCTGTCTTTTGCCCATGTTGATAAAACCGCAATGCTTTCACGCAGATTCTGTATGATGCTGTTTCTTACAGCGCTCCACGCGCTTTCTCTGACGCCAAAATGCTTGTCTGCCGCAAACGGTTTTATGTTCCGGAGCATTTGCCTAATGGTTAGTGTTGTGTTTCTTCCCACAGCCTCCGCCGCCCAGCACCGGACAAAATCGGATGTGTGCGTTGAAATTGCCGTCAAAAAACCGTTGTCTTTGTGAATGAGTATCTGTTCAGAAAGCCCGGCTCCGATTGCTTCGGCAACTGTGATTGTCGTTTGCTTTTCCAGCTTGTCTATGTGCCCCAAAACCGGCTGTAGGTAATGCGTTCTGCCGCATTGGGTTAACAGATTTTTTAGCAAGGCTTTCCGGTCAATGGCAAGATATTCCACCAAGTTTGCCGTTTCTATTTCGCCACGGTTCAGTTGTTCCAAAATATTTTTTGGAATGTCCTTTATGGTTCTGGCCCCTTTTCTTTTTGCTTCCGTCATTCTGATACCATCCTATAAGGTTTGGGGTAAAGTGGCAAGTTAGACGCGGGCTGCGCGGGAAACATAACAACAGTTCAGGCTATTGTAAGAAATCCTCAACTAAAATACACTCGTTTCAGAGGTTATTCATGGCAAACGACCGGCTAACGGTAAAACAGAAACTTGGCTTTGGCATTTTTGACTTGGGCGGCAATATGTTTTTTACCCTCATGTCTTTTTGGGTGCTGATATACCTTACCAACACAGTCGGCATCTCGGCGGCGTGGGCGGGAACCGCCGTGATGATCGGCAAGGTCTGGGATGCCGTAACAGACCCCATGATGGGCTTTGTAACAGACCGCACGCTGTCACGCTGGGGCAGGCGGCGGGTGTACCTGCTTTTCGGCGCGGTTCCCATGTGCCTTTCCATGGCTTTCTTTTTTACAGCTCCTGTCTACCTTCCCCAAGCCATGCATATCGCGTGGGCGATTGTCGCGCTGGTGCTGCTTAATACGGCAGCCACCATCATCAATGTGCCGTACTCCTCGCTTACCCCGGAACTTACCAGCGATTACCACGAACAGTCATCGCTTAACGGCTACCGTTTTGGCTGCGCAATATTCGGCACAATCGCCGGGGCCGGCGCGGTACAGCCGCTGGTGCAATTTTTCGCCCGGCCCGATGCCCCCAACCCGCTTGTTGACCAGCGTGGTTTTTCCATGATGGGCCTTACCCTTGGGGCCGTGATGATGACAGTAACCCTTCTTACCTTCCTTGGCACGAAAGAAAAACAATACCGCAAAGAAGACCTGCCCACTGACGGTTTTTTTACCACTTTTTTGGCGGTGTTCAAAAATAAACCTTATATTGTCCTTCTTGTAACATACGCTCTTCACATAACAGGAATTACGTTCCTTACCACAATTCTGGCCTATTACACCGGGAACGTTTTAGGCCGGGCGGACATAACCCCCAATGCCATGATCCTTCTTTTGGTTACCGCTATGGTGTTCATTCCTGTTTCGGTGATCGTTTCCAAGAAAATCGGAAAAAGGCGCGCGTACCAAATCTGTTTCGCGGTAATTTCTAGCGCGTGCGCCGTCATTTATTTTCTGGGACATCGTATGCCTGTGGAGTTTTTCCTTGGCGTAATGGTGTTTGCGGGAATCGGGGTGGGCTTTAGTTATGTAGCGCCGTTCGCGATGGTTCCAGACGTGATTGAACACGGGGCGGCCAAAATCGGCGCGCGCAAGGAAGGGGCGTATTACGGCATATGGACATTCACCTCCAAACTGGGAACGGCCCTGGCGCTGTTTGTTACCGGCCACGTTCTGGAGTCTGGCGGGTTCATCGCGCAGGCGGCAGGCGCGGGGGATGTTGTTCAGCCGCCCGGAGTGTTTGACGCTACTAGGGCTGTCATCGGCCCCATTCCCATAGTGGTTCTTCTCGCGGCAATGGTTCTTATCCAGTTTTATCCCTTGGATAAAAAGGAGCGCATACAATCACGCCCGCCTGAACCGCCCGCGCGTTAAAGCGTGAACACCGTTCCTTCCCGGTACTCCCGCCACACCTTTTCGAACCATGTATCGGAATCGGGAATCGGACGGACGTGCCGCAAGGACGAATGTACCTTGTCCGATGCGGGAGCGTAAACAGTGTTTATGATTTTGTCCCGGTGGCGGCTGTCAATCTCGACCCCGCCAAGGCAGGCCTCAATGTCATCCATCGAGTCAACGACTAAGTATGAGCCACGGCTTTTGCCGCCGCCGGATATGTAAGACAGGATTCCATCGTACAGAAGCCGTGAGAAAAGCAGCATTTCCTTAAAGCGGAAAAAAGCGGGCAAGTCCCCGGAAGGGGTTACTTTTTTTCCCGCCAGCGCTTTTAGCTCTTCGCGGCTTTTTTCAAGCTCCCGGCGGGATCGGATAAACATGGCGGCGCGTGTATTCATGCGTTGAAGCTGGCTGAGCAGTTGAGCGGCGGACTCTGGTGTTGCGTCCGCGTTCACACTTTCTCCTAACGTTGCGGAAACGCCGCCTGCAATTTCCGTTTCAAATTCCCCAATCTCTTTCGCGGCGGCGGCAGTCATTGTTTGCAGGGCATCACTTTCAAAAAACGCATCGCCACAAGCGCCGTCTTTAAGGTAATGGCCCGCGATAAACGAAGCCGCCCGCAGGCCGCCCACCTGACCGGAGTTAAGGGCGCTGCCGCCGGGACGGTGAACGCCGTGGGTTCCGGCACATTCGCCTATGGCAAAAAGACGCTTCACTGAGCTTTCCCACCAGATATTGACCTCTGCCCCTCCGTTTTGGTGCTGCGGCACAACATCAATTTCAAGATATTCCTTGGCTAAATCTATGCCGTTGGTTTTGTAAAGCTCGTAGGACAGGGGGTTAAGGCGAAGCAGCCGCTCCAGTGGCGTAGCGCATAACGCATCCGACTTGGCGAGGTAGTCGCGCGCCGTCTCGTCAATTTCGCCTAACACGAGCCATTGGGGATTGCGGGTGTAATCAAGAAAGACCCGCCGGCTTTTACCGTATTTTTCCATGTATATAGCCATGTCCACCAGCGAAGAACCTTCCCCGGCGATTTTTACGGGGTCAAACGGCCACTGATAGCCTTTAAGAAATACCGCCCGGCCTGTGTTTTTGGGCGAGGAAAAATAGGCGGAAAGAAATTCATGCTCCTGCCCATTTTCGTCCACGGAAAGATAGCGGGGAATTACCTGCTGGTAACTGCCGGAAAGGTTCCAGCGGAATTTGGTGGAGGCTATGCCGTACTGCCACTCAGTGATGTTTGAAAAAACAACGCCTTCCCGTGCGAGGATGCCGGAAGAACCGAACTGGCTCGCGGGGAACACGGTAGTTTCGTACAGGCCCGGCGGCCCTCCTGCGGCGAAAATTATATTTTTGGCAAAGTAAAGGCGAAAATCTTTTTCCCCCTCAAGGCATAAAATCCCGTAGGCCCGGCCTGTTGTTTTACACACGAGTATTTTTACAGCCCTGCTTTTGTCGATTACTTGGATGCCGCGATCCAGCGCCGCCTGCTCCAGCCGCTCGGTCATTTTTTTGGAAGTGTAGGGGCCAATGGAAGAAGCCCGCTGAAGGGGGTCGTGATCGGTTTTGTATCCGGCAAACTCCCCGTAAAGATTGTGGGGAAATTCCACCCCTATCGAAACAAGATGAAAAAATTCCGCCAAGGAATGGGAAGCCTCGCAAAGGGCAATGTCGCCGTCCATGCTTCCCCCGGCAAAGAGGGTCTGGGCCATGGCCCGCGGCGAATCTTTCTGATCCCCGGCGCAGGCTATCTTGTAATAGGTCTGCTTGTCCGATCCGGTGTTGCGGGATGTTCCAGACAGGCGGCCTTCGGTAAGAAGGGCGAAATTCCGCACGCCCTTTTCGTGCAGGTGAACCGCCGCGTTGTAGCCCGCCGCGCCGGAACCGGTAATAAGGCAGTCAAATACGGTGTTGTGTACCGCCACATCTTTTTCAAAAAATTTCACGTTGGCCTCCATAATCCATAGGCGTGCGCCTTGCGTCAATTATGGATCATATCGCCGCTTTTGATAAAGGCAGTGGTTCCCTCTTGCAATTATTACTATACAAATGTATAGTAATAGCATGGAACTGGCGGAAAAGTTGTCCATACTGTCATCTTCAGCCAAATACGACGCGTCCTGCGCGTCCTCCGGTGGCAGCGGGGCGGGGAGCGCGTTTAGCAGCCGTGTACCTGCCGGGGTCTGCCATAGCTGGACAGAGGACGGTCGCTGTGTGAGTTTGCTGAAGGTGCTTTTTTCCAATGCTTGTTGTTACGACTGCGCCTACTGCGCCAACCGTTTATCGGCGGACACCCGGCGCGCTTCTTTCACCGTGGACGAACTGGTGGGCCTAACGTGCGAGTTTTACCGCCGCAACTATATCGAAGGGCTTTTTCTTTCATCCGGCATCTTCGCCGATCCCGACATCGTAATGGAAAAACTCACCGAGACCGCCCGGAAGCTCAGGAGCGAGGCGGGGTTTGGCGGGTATATCCACCTTAAGCTCATTCCCGGCGCGGGGGAAAAAATGATACGCCAAGCCGGGCTCTGGGCGGACAGGATAAGCGCCAACATTGAATTGCCCACGGACAAAAGCCTTCAGCATCTGGCTCCCCAGAAATCGGGCAAGGTGATTCTTGGGGCAATGGAAGAAACATTTAACATTGAAGCGGAAACCGAAGAGGACAGGCGGAAGTTCCGGCTTGGGGGAAAAAGCCCTGTTCCGGCGTTTGCTCCGGCAGGGCAAAGTACCCAGCTTATTATCGGGGCTTCCCCGGAAAACGACAAAACTATCCTGAACCTTTCCGGGGCGCTTTACTGCAAGTACGCTCTGCGGCGGGTGTACTATTCCGCCTTTATCCCCGTAGGAGGCCCCGGCATGGAAGGCATCCCCGACCCCCGGCTTCCGGAAATCTCTGGCTCGCCGCGATCGCTTTTAGTCCGGGAACACCGGCTGTATCAGGCTGACTGGCTGTTGCGCTTTTACGGCTTTAAGCCGGGCGAGGTGCTGGAAGGAAGCGATGATTTTCTGGACACCCGCCTGGACCCCAAAACGGCATGGGCGCTTCGGCATTTGGACAGGTTTCCGGTGGAGGTAAACCGGGCGGATTACGATGAACTACTGCGAGTTCCGGGCATTGGCGCTAAATCGGGCAGGCGCATTGTTGAAATCCGGCGTTCCCGCTCCCTGAACTTCGACAGCCTGCGCCGCCTTGGGGTGGTTCTGAAGCGGGCCCGCTACTTTATCACCGCCGCCGGGGCTTTTCTGGACAGGCCCGAAGACCCCACGCGCATACGCCGTATTCTTTCGGAGGGGGACGGGCTACAACCCCTTTTGTTTGAGTTTTAGCCCGCGTGATTGCCCGCTAACAGGTAATGCCGGGGCTTTGGGGCGGGAATGTTGACCTCACGCGCGGCGGGGCGCTAACTTTTGGCGTTTCACCAGGCTTGCCGGGCTTGCGTTACAGCATCCATGCCCAAAGCGTCCAGCGAGATTCTCCGCATGGTTCCGTCTTCAAACATATCTTCCAGCGCCCTGTTAACAGCGCCGGTAAGCCTGGCGCTGTCTTTTTTCATAGCGATGCTGAATAAAACAGGCTCCGGGCTTTCCAGGGACTCACGGGTGAAGAAGATATGCTACTGAACCCGGAACATGAAATACCCTCGGTAATGGAGTCGGCCTACCTCACGGAAGGCGAGGTCAGCCTTTTTAAGTTTTCACATGGAAAGCCCAGATCAATCCCTGCTCACGATAAAGACTCTAATGCTTTGGCGATGGTTCCAATGTTTTCTCAACGGGCTTCTGCTGGTCCCGGTCAACAGCCGACCCAGCTTTCAGAAATTGAGGCTTATTTGCTTATTGTTTTTGAGATGCTTGGAGGGGCCAATCCCCGGAACTGCGGCGCTGTCCGGGTTGTGGGGGATTCCATGACAGATATGTCCCTGTACAATGGCGATGTTGTTATATTCGACCGAAGCCAGATTGAGGGGAATGGGGTCTATGTTATCAGTATCGAAGGCGAGGTCAGGGTAAAGCGTTTGGAGTATCGTGTATTTGAGAAAAAACTTATTATCAGTTCTGAGAACCAGCGAAGTTATCCTAACCCGGAGATTATCTCTTTTGAGTACGCACAAGAAGCGCTATTGATTCATGGCGAAGTTATATGCTGGGTGCATAAGCACCCGTATTAAAAGACAGGAGGAAGGAGAAGTGGGTAGACGAAAAAAATCAGGATTTGGTAAAACAGAAGCAATTGGTTTCTATGTATTTCTCGCCTTGTTCCTTGCTTTTTTTTTCCATTTTCAATGGCCTGAGTTACTCGATCAATTTACTTATTGTTATAGGAATTGGCGCTATTATATTCGGGTTACTTGTTCTGTACCCGGCAATAAAGGAAAGACAGGCGGCATTGAAAGGAGGAAAAAGAATTGTGGTGTTTCCGCCGGAGCCGGGGTTTCATATTAGAAAGGCACAGGAAGCGGAAGCCCGAAATGACTATCTTAGCGCAAGAGTTTCCTATATGGCCTGTGTCGATATTTTGAAAAGAGACAACACAGCCGCAGAATTTTTGGATATTGCCAAAAATGAATACTCACTATTTGTCAGGCGCGATCCAATATTTAATAATTTACTTCCTTTCTTCCTTGAGGGGGTTCGGCAGAATCCCGGTGTATTACAATCCGACATCACTTCAAAGGCGGAAGAAATGGACTGGAGCGAACTTCGTCAGTACAGCCGCACTATTTCCAAAGATGACATTCGTTACGTGTTTTACTTTGCCGAAGAGTTTGGGATGTTGGAGCGGCGAAAGAAAGGGCGCTCATACGAATTGTACCTACCGGAGCAGTCAGAGAGGGAATCAGTCGTCAACCTAGTAGCGAGTGATACCGTGCCCGCCGTCCTCAACAAAGGTCACGGCGATAAAGCCGCTACTAAAGCCAAGTTGCGCACGGATTTACACAAGGAGAGGTACGAGCGAGCGATGACGAGCGACCTGCATCCGTACCTAATATACCGCATAGGGAATTCTCACGAGTGTTCAGCAGATCACTCCGACTTGGACGGACTAATTTTATCGAAGATCGATCCTTGGTGGGATACCCACTTGCCGCCGAACGGCCCGCACTGCAACTGTTATACTACGGCTCTTACGGAAGATCGTAAAAAGCGATACGAAGCGGAAGGTGTTCCCGTAGCGCCGAAGTTTGATGGCACTGGAGGCGGTACAATACCAACAAAGACCGTTGTACCCGACGAATGGCAATGAGCGAAGCTGAGACTATTTACGAGTATCTTTCTCAGGCGGGAAAACGGTAACGGTTACCGCGTGGAAGAGTTTCTCGTCTCTCGCTATTGCGATACTGTCATACCCCAAGTCTGACAGTAGGTTGGCAAGGCGGACTATATCGTTTTCGTTTTTTTGTTCAGTCATGACGATCCTCCTGTTTCATACAACACCTCAAAAAAGAAATAAAACCGCGGAGGCGGAGACAACAACCCCCGCGGAGCGGGAAAAGCCATAACCGCCACGCCCGCGTTTATTTTGTTACGCTTTAATCCTACCATCCCAAAGGCCCCAAAAATCATTAACAGCTGTTAATGAAAAATCAATTATCCGGCAGGGTACATTCACAGTAAGAAAATTGCAGGGGGCAAGAATGAATTGTAAAGACTGCGATACCCGGTTTAAGTGGAGCTGGGCGAAATTTTTTAAGGGCAAATGCTCAAACAAGTTTATCGCGTTTCTTGTAGCAACGGCAATTTTCGCGGTTACCATGTTTGCCGCTGGCGTGTTAAAGGACGCCGTGGCCCAGCGGACACTTATCATTATATGGGGTGTTATTACCGTGATATTCATGTTGTCGGGCTCAATCGACAAATTTGTGTCAGGAGGGACACTGTCGGTAAACGCGAACCTCAGCGCCGGTGTTAAAAAAAATATAAGCACCGACACGGCCAGAGGGCAAGGCAGCCAAGGGGGGCGCGGATGAAGCGGATAGTTTTCTCTTCCGCCCACGGCCTTCATGTTCCCGGAGCTAACCACCTTATAAACGAGGTTGAGGAAAGCCGCCGGGTAATCCGGGACGTGGCGATACGGTGCCGCAAACAGGATTTGGCGTCAGTGTTTGAATTCCACGATGGCACGTCCAAGAACCAGAACGACAATCTAAATACGATCATCGGCTGGCACAACTCGCTTGATCGGGATTTGGACGTAAGCGTTCACTTTAACGCTTTCAAGGCTACCACTACCGGCATGGGCGTTGAGGTGCTGTACCGCGATCCCGAAAACAGGCATCTGGCCGCCGCCGTATCGGTGGCAATCGCCAAAGCCGGAGGATTGCGGAACCGGGGGGCAAGGCCCCGTACTAACTTGCGGTTCCTGAATCAGGTAAACCGTCCGGCTATCTTAATCGAGGTTTGTTTTACAGATTCGGAAGTTGACGTCCAACTTTATAAACTTAACTACGAAGACATCTGTCAGGCTATCGCTGTGGCAGTAACAAAATGAGGGGGAATAGCGATGTTTGAAGTTAGCGCGGCGCATTTTAGGGACGTCAATTCCGGGCCGTGGGAAACAGCAGGAAGAACCGACTACCGCCTGAATATCGACCATGAAGGAAAAGTTATCCACGTAACCGGACAAGGCTCAAACCAAAGGGCCGACTGGCTGGACAACCTCGATTTTCGCCGCCGCCCCAAGGAGCAATGGTTTAAGGGTATCTGGGTTCACGCCGGGTTTTTGCGGCAGTATCTGGTGGTAAGAAAAGTCCTGTTGGATGTTTGCTATGACTATCCCGATTACAGCATACAGGTAGACGGCTTCTCGCTCGGAGCGTCATGGACGCAGATTTTTATACAAGACTGTATCCACCGCTGGCCCGACAGGGACATCAAAGGGATACTGTACGCTCCGGGCAACCCGTGGCGCAGGCTCCCCCGCAAGTACCGCAGGGCGCTTAGGCGGTGTATCGTCTACCCGTAC
>Ga0123355_10006067_pt1 | contig 17811 bp, 12 predicted proteins | sample TergutEmb28metaG_3_FD_89872 | JGI IMG/M metagenome (GOLD analysis project Ga0123355, IMG submission 89872) | Embiratermes neotenicus P1 segment gut microbial communities from Petit-Saut dam, French Guiana - Emb289 P1 | ecosystem: Host-associated > Arthropoda: Insects > Digestive system > Gut ... | reverse complement strand
GATAAGCTGGTTAGGTCACCTAGAGAGAATGGAGGAGGATAGGATGCCCAAAAAGATCTTCACTCAAGAACTGGAAGGGACGAGAAGAAGGAGAAGACCCAGGAAAAGATGGAAAGAGGAAGTGGAAAGAGATCTTCAATTGCTGGGAGTGAGAAGATGGAGAGATTTGGTGGAAGATAGGGAAAAATGGAAGGACATTGTTCGACAGGCCAAAGTCCACAGTGGGCTGCAGTGCCGATGGAAGAAAAAGAAGTATTTAAATAATAGTTGCTCTTATTAAACAAAGACAAGGGATTTTAGTAGGGGTATCATCTTGTTAATGTATACTGACGTTTCTGTGAGTTGTCTTATGTAGGTAGAAACCTTGCGATGGACGGATGTAATTTTCTTCGGTATCAGTCCGATATAGCCCCTACTTCGTACGAAGTGGAACTTAAACGTATTCTAAAAAATAGGCTCTTAGTACAAACAGTTTGCACATGGTATGAAATGCGAATCGCAGTAACGTCTACGACTTCCACTTGACCATTTGGATGTGGTGTTTATTGAGCGAAATATACGTATAGAATGGGGTTTGTATAATGTATTCAGCTTTTTCAATAGTAGATTTATGCCTGCAGTAAGTTAACATCAAAGACAGCGATGTATATGACATCACAGGGAATGTGTTTTTGGAGTAACTGGCGTGTGCTGCATGTGTGTTCGAATGTTAATGTACCTCAGGGATATGGAATAATTTCGGAACTCGGGTTACATTTGGATTGCGAAATTCTCTGCTAGATAATTTTGAGCCCTTGTTACCCGAAAGCATAAATTGCACGTATATCGATTACTTGTAATTAATCCCTTAAAGCCTAATGGTTAGTATGTGTACCACCGTGTTTAAAACTAAGAACTTTGTCTTTTATATACGTCTTTTACGGTGTATTTGCGAGTTCGTATGTTTATCACAGTAAACAGTGATTGTGTTTCCCTACCTAATAGTATTTGTAATAGAAGCACAGTGTTCTCTGTGACGTGCAAACTGAATTTTTATATATATAATGTAGATTAATTTTAATTTTGCAGCTCTGAATTATTATGCCAATAGAATTAATTAGTATGTAGGATAGTTTTAAATTAATCACCATTCAAGCAATACAGGGCAGTGGTTGATTTTCAGGCGCGTTCGCAAAATTGCGAAACGTGACTGTTAGCTTCGTCATGTCTGTCTGTCCGCCTGCCCTTCCGTTCTCCGGGTACAACTCGGCTGTCACGGGACTGATTTTCATGAAATTTGATATATGCCGATTTTTCGAAAACTTGGCGAGAAAATTCAAGTCTCATTAAAATGTTAAAAAAATAATGGGCACTTTACATGAAGACCAATTTACTTTTTTGATCATCTTCCGCTTAGTTTCTTGGAATGAGAAATGTTTAGGATAAAAGTTGTGGAGAAAATCAAGACACACATTTTATGTTCAATAACGTTTGTCGAAAATCGTGCCATTTATGAGATCACGTGGAAAAATATTTTAGAGCTGGACAGGCCACGGATGACAATATGGCGAATGGGCATTGTATGCTGGATACCTAAGGGCACAAACACACACTCAGAATATGTAATACTTGTCGCTTTTTCTCTGTGATAGTGGTTGTAGGAAAGCGCCTTAGTGTCACGTTATACGTACTTTGCCTGTGTTGTTTATTTTTAGATCGATGTTACGTCAGCTAACTCGTAAACAAGTTCAGATTTTATTTCGAATTTTTCCGTTTTGAAAGTAGGTATTCGTAAGTACGGAAAGTGCCGGGCGGTGTTATAACAGTTTCCCGTAAAGCCGAGAGAAACTGTGTCGAAAGAGTTATGGTTTGTAAAATTTTAGGAGGGATGTGCTAAACAATTTTTATTTCATTTCTTAACCTTCCTGTGAGGCTGTGAGAGCCATTTCGATTCTTAGGCTGTGCCCAACGTCTGATTCAAATAATGATTGAGATAAGTTTATGCAAAGAGACACTTTTATTTCTAAGGTCTTGGAAGCTGGACTGTATTTCTGTTCTCAGAACTCAGTTTCACTTTTACGTTTCCTGTGGTCGAAGAGCCGCACTTTAAGTGGAAATTGTGTCCTTAAGTCGAATACACTGTTTTTCATTTAGGTCCTACGGAAATGTAATTTTCGGTCCTTCTGTCATGAAAAGTTCTGCTCTGGTTATTCACTTTTTTATTTGATATATACATGTTTCGGGGACCGCGGTAGCACAGTGGTTAAGGTGCTTCGCTACAAATCGGATGGTCGCTGGTTCAATTCCAGATGGTGTCATTGGAATTTTTCATTGACATTATCCTTCCGATTGCACTATGACCCTGGGGTCGACTCAACCTCTAACAGAAATGAGTACCAGGAATATTTCCTGGGGGTAAAAACGGCCGGTGCGTAAGGCTGACAACCTTTCCACCATTTTGGGCCATTGTCACGTAATCTGGGAACCTTAACTTCATGGAACCCTCTGGGCACCTTGGGCCTGTAATGGGACTGATTTGCCATTATATACACGTGTCGTGGTATATTGTTCAGGAAAGTTGCTTCTCACAGTACTGCAGTGTATCGGTTACACGCGCCAACAGTATTATACTGAGGACGATATTACGAAGTGCCGATGTTGGATGTCGCGAAGAATTTTTTGTTGATTCGTTTGAAGATGGTTTGTGTGGAGAAAGAGTGTTTGTATGCACTGCTGTCTAGGGGCTGCTCTGAGGCCGATTCCTATTCGCATTAGGACTGGCAGTTTTGGCATAGGGCCTATTTTGGGTGTCGTGACCAGGTGCTAAAACATCATTCGTTATATTTACAGTCTTCAGACGCATTCGCCTAGTCGCGAAAAGCTCCTATTAGCTCCGTCTTTTTCGTCTGTCCGTCTGTATCAGCGCGGCTGCCACTGGACGGATTTTCGTGAAGTTTGATATTCGATGTTTTTGTCAAAATCTGTCGAGAAGATCCAGATTTAGTTAAAATCGGACAGATATCGGTCACTTTACATCAAGACCTAAGTATGTTTTATTTTTGCCGGCGACATTAATTCGCCATAACACATCCGTGTGCAAGGTCAATATTTGTGTGTTTTTGGCAGTGACATGTTTCTAAACAGTACACACAAAACGCATTATTTTAGTTGCAGAGCAGCAGTGGTTACGCTAATGCGGCAGTGTGTTACCTTACAGTACATTGCGTATATATTTTTTTCGTCGTAGGGTCTTCCCTATGACTAGTACTCGGTTAAGTTTCATTGTTGAACCCGTTTTGAGTGGACTGAAGGGACTAAATGTTTCGAGATATTTTAGAAGAGGGAACGTATCTAGTCCCCTTTATTTGTTGGTGGTGAGACATTAGAATACGAACTGCGGGGCACAGGTCTGTAATAATGCCTCTATATTATTCTGCCGAATACTGCAGTCACATGTGAAATGACACTTCGAAAGTACAGATGAAATAATATAGGACTGCGGAATGAGGTGTATTTTTTTGAGATGGAATATGAAAACTCGTTCGTTCTTTAGTTAGTATACGCCACCGTGTGTTACCATAATTTATCAGATGTTTGGCATCTCAGTGGTACTTAAATTCATGTTCTTAAGTAAAGGAACTGCTTATGATAGCGAGTTTCCTTTGTTCCTTTTCCGATTGCACGGATTTATGTGATCTAGATATTGTGTTCAATGATACAGGATCGTGCATGTCACGTTCTTTGATCACAATAGTGTAGTACACCAGTGAAATTTATTACATATTTTCTGCTTTATAGTTCAGATAATAGATTGCGGTTGCAGACTGTCAGAGGTGTTTGTTTTCTGCAAACCTTACTCAGAAAGAACGAAGACGTAGAAAAAGGAGTACGCGGGAGTCATTTATGGCGTGGTCTTGGTGTCGTAATCTATATGACAGACTTGATTGATAATTACCCTCATAGCAATTGCCAACCCTTTGCAGGGGGGAAAAAATGCGAACTCGTAGAACGTATTGTATTACGCGTGTATTATTATGGAAGTATTGTATGTGAAAGGGCAGAAAGTGATTATTACTTTACTAATTCTATTGTTGATCGTTACGTCAAGTACAAAAATCTGTAATACCGAGATATTTTATAATTTTTAAGAGGGCGATTGCGTAAATGTTTACTCATATCCTGGCATAATTCGAATGATAAAGTTATGGAATCGAAAGCCGATACCGAATTGTACAGAGGTTATGAGTGGGTCAGTAGTGGGTCTCCTGGCATATGCCAGACTGTCATTGTGTTTCCGTCTGTCACACCAGCACAGTGCATTTATAACATCAACGCCTACCCTTTAGTACACATGAGAACATTCAGCACTGTAATTACGTCATCGGACGTGCGTTTGTTCAAATTTGTGTCGGTACCACTGGAAGACAATGACTGTGAGGAAAGTGAATGCTCTTGAGAACGCTGTGCATCAGAGAAGTGACCTTTCAGATATGAAAATCGGAAAACTCGATAGGGCTGAATTTTGCGATTCAGGGAGTGTACTGCTAACTGCGTAGATAAGGATAGCGCATTATTGTGTGCGACACTTGCTAAATATAGGTTTTTTTCGCGACACTTTTCATTATTATACTGTATGTATTGTGAAGCATGACAACTTCCTTTCTTCGTTTCAAGGAGATTATTGTAGTTTCCTTTCGGTGTACAATATTAGAACAAATATACAGGGCATTTCCTTGCCATAACGAGCTTTATTACCTAAGATCTCACACGTGGAATGTTTGCGTTATTGTTCGCAGTTAAAACAAGTTCTCTGAGAGCGTACCATTCCTGAGTTTCTTTTAATGCTTCGCTATGTAAATGCTTGTTCGTGCAACTAAATACAGCTTCGCTATATATCTTTGTGGTGGTCTTTCTTGAACTTGGATTTCCAGTGCTTGAAAGTTTGCAGGCAGGCAAAATGTCTGGGACTTATCGTTGTTAATAACTTTAAGCACGCACGCACACACGCACACACACACGCGCGCGCGCGCTCTGGCATTCTAATTGATGTTCTAGATGCATTCAGAAGTATGGTGCCTTGTGTCAGCTGATGATGGCCGGCTATTGGGGTTTCGTGTCTTGTGGTAACGGTTTGTTCTCGCGTTCGGAAGAACGTACTGCCTCCCAGTCTGGTTCAGGTGGATGCAGAAGTAATTTGGAAGGAGGAATGTGTCAGCTATGTGGGAAAGTTTGAGGAGATTTTGGCCAGTTACGGAAAGGTAAGAGGGTATACGGCTTATACTGAGCTACTTGGTTTAGAGTTTTTCAAGAACCCTGCTTTCCAAGGTCAGCAGCGGTAGTTTCCCTGAAGATGGAGGGAGTGCATTCCTCTGAGACCCCTGAACAAACCAGTGCCACGCGGCGAGAACCCAAAAAAAAACTATTACATGAGCTTTACCCGCCGTGACGACATCAAAACGTGTGTATGTTTCTGATGTACTATCATGGCCCACACAGTTATATGTGTCTGCACTGGAGTGGTCCGGTAATTATTTTGGTCACGCAGAGAGCTGTGGATACCCAGCGCAATATTCTTTTGTCCCTGGAAGCAAAGAACTTATCATATGTCACGACTTCCATAGAGGACGCTAGTATTTTGCCATATTATTCGATGGATATTTCCATTTAGACGTTAGTATTCAGATACGTATAGACGTTAGTGTCCAGATAAGTTTTTTTTACTATTGTTTTGGTAATTGCACTTACACAAGTGACGGCAATGCCTTTGTGAAATGTTTCTTGTTGTGTAATTTGTTGACGATTTGTGGGAAATACTGTGATTAAGTTATCCCCGAAAATTCATGTTGTAAACTTGTAGTTTATGGCACTGCGAAACCGTCCCATGTACTCAGGCGGTTAGTCGCCGGTCTCTCTCCCCGCGGAGGACCGGCTTCGATCTCAAGCCAGTACATGTGGGATCAGTGGTCCTCAAAGTGACGCTGGGAAAAGTTTTTGTGCGAGTGCATCGGACTTCCCTGCCAGACTTATTCCACCGGTGCTTCGTATTCATTTGTCCCTCTGTCCTTGATCCTTTGTTATCTTACTTCAAGCTCCAATCGCCGTGGCTGGAGCTATAGAATCTCTTCGCCGTGTTTGCGCAGTTCTGTGGCGTTAGTTAAACTTTCGGATGTATGAAGTCAGAGGTTCATTCCACTATGTGTTTATAATAATTTACTCGTGCGTGTATCTATAGAGGGTACCGAGATGAAACACTGAGGCACTCATCTGCAGCAAGATGCGTGCCCTGTTTATAATTCTGTGAGCGGATAGTGGTATGCCGGGCAAGAATGTGTAATTGGTGATATCAAGATGGAGATTTGAGTAAACTGTGGTCTTATTCTCTTACTAGAGGCTAGCACCTGGGAAGAAATTAGTGATCAACAACGTGATCTTAGCTAAACCGGAAGTTGCGGTAGCGTAGCCATTTCCATTGCTTTTGAATTTATTAAACGCAGTGTTGTGATTAGGAAAGGTGCGCTGTGGAATACGATGTGTAGATCCTGTGTATTTAGCTCTTACGTCAGTATTTTTTGCAGGTATGAAGAGGTACACCATTATATTGTTCTTATGGCTCGTTCATTGTGCGTTGTTCTTCAGTAAACGGATTGTATTGCAGCTTGGCCGGCCATCTGTAGCTCCCATCTGTTGCCGATTCAGTGCTCCTCAGTGACTCTTGCCGCATATCCTTATACCTATCGAAACTTAACTCCATTGCTCAAATCCTTCTCGAGAAGGCAGTAGTCAATCGTCCAATTGGATATTCCAGATTTTGTGGAACGCAAAATTCATTGTCATGTTCATAACAGCTCGTATTCTGAACCATTTGACCCAATTAACATTCTATGTCTCTGAGATGCATTTTAATATGCTCCTTCCATATATGCCTAGTTATTTCAAATGGTTTTAAACCAAAATTTTGTTTGTATTCATTATCACATCTGCCTTACTTGGTGTTGGCCTCCACTGATATCATCTTCTGTGATTTGATCACTCTAATGTAATTTAGTGAGACTGTAAATTATGAAGCTCTTCATTGTGTAGTATTCCCCAACGTCCTGTTTGTCCTTCCATCTTAGGGTCAGGTTCTCTCCTCACCCCTTTCGCACATACCCTTACTTTATGTTACTTACAAATGATGAGAGTTAAATTTTCACTTTGATAAAAGTAGAGGTGATAGTATAATATTAATTGTTAACGGTCTGGGTAGTAGTCACCAAGAAACTGTACTGTGGCTTGAGGGTAATAACAACTCTCTTACCTTAATGTGCATGTATTTAATACTTTAATGTAGTGATATTTGTTACCGTCATTCCCAAACGTTTGATCACAAACAAAAATTGACTATACCTTGTATTATTTGTTCGTTTCTCTTAAAAATGCCTGGTATGCAGTAGAACGTTTCTGTCTTGATTTTATTGTTGAAGGCTTTTACATACATACCTGTTTCCTTTTTACCAAATATTTTTTGACTGTTGGATCCACATTTTAATTTTAGTGTATGCGTAGGATGATTTTAATGTTTTCTTCTTTGTGATCGTGTTCTGTATACGAACCGTAAGCAATTAAAAATGTGTTTAATTTTCTTTGCCTCAGGGACTGTGTACATGGTAAACATTTTTTCTTATGCTCTGGAAGGATGCGAGTACATTCACCATGCATCAAACGTTCGTTAACATTTTATGATCCTTTTCCTTGTCGTAACAACGTTGTGTTATATTCAGTGAAACAAAATTGAATGCCTCTTATTCTCTCTCTCTCTCTCTCTCTCTCTCTCTCTCTCTCTCTCTGTTGCTGAGGATGAAATATAACTGCAGGGAATGGTATGGGTTTATTTTGTGTCTGATTCCTGTCGTGGTTATTTTCCTAAAGATTCGTGCGTTCCATGATTTGACCCTTTGAAGGCTGACGTTAGTCTAAATTGTGTAAATTATGCATAAAAGTTCTGTTTGTGTCTCACAGAGAACACACCCCTCGTCTGTCGGAAGACCATGCGGTTAATGCTGTGTAGGGAAATAAATAGCTATCTGTTTTCCGAATAACGTGGAGGCACCGGAACACACATTGTGGCAAAATGCAGAGTTTCTTAATGTTACGACGGGTGATACACGTAGCTGTCATTGGGCTGTAAACGATTGCGGTAGACTGTATGTCATAAATCGCAGTTTTTAAAATTATGATAGTCGTCTAGGTAATTGAAATAACTCTGTATCTTACAGCTTGTCTTCAGTTTTAGTGCTAATGCTAACTGACGTAGATCTCTAACTGTACTTCATTAATTTGATTTTCCCTTACCTGGATAGCTGTCGGCATTAGACTTGAACAATACGCAGAGCCCAGTCTCGTAATTCACGGATTGACATGAGTCGTTGCCCTGACACGCCTCCAGGCAGTCCGTGAGCATAAGTGTTCCTGGCAGGGAGTCCAGCAGATCCGACGGTGCTGAATACACGAAACCTGTGACCAGCTCGAAACCAATCATTTCCGGATCACAGTCTTCTACACTTGATGGGCCTGTGAATCCAAGCCCACTTGGACCACTGGGCCCACTTGCTGAGGGTGCAGAAGGCTCAGAGGAACCAGAAGATGTTTCGGACACGGTGCTTGCAGATTCCGAGGACGTCGAGATGTCATCAGCTCTGGCTACATGACGTCCAATGGCCACTGCTGCTAATAGAAGGCTTAGAAACCGCCATGTACCCATTGTAGCGTATCTAGAAACAAAGAAATAAGAACAGGGTGCAGTGAACAGTATAATCTGGTACTCTGATTTCGCGTAAAGTCGCGAATAGACGTATCAAACAATGGACAGAAGTCTCATTGCGAGGTTGAATGGCTTGTGTCTTCACTGGATTTTATGGCCCGTTTTACGTTTTGACGTACACGCAATGCGAGAAATTATTGAAAGAAATACGAGCTGGCAAGAATGAGTTAAGGTAAATGGCGAGCTTCATAATTGGCCAGAACAGAACGATAGACACCCTTAAGATGGGAACTGCATTTAGGATATGAAAATGTTGTAACTACACAGCTTTGTTTGGGGCGTCAGCACTGTGCTTTTAAGTTCACTTTCCAGTAACTGACTAATGTATTGAGAAATGTACGAGACACCGTTCCACGGTAACAAAATTTATGTTACAGCCTTTAATTAAACGTTCTGTCTTCCTTCACTGTAATGTCACTAACATCATAGACTAGTAGGTAGGTACGTACTTGCGAACATAAAAATGTCTTGAGAATGTATTACATTATTCTTCAGAATTTTAACTCGTTTATGTTTATCGCATGGAATATGCTGTGGCTTAAAACGCATCATTTCATGATTCTAAACATGTATTCAGATTTCTTGAACATATATCCGATGTTATTAAACATTAGAAATTAAATTCATTTTTCTCTTGTCGAGAAGCTTATGTTTAAGCGCACCGGCAGTACATCGACTGTAGCCCATTTAGAGCTGTGATTAAAAACTGCACAGAATAAATTAATCCCTTAGCATTAATGGAGAGAGACAAGGAGGTAAGGGTGAAGGTGTCCCTGTACACGCCATGCAGGCATATATTGAAAGCAGAGATATAGGTACGCTCATTCCTAACCTAGGATCTGGGTGGAGGTGAGTGTCAACTTCACGTTCCGGCCGCTCTGCCCCCCAGGAAAGAACCCTGTTACCAGTTGAATAGGATGCTACTTAGCCTCCAGAGCCGGTGTGAACGACTTTTGGAGAAAAGAAAACCTGTTTTACCTGCTTGGATTCGAACCCAGACCGCCCAGCCCGTGTCTTATCGCTGTACCGCGTACGATATTCCGGCTTCTGAATGGAGGACAAATATGTTGAGTAAAGCTGCAAAAAATCTGTTTTGTCAGATGATATGCTTTTGATTATGGACCGTGTCCAACATGGTATTCCCCACATTGCGCAATAGTCCATAGTGGGCCGCGGCCCCTTCGTTATCGATGCTTTATGATCACACTCAGACACACCACTCTCAGTAGGTCTCCGGATGAGCGATCAGCCCAGCGCACAGACATACCCCTGACAACACACAACACTCACAACAGACAGACATCAATGCCCTGGTGGGATTCGAACCCGCAATTCCAGCAAGCGAGTGACCGTAGACCCACGCCCTAGACTGGGCGGCCACAGGCTTTGGCGTCCAACATAGTACAGATAAAGCGAAATATGTGGGTTTACAGCAGATTGTGGCTATTGACTGACGAAGGAGTTGGCGTGTTCTAAATATACGCAGTTTCTGTTGCTAGCATTTCTTGTGTACGGATTTGAATGTTTGTGTTATGATATGAAGAGGAGCATGGATAATGCCGTGTGATAAATACAGCTAAGTATCATGCGTAGTATTGGTTTGTAGTATGTTAATGGCATTACGGAATAGTTGAGCTAGCTGAATGCAAAGCATTCTCGCTCATCATTGCTCATGTAATGCAGATGAGAAGCGAACGGCCGTATCTTCCATCGACCGACCCTGTAACAGGCTGTTTGTTATTTTGCTCTTCTTATGGCGATATCGCGAAACCATTATATGTGATCTACAGTAATTTTATGAGCTAGTAACGGATATGTGTTGCGTCCTTTACTCTATAAGGTAGCTTCCTTAACGGAATATATTAAAATAATGTCTTCATCAGTCTATTGTGCAGAGTCCATTACTGTATACTGTGAGGATGTCTTTTTATTGAGGCCATTAAACCGATTCTGTTTTAATCTTCCACCTAGACTAATACAGTGCATAGCACAAAGGACTAAACTCACAAGGGACACTGCAAGAATTGTAGTCTGTTGGTCTGGATACTTATTAAACGATCTGTTGTTTAAGAGCTGCCGAATGTAGATCTGTTTACAGGTATTAGTGACGGCTGGGGTGGTGGTGGTTAGTAGTTGTGGTTATTTGCGCTAATAATGCATACGATGTATGGCGTAGAGTGAGGTGGAGAGTGGGTACGGATTGGGAAGTGAGCGGTTGTCATCCAACCTTCGCATTAAGACGCTGAGGAAAACCGTGACGTCACAGTCAGGAGAAACGCGGACCTGGGAGAGATTCGAACTGCGTACATGTCAAGTAGAAGTATAGAACGCTGGTGGTGAACGTGCCATGCGTGTTTGGTAATAAGGAGAGAGTGAGGGATAAAGAAACAATCATGAGAAACGCGTGAGAGTGATAGTATTTGATAAGGCCCGTTTTAATATCGAACTCTCTTCCCCTTCGTCAGAGCCCTGTGCACCAGGTGCACGAACATCTGTGACGTTGGAGTGACTCAGGTGTCATTAACCTTGTAGTGCTGCAAGCACTCGTTAACGTAAGTAAGATAGCATATTATGTAAAGGGGAATTTATGAATATGTTTGCAGCGTAATCCTACGTTTCCATTACTGTGCAGTATATCTGATGTGAATAACGCGGAACTATTTTTTGTTCCGGTCCACTCTAAATAATCTGCAGTAATGACTGGTTTACACGTATATTACGTAATTAGTTTGATCCTGTAATCCGGTAATGAAAGTTAGTAGGATATTGACCATCAAATGAGTGATATTACGAAATGTGCTGCGTGAATATTTTTGAGTGTCAGTTGAGACCAAAGTTTAAACTGGGATGTTGCAAAGTGGATGTAACATAACGCTGAATACTGACCATGCTGAAGCTGAGTAATTGTACATTAGTAGGTCGCAAAATTTAAACAGTCATGTTGTTAATTATTGGGGCCGAAGAGGGCGTTGATTCGTTGCACGACTTTCGTCGATCGCATCATTCTTCAGGTCATAATTTTATAATTCCTCTGATGTCTGTCATTTTTCGAACAAACAGCCATGGCAGTGAAGTCTTACTTGATAATGGAGTGGACAAGATTCAAGTCTTCTTGAATGTGACGCCTTGTCACTGGGATGAGTGGTTCCCGACGTTCCGGAAGATTGTAGTGCCTTCTTTTTCTAGGACAATGAGTCATTTTCTTCCTGGACACCTTAAACTTGAAGGTGAAAACACCACTTCCTTAGAAACGTCTGCAGACATTCCAGAAACGACACTGCGTCGCACCGCAGAATATTTGAATTCTCACTAACACTGTGATAACCTGAAACCTCGCAAGATAATAGTCGTCTAGCTGGTCAATATGCTACCCCGTGTGTATGGAACCCGGGAGTTCATTAGTGTTCACGAGTGCGCAACTGCTCCGTAATCTGAGCCAGTGGAAACCAGCACGACGAGGTTGTGTCGAATTAAAAAAGATATATTTATAACTCTGCATATTTATTTGTAATTTTCGCACGCCTTTGTACGTATTTAAATAGCATTATACGGCGAGTAATAGGCGCCGTTATTTCCTGAACTCCGCTCGAACTTCTGGTCTGTTGCTGCTGTCAATTTGACTTTTGCATCTTAAGCGTGTAGACCGCGTACCTGTGCTGCAGGTGCTTGTCGGAAAAATATATGTGCCGTACGTAAAATGCTGTCTCAGTGTTGGAGTGTAGGAAATTGCCGTGAGAATGTGAACTTCTGCTTGCCTGAACTTGGCACCTCCTTGTTTGGCCAAGAAATGCCAGTGGGTGTGCAGCTCGCGTATCACCTACATGCGGGAGGGGAGTGCAACCGTTGGACGGAAGATTTCCATTATTAGAGGACAAAATAGCTCATTATCTGCTGGATACTGGCTTCTCATGTTGTAGTACATTCCAGTAGTTTCAGTACGGCAATTTAAAGTAATTGTGAGTTACTGAATTGAAGGTTCTTCCCCTGTAACCGAATATGGAACAAAATGAATTATTAACCTCACTTGTAGCCAATGCTGCATTGCAAACCTCACTTGCAGCTCTGCCGATATAACCCAGTTCCCCAGTAACGTGTGACTTGTGTTAGAGAGTAATGCTTTCTAAGTCTACAAGTGGCATTCTGACCGAGGTCGGGCATAGTTTGCCTTAATAACACAGGGCTACGACCGTATTCCTTCGGTTTCCTCACAAACAGGGAACTTACAGTTCACATACTTTCATGTCAGGGTGGAAATATAATTATTGTTTTTTAAGGATGTGTTGACGTACGATGAGATATGAGGTTTTCTCATAGGTGACGAATTGTTTTATGTACTTCATGGCATCGTGTGGTTTTGTTAGGCGGGTACCAATTATTTGTCCTGAAGTTGAAGTCACTATTTTTCTCCGAAACCTTGTTAACCATCTTTCGTGTGCATAATGGTTGGTCATCTGTCGTATCTGAAGTTACACAATCGCCATTTGCATGGGCTGTGAATTGTCGGTGACAGTGTTGCTACTGACACTACTAATACCACTATTACTACTACTACTACAACTACTGCTACTACTCCTTCTACTAATTCTACTACTACTGCTACTACCACTACTACTACTACTACTACTACTACTACAACTACTGCTACTACTCCTTCTACTAATTCTACTAATTCTACTACTACTACTACTACTACTACTACTACTACTACTACTACTACTACTTCTGCTGCTGCTGCTGTTCCTACCGTGCGTTTCTTTTATCGCTGCCCTAACACCCCAGCTGTCACAGGATGTTCCGGCAGATTCAGGCTTTTCTGTACGGAAGAACTGCCGTGCTCGGTGCGGCGTTGAAAGAAACGCACTGTACTACTATTAATGCTACTACTGCAGCAGCAGACACTTCACATTTAGTGACTGTGCAGTTTCTTTTATATTTTGTCGTAGTTACACACAATAAAATAGCGAATTTAATTCAGCAGACAGTATAAAATGCATCAAGCCTGGTGGATTTGAAGGGAAAAATTTGTCTTATATGTTGTGTAAAAATGCACAGTGATTTTAGAATCAAGCATTTGAACTATATTTCCGCAAAGAAATCTTAGTGCGGTTGCCAGTCACCAAGCTAAGAGAATAAAACCAATTCACATGCCACGGATCGTCGTATATATCTGGTGTATGAGTAATGCAGATAATTGAAAATGTCGGCTGTAGTGTTGGTATGACAGTAATGATTCAGCATTTGGCCTGTGTGTGTAATCCAACTTTAATAGACAAACAGACGACATAGATTGGGCCCCCCAGGAAGTTCATGGAGGATGTTCACACTTCTCTGCTTACCGACTAAGCAAATATTCAAGTTCCTTAACAAAACACCTTCAGAAGAAAGAACAGAATTAGCGTTGTTATTGCCTTTGTCTGCTCCTAGATCCAATCTACATGGAAATTGAGTGCATGGCGTACTACGAGCTTGGGTCCTTTATTCACTTAATTGAATTATGAAATTTGTTTAACAAGAAGTTCTGGCAAGAACGTACTACTCCTACGTTCCTCTAAATACTGCCACCTATACAGAAAGACCAGCGAAGCTTATAAATTAATGATTATGTAAGTTTCCGATCTAGTCTTGTGTAAAATTTCCGCTAGTGTGAGTTTCCAGTACCTTAAAGTTGTCGAACGTATTTTCAGAGGTTTATCCTGTCTATCGTAACTTTTGTGTCATTCATCAAAAGAAATTAAGTATTTTGTTTTTGCTGCATAGCTAAATGTTGACCTGTGTAAGACGTCTTTTGCAGTACCGTACTGCATAGGTTTATGAGTTTCCTTTGCCCAACAGAGATGTCACGTAGTGTAATATTTATGAGTGGTGTTTAGGTTGATGCTGCTGTTGGACTGTGCTCTCCTTGTGAGTGTTACTTTTGTGTTAGTTTCTTTGTTCCGTACTTTTTTGTTATATAGCGGTGAATGTGGTGCTCATAAATATTCATGTAAGCCACCTCTTGTAGAGCCGCTGGGGTCCTTCTCAACTTTGTTCTGTTAATTACACAAAGTCGATAATAAAGTCATCGTCGGTCTAAATAAATAAATGAATAAATAAATAATTAATAATAATAATAATAATAATAATAGGAGGTAATAATAATAATAATAACAATAAGAATGTGCTGAACACTGGTTTTGCACTCTTACGCAGTGCCCTTTTAGAATTTCCGTCCATTGTTCGGTAGTTTACCTAAACTTGTTCTTTTCCTAATTTCCTCCTGGGAACTTAAATGTTGATGTAGACTACGACACCCTTAAATTTGAATCGGTACGAAATCGTCGTCATTTCGACAATATTGCCATTCGACTCAGCCTAACTTATGCAGATGAAGAGGGTCCATTAAATTGCCGAGAACTCATTAATAATTTCATTGAATTGAATTCGTTATAAAAGTAAATGCAGTCAATAGTGGTTTAAATCTACGTAGAAGGACTCTGAACTCCCACGAGTCCGAAGATGTTGAAGGCATTTTGATTTGACTCGAGCCCGTGAATATGGCAAGGTGCTTGTTATGCCATAGTTTCAGGAAAAATCGTCACATGTTTTGGGCATAGTGACATGTTGTGTCACAGACTTCCATCGTACTGTTAAAGGACGAAATATTACCTTGACACAGGTAAGTGACTTGCAGCTTCAGTATTAAGGTTGAGATGACTTTCCCTTTTCTGTCATGTTTCCAGGAAGTACGGAAATCACCAGCAGATGAAGGATTTTAAAGTCGGCAATGTTAAGTGTTTTATATATTACATATCTTCACGAATCACCTATTTTGCGAGAAATGAGATCTGCAAATAATATATGTAAAGAGCGAAAGTACTTGCTTGTTTCACATTAATTATGAGCCACGTACGAGGCTTTTGAAGATGGAAAGCAAAGAGCAGATGTTTCGAGAATTTGCATCTCTCGGTTCCTTTTTTGACTCGAATACCCGTTCGTGGTCGTGCTGTACCACCGACACTCGTATTTTTAATTTAATCTTTTGCGTTTTAAGTTCTCATATGTGTACTTGTGTGTTGAATACGTGCTGTAGTGTGCGTGCATGTGTTTCTGTGATGTGTCGTTCGAGTTGCTCTTGCATATTTCCGGTTAAAGTCACTGGGGAACTGAAGCCCACGCCATGTATTTTCGCTGAGACAGAATAACAGAAATTGTAGGCCGTGGAATTTGGTACAAGATTATGTCTACAGTGTGCAGTTTCAACGGGTTCTTTATAGTATAACTTAAAATTCATATGGGAAATGCAGAAGTAAGTACTCTGCTGAATTTGGAGTGTAGACTCGAAAACGGGCCCTTTGAGAGACACTTATCCTACGTGCAAGGGAGGGGAGGGGCAAGCAATAGGCCTATATAATTCCCGTCTCTGGATATTTTTTGACATATTTTGAACACTTTTCTATTATATATGTATATGACGTCTTTTAAGAGTTTATATGGAGGTTGATCACAGTTAATTAATTAATCATACGGAACAGTTCTATCTAAAGAAGTTTATTATGAGGGAAGGGTTTATTCGGTAATCATCTGGAGTAATACCAACTCAGAGAAGTTTGTGTTGAACTAAACCACAATTTATTACCTAATGAGACCGATTAATGCTAACTGAAAGAAGTTTATCTTGAGCTAGGTCAGAATTTATTCATTAATCATCTGGAGTAATGCTAGCTCAAAGAAGCTGGTGTTGAGCTAGGCCACAATTTATTAACTACTGAGACGAAGTAATGCTAACTGAAAGAAGTTCATCTTGAGCTAGATCAGAATTTATTCATTAATCATCTGGAGTAATGCTAACTCAAGGAAGTTTGTGTTGAGATAGGACACAATTTATTGATTCATCAAACGGAGTAATGCTAACTGAAAGAAGTTTATATTGAGCTAGGTTAGAATTGATTGAATAATCCTATGAAGTAATCTTAAGTGTAGCCCTTTGCAATATTCCTTGTTTTATTCCGGTGAACATTTATACTAGTACTTGGCAGCTTTAGGTTCGTCTTACCCAGTACTCAACACGTAGCCTTTTTAATGTTTATCGTCCATAGTTGGCATTCATTCATAAAGACAACAGTGAATTTAATCACCGAAACGATAAATGTAAGAGCAAGTTATCTTTGTGAAGGGGTACCAGATTTTCACCGATGTTCCTCACCCGTTTCGTTCCTTGTCGAAAACTAGTCATTGTATCTCAAATGGTCTTCACGGAACCCCGTGGTTTCGCGAAGTGAAAATACGGGTTCCGCATGAAAATCCCTTTACACACTAAAACGTGAAATAAAGTGAAATGCCAACTTGATGCAACTAGGTAGTTTTATTGATGGATTCTTAGCTCGGCATGTTTCGGGCGTATGCGTCCGAAACATGTCGAGGTAAGAATACATCAATAAAATTACCTAGTTGCATCAAATTGGCATTTCACTTTATTTAATGAGGAAGATGCACGGTCAAACAACCCTCAAGTTTACACTAAAAAGTGTACGCAAATATTAATACCATAAACTTCACTAAATAATTGTCCCCTTGTGTTTGGCAGCGATTCTTTCTTTAAAATATTTATGAAATGTTGCAAAACTTAAAGCAATGCGGTAACTCTATTCTTATTTTTTATTATGGAACAGCATGTTTGTTTTTAGGGTCTGTTTTTCATATACCTGTGTGAAACATTATCTTTATTTTTGAAAATCTGCAGTTAAAAATATGTTGATGTTATATCCTTGCTTTGCGTTTATTTATTGTTATTATTACTACATAGTTGAGGAGGGACGAGATAACGGGGGAATGGAGGAGATTGCATAACGAGGAGCTAAATGACTTGTACTCCTCACCCAATATTGTGCGGGTGATAAAATCGGGAAGAATGAGATGGGCTGGGCATGTTGCGCGTATGGGTGAGGAGAGGGGGTGTATAGGGTCTTGGTGGGGAAACCGGAGGGAAGGAGACCACTGGGGAGACCTAGGCATAGATGGGTGGATAATATTAGAACGGATCTCCAGGAGGTGGG
>Ga0123355_10006066_pt1 | contig 17812 bp, 11 predicted proteins | sample TergutEmb28metaG_3_FD_89872 | JGI IMG/M metagenome (GOLD analysis project Ga0123355, IMG submission 89872) | Embiratermes neotenicus P1 segment gut microbial communities from Petit-Saut dam, French Guiana - Emb289 P1 | ecosystem: Host-associated > Arthropoda: Insects > Digestive system > Gut ... | reverse complement strand
GCTGTCGCCCAGTTTCTGGCAAAATTTGATGCAGTAGCGCTGCTCCAATCGTTCCGTCATTTTCCTTGCAATGAAAAATCGACGCGAGCACTACACACTACCTCACTCAAATGTTGCTTGCCAACAACTGACGCTATCGACAGGCGGGAAAAAATTCACGCATGCGCACTAAGGTTCAAGGTCGGCTCATGCAAGCGCGCTAGATTATAATCCATCAGGTGTTCGCATAAAAAAAATACAGTCGTATACTTTTCTAACAGACCTCGTATATATGTAAGAATTAAATTAAACATACACTCTTAATATTATAGTATCATTCACACATTTATTCATTGTTACTAAAAGTACATAAAAAGCATTAACAATGTATCATAACACAAAAGCACAGACAGAGGGTTAAACACTGGAAAGTGTTATATTAATATTCGAGGCATGAAGACTAGAACACACTTCTAGCTGGTGCTCAGCAGAGAATGTACTCTCTTAAACAAAATGAAACTGAACACTTATGCCATTGTAATATATGAATTCTTGACAATGGTTTCACATGAATAATACCAGTAACATTATCAAGGACCTTTCCCATTGTCACCAATACTTAACACAATCACATTTCAATAGCTAACAGCTTCCATCCTCAGCGATAAACCACTAATCCTGCTCCAGATTACTTAGGATTAGTGGTTTAGCATTTATCTTGCAACATGTGATCACATTAAGTTTTAGTGACAATGGACGAAGTCCTTGCTAATGTCAGTGATATTACTTATACCAATGCTGCCAACTACCCAACACAATATTTTAAGTAAGAAAACTGAATAAACCAATTATAAACAAATACAAGAAACTGAATAAATTGCCTTTGTGAATGCTGCAGTTTGGAACTTATTATTTTATTGTATCACACAAAACCCAACCTTTCCAAAATTGCTGTTTCTTAACAAATTCAGTTTGTTCCATAGGTATAAGCAAGGTTGTAAATAACAGAATTCCTAGTAAAACAAGAGTGAATTTATACTAACTGCCAGAATTCTTCTTGATCTGGAAGCAAATCTTATCATCAAAATTGTATCAACTGCTCTGTCATATCCATTTTCTGTGCATGGAAACAAAAGAAGAGAAAGGCCTAAAAATCTGCTACATTACTGAATTAATTTATTCTCAGTATGGTTAGACTGAATGTGAGTCAACCACTCATGAAGTCATACGATTTTATGCCAGTCGCACAAACCATCTGACATCTGTGGCTACGTATTTTCAATTCAGTCACACTGACAAATGGCAACCGAAACATGTACAAATCTGTACTCAAAATGCAATACACTTACATTAGTCACACACAAACAGTACTTTCGTATCTGCACACACATGATCAGTAAGGGTGAAAAAGCACACAGCTAACCTACATGGTGTCACACCCCCACACATCATAATTGTAACATTCACTGCCACAGGATGCTAAAATTCACACTGAAAGAAGTTATTTTTCATTTACAACAAACTATGATTTTGGAGTTCACAGAAATCTCATGTACCCAGTTCGCACATAAAATAATAAATACACAACAGAACACAAAGAAACAGATGCTACTGTACACTGCATAATACTGTAAACAAGAAGACCAAGATAAGGATGGCAGTAAGAGACTTGGGCAAATGCCACATGGAAAGAAGAACATGGGAAAAATCAGGGTAATAAAAATACACAAACATCCATATAGAAACATACATATGCACAGTTCCATTCAAACGACCCCATCCGCCAGCCATACACTAGCCCACACTCTGGCCCATCCCCACACTGCTCGTCAGAGAGGTTCTGAGGTCCACATGACTGATAGGTAGTTGCTATGTAGATTCATGTAATGACACACATGGTAAATACAGTTGCCACACACTGTTGCAAATTCAGACAAAAATGTCATGGTGCTCCAATTCCATGCAAAAAACAACTGCAAATATGTGAAAATGTTTTGAGTAACAAGTTCCAGTTTAAATGGCAAGATGACTTGGAAAGCAACACATACTACCTGTAGAAAAACTGAACTGAACTGGTGCTGGACTGCGAACGTCTCCAAGGAAACATTTGTGCAACGTGCATAGTGAACAGGTGTATTCACATCTTTGCCATAACATGCAACAAAACTCCAGCATTTTTACCTGTGTAGCACAACTGTTATACACAAACTCTAGATTGCATATTGCGATGCAAAACTGAATTCCAGGAAGAGAACCTTCAAGGTACACACACTGGAGAAATAGACCCCACACTTCTGTCCAGCAATGAAGCTTGGTTTCATCTTAGTGGATATGTAAACTCTTAGATTAACATAGAATGGCTGGTCAGAACAAAAGTTTATGTTAATCCATGCAGTGCAGTTACATGATGCTAACATTTGTGTGTCATGTGTGATCAGTACAACTGGAATCAGTGGGTCCATTTTTATTTAACGACTACACATATTTAACACACAGATACCACTTTTTGAATGCCTGTCCAGTTAATAAAATGTATGCCTTTTTTTTCCCAACAACTCACACCACAGATCAATTCCAGCACCTCCTTTAATTACGGTGCACACGATCCTATGTTACCCGCAATACATTAAACTAAAGTTTCTTGACCCCACTCTTAGTACTCTGGAATGGTCATCAATGTTCTGCTTGCAGTCATCGTAAATGGTCCAAGCATGCGGTGATGTGTGGTGGCATTTAAAAAATGTGTGTGTGACACACATATGCACGTACATACATGTGCATGTATGTACGTATATATTTATTTATTTATGTATGTAGCTAGGTTGCCAAGCAATCCACACACAGTAACAATGTCTAAGGAAGCAGTACTGACAGTATGAAAACCAACTCAATTTACCTGTAACTTAACGTATGGCAGAAGCCAAGGCAATGATCATACACAATGAATTGACAAAACTTACAATGTGTACACTTTTTAATTTCTTTCACACTTGAAATCTTTACAATTACACACCATATATCAGGGGGACTCACAATTTCTATTGCTGCATCAAGGTCTTTGCCACAGCAGTGGAAGTGAATTTTGTCTTATTTTGTGAATGCTTTACCCTTCTCAGTTTTCATGATAATTAAAGTAACCAGTTAGTGGACGTAATACAGCAATTATGGGACCTCATTTTAAAGAGAAATTACTTGTAATTAATTCCCCTCTTCAAAATCCAAATACACTGACAAATATTATCAATACAATACTTTAATTTTCATGCAGCTTTATCACATATATGTTTTTCATTTCTTGGTCTGTCTAACTAACTGGTTCTCAGTTTGTCACATTTTCTTGACAAACATTAGTTTTGATTTTAAAAGTCGTGGTTCATTGCAGCATCAGCATCACTGAACATGAGACACACCATACTGTGATTTCAATTAAATTTAGTTTCTCCAATGAATACAAGAACTTTACTTCTTAACAACACAGTAGTACCCCTTAAATATATCACCTGTTGAACATTAAAAGCCTACATCTTTCCCATACAGTGTATTCATATTTCATTACATTCGCAAAACAAACAGTGATTAATCCAATAAATAGCCCTAACTTCTTGGTCCTTGTTATCAAGATAATTATTTCTTCATATTAACCTTTTAAAGCCAGAAGTCTACGTGTTACACCAGCAGGTGTAACACTCAAGAATTTTACATTCTGCCCACACTGTATTTAAGCGGTTTGTATTTATCTCAGAACAAACAGTGACTTCTGCTCCATTCAACATAACTGATTGCTTTTTATAACTGAGATGAAAGTGTTTACTGCGCGGTACAAACTGGGTCTTTAAATACAGCAGTCTGCGCTTCGAATTTAAATGGTTAAAATGCCCCCCAAAAAAAGTGTTCAACCCTTCTTATGTTTTTCACGCAAGCTCTTACATCCACCCTCCTAAAAAAAAGGCAGAACAAAAAGGAAAAATACTGAACAGGGATGTACAAGAATAGCCACAATTGGCCGATACACATGCTGCTCCATTACGGAACTGAACCCAGCAACCTGCAATACAGTGCACGCATCACTCGGTGCCAAATGGTGTAAAAACAAAAAGCTACAAAATGTAGCAGATTTTGTACTTACTTACTGCAATTTGGTTTATGTCTTCATGTTATCAATTTCCATTCAAATTTAAAATTAAAATACAGTGAAATAAACCTCCATCCATTACAGTCCTCTGCATAAGACCGTAACGTATAGTACAGTTACTGACGTTCTGCATGAAAGTCAGTCAAAAGGAACTCTGGCAAGTGAAACAGCTGAGAAACAGTACATGAAATGGACAGATTCAGCAATATGAAATGCAATTCATATCAGACACAATGAATGTAGTAAATCAGAACCGAATTATTAGCCATAAAAATATTAACTATAAGACCTACTGTAGTATCATATCTGGGGCCACCTTCTGGAACTTTCACAACAGTCTGTTTTCCAACAAAATTTGAATCCAGCAATGGAAAGTGGTGTTTCCATTTGGTGACTGAAATAACCCTGGAGACAGGAACGTATAAAATAGAGAATGACCTCTTCAAGCTACTCTAAAGCAGGAACCCACAGCAATGATGGACCATCTTGCAACACATATTGCTAGCTCAACTGTTATAACATTCCAATTACCCAACACACTGTGTACGTGTTTTTGTGCCAAGTGTCATTTAAGTCTGTACTGTACTGTCACCAAACTTATGAACCAAGGGCCACATTTCACATTTGACTGAAGTAAACTTGTTGAGCACTGTACAACATCAGACTTCATGGCTTCAATCTATTCATTTCATCACCAGCTACAATTAATTTACGTTACACATGAAGAAGATGTGAGTTTCGACTTCAACTTCTAACTCATGTGAATCGTGAATTTACAGACCCAAATGTTTTTGGCTTAACTTCAAGACGTCAAGGTTGCCAGTTTACCGACTGGTGAGACAGGGCTCTTGCACTTTGCAGGTGACGAACTCAGATCCACCTCCTCCAAAATCTGTACAAACAAGACATAAAGCATTGGCTTTTCTGTCACAGTAACTATTCATTCATCATTAGTATTCAGCCTTGGAGGCCGGGCTGGTAGGAACCAGAGCCCAGTCATGTGACCGGTATGGCTCTGGCACACTGCATCCTAGGCAAATTCTTGGGGGTAGTTTGCCATTGCTTCCTTCCCCCCCTTACACATTACCACTTTTAGCCGCCAGGTGCCTCCATCCACAATGACGCGAGAGATCCTAGCAGCGAAAGGTGGAACTGTGGGCGAGAAAGATGTCCGGCAGTAATTGTGCCTAAATTCCGACTTCCACATGAATTTATGGATCTTTTACATGCCGTAAATCTACAATATGGGACCGACGGCTTTACTTCCCCTCTGAAGGAAGGCATGCTGAGGATTTTTTCGCCCTAAAAATCCTACGGCTTCGGCCGGGTTTGAACCCGTAAACATGGGTACTAAAGGCCAGCATGCTACCCCTAGACCACTGAAGCCTACAGTAACTATTACCAGAGCTTTAAATTCCTTGTCCTCATAAAGACTACAAAAATCTCATACTAATTGGCCTGGAAAGATCTCAGTTACTTGCTGTAATGGGAAAGGGGCACATTTCAGTGTCACACATTAAACAAAAAATATTCATTTTATTGACTAAGCTTGTACAAGCAACTGAGACTGAAGCCTTTGCTCTTGATCAGTAGTTTGTTACCGATATTTTGGGACAGACCATCAGTCCCATCTTCAAGTGTCTTCTTTGACCCCCTGACCCTCAAAGACGGGACCGACAGGCTGCCCCGAAATGTCAATAACCATCTACCAGTCAATGATGTGTTATATCCCAGAAGAGCAGAGATCTCATTTACACTGTGGCAGAAGCCTGAAATCACTCAACTACCAACTTCAGTGTTAAATATTTTGTGAAAGGTAAAACTTCCTACACAGATTCCACACAAAGAAGTCCTACGAATTGTGGGGATGATGATGCTTGACCCTTACTGTCTATTTACGTCACATTCCCATCTATTCCATTGTGGCACATATCAACCAGCCCAAAACACTTGTCACTACTAAATTACCACTACTGGCATTCTTGAGAACACAACAGTTAAATGACTGGATGAAAGTATGCGGAAGTATGTCAGAAGGCGAACCATAACAGCTTTATGAGGGAGTTGTGGGGGAGAGGGGTTGATCCATGGAATCTCTTTCCATGTCCTCAGTACAGAAGGCCTTATACTGTAATAAACTTGTTTCTCAATTATTTATTACAAACTGAACAATATGCACTTACGCTGATTAGGGAATCAAGGCCAGTTAGAAATCCTTCTTCATGATTGCCTTGCACCCACTCTCTGCGATGATCAACAACCCCTCCATCTGGTACAGGGACAGTTTTGGCAAAGTCGATGACCCACGCTCCAACTTTGGTGTCATCATAGATGATAAAAATACTGCTTCCTACAACTTCATGTGTTTGGAAGTATAAAGACTGCTCAAATTTCTCACGGATCTCCTTGAGGCGAGCCAACAGCCTTTGCCTTGTATCTTCTCGGCCACCAAGAAACAATGCCATAGTCACCATAACTTCCTCACGAGATTTAACTTTTTTTAAGTCTGTAACGGGCAGGGATCCACGGAACTGGAACAACAGCAAGATCGCATAAGACACAATAGGAGGATTTTAATACAGTCAATTTCAAATTTACAAACCAAATATTTTAAATTTAACTGCCGCTTTTTTCATGTGTTAGCCCCAATGCTCATTTCCTCTGCTTTCTTCGTGCCTTTTAGCTTAACGTTTCGTGGCTAGAAAATGATTTTTTGCAACTTCTTTAATTATCCCCATGTGACATTGCACCCTACAGACTTCAACCTCTGATGCCTACTGACTAGTCACTGCACATTGCACCCTACAGACTTCAACTTCTGATGCCCAGTGACTAGTCACTGCACAATGTAATGCTCAGGAAATTGAAGTGCCAGTACAGCTGTCACCCATAACGCATCACTCATGACACCATTTGCACAGCTCTGTGACACATCACAGATGTCACTGCTCAGATGCAAAGGCAATCTTTCATTACAATTTTCCCCCACTACCCCCTTAAAACCATGAATTTAATTCCAGTACCAAGGGGTTAAAAATCAGTTCATAAGGAAGCCCACAAGTCAACTTTATTACAGAGACTATTAAACAATACGGGCATTCTCTGTGCTCACCAATGAAAGCATTAATACACAGCTTTTCCACTCACCTTCATAGCTTCCACTCTAAAACCCTGACTGCAGGTAGAGCTCTGTTGTTCCCGAAACTGCATGTAATGGAGCTTGGTGACAGCCTTGTTTCGGTGCTCTTCAGAAGATGGTGCTGATGGATCTACCGCAACCATCTGCACATAAAACGCATAAGGACCCTCAATTTGCAGACACCAAAGTTACCTCTTAAAAGAATTTACAGGTGTTATGACCACCACTTGCTGAGATGTGATGCCATGTGGTTCATTATCAGACACCGATCTTTCAAAGGAACATACTGCCTCCACAGTTAAAGCCAAGGAAGTGACCGAGCGTGGTAAACGATATGTAATAGAGAAGGGTGGGTTGTAGTCGTCAACAAATATTATTCAGGAGATCAAATAAAAAAGAATAAGATGGACAAGGCATGTAGCACATATCAGGGACAGGAGATGTACATACAGGGTTCTGGTGGGGAGACCTGTTGGAAGGAGACCACTTGGAAGACCCAGGCACAGATAGGTGAATATTAAAATGGATCTTCAAAAAGTGTGATGGGGAGGAATGGGCTGGATTGATCTAGCTCAAGACAGGGACAGGTGGTGGTTGTGTGAGGATGTGGTAATGAACCTTCAGGTTCCATACAGTGTGGGGAATTTCTTGGGCAGCTGAGAACCTGTTAGCTTCTGAGGAATGGCTTTGCTCCAAGTAGTTAGTTATTTAGAAGACTGGGGTAGGGTCTGAGGCTAAATGGCAGCCAAAGAGAACAAATGGTTACAAGACAGCATAAATAAAAAAAATATATATATATATATATATTAAGGAAATTGGTGAAAGAGTAACAAATTTATGGGAAGAGGAGGAGGAAGTAATTGTCGATCTTAAATGATAACCTACCAGACTACACAGTGTCATAACTAAAAAAATTATATTAATTCATAACTTACCAACATCCATTATAATGTAATGAACATTACAGCAGCAGAACCTAAATGATCAAGACTACTGATACTAAAACCTGCTATCAAACATAATCCTGAGCCAGTTACACCCACCTCCCATTGTCTAATTGATATTCTCAGCCAATTACATTAACCTCCCATCCCCTGACCATAATCTTCAACCAGCCACATCCAAATCCCATTCTCTTGACACAGTCCCAAACCAGGCACATCCACCCCCCTCCTCTGGACATAATCCTAAGCCAGTTACATCCAGCTACTAACGTCTGAACATAAACCTATGACAGATACACCCGATTTCCATCCTCACAGTCTGTCTCCCCCGTGGTCCACCACATTATGCATTACCTTAGTCTTAGTAATTAATCAACTTAATGCACAAATTCTTGTTTTATAACAAGTTTATTATATGCCTCTACATGTTTAGAGCACTGTGTGCTCATTATTAGGAGGTCAAAATTGTACTATACAGATGCTGTATAATACAATTTTGACCAGCTGGTTAATTACTAAGCTTATACTGAGATGCACGGTCAGCAAAACATCAAAATTATTTGTTACCATCTCCTTCCTGATTTTGACACATCAATGTAAATATGCTCTGACAGATCAACTGCTTACCTTCTGATACAGGTCAGGTCTTGCAGTGGTTTTCTGGACCTCAGATTCTAGGAAGGTACGAGTCCCCATCTTTATGTCCATGACGTGAGGGTCAGAGAAGCCATGAAGAAGATCTTGTAGCTCAATGAACTTCTCTCCATGATATTCCACCTCTCGGAAATACCGGGGTACAATGTCTCTCATAGCGGGATCTGAACTGAGTGCTTCATACACTTGACGCTCAGCATCCTCAGGCCCACCACTGCGTTTCTTCCAGATGGTACCAGGACCTGCTGGGGCAAAGCAGTCTGGATGCCCTGACAGCTGGAACCACGAATTCTGTCTATTCTTTAGAAGGATGTCACTAGCTGGAGCAGTCAGATCCAGGGCATTCTGAAAGTACAAAACAGAGAATACTATTAATGCAAAGCATTAACCCACACTGGTGTATGCACTGTGTCCACATGCTTCTAGCTGTCCTGAACAGCTTACATGAACAGGTTAACAATATTTTTTTTTGTAACTGTGGGTATGTTGTAAGTTACAGAGACGCACCAATCTTTCAGAGTAACTTGCTGCCTCCATCTTCAGGGTGCAAATACTCATTACGGTAAAAACCAAATCTGACACCAATCTAACATTACAACTTTGTGCAGTTCAGTCTTTAAACTTTGAACCAGGAGATCTGGTGTAAGAGACTCAATGATGTACTAAATGTAAAACTAAACACAAGACCCAGTGAATCCAAATATGGATGGTGACATCTAGAATTGTATCTCTGTATACACATAAATCACAAATGTGCTGTGTGGCATGTGCCAAAACACACTGGTTGCAGCAGTACTACTACTACTGAGAGGTGACACCATGAGTCGTCATTTTCGTGCAGAATATTTAATTAAAAGAGCTACTTAAAACCTGTGATTCATAATTTTTCAGTACTGGATATAGTTCTTGTACTGGATCAAACAGTGCAAATGTCCATATGTCTAAACTGCAGTATTGTGTGTCCTGGCACTGTGCACAGCTGCTGTTTCACACTGACATTCTGGAGAAACATTCCGTCTCCATCTTCTGAGCTGAAGGAACTGGAATACCGATTTCGGTGCTAAACTAAGATGCTATATGTTATCAAAACCCACAAGACTTCATACACACCAGCGGTGTCCAATCTTGTGTAGCAAATGGCAAGAACATTACTGTGGGCTGCACAGCCAGTTGCATGTACAAAAAACAAAGTAAGTGGTATACCTAACTTCTAAATTGTGTAATTTATCGTACTATGTGTGCATGCATGCATGCACACAAGGTCCACCTAGAATGCATGGTTGAATTTCAAGGTGATTTATTCACATCAAAACAAAGAAAAAAGCTTAAAAACACACACACCTGCTTGGCAATGAGTGGTTAATGAGTTTATCTGAAAGAGGACTGGGGTCGGGGGAAATGGGGGCTTTCCTCAAAAACTATTTGCAGACATATGTTGATATTAACTTTCTTCCTTGTTTTAGTGTGGGGGATCTCACTCCTGAAGTTTCCCAAAGCATTTTACATATACCCTGCATACGATTCACAAATTTGGCCGCAGGCAGAATAACACAATGTGGTAGATGGCACGCGGCCCGCAGGTTGGTCATCTTGTGCTTAACAATCATTCCCCACCATACAAAACTGAAAACTCATATCAGTATGTGAGCTGTGCACCAAAGGACAGGACAGTAATGGCAAAGAGATGGGTGAAAGCATCAACAGGCAAACAGAGCCCCTGGAAGGATTGGCAAGCACATCGTGTGTGGCCAGAGCACATGGTCAAAAGAAATTTATGCAAATAAAACGAGTTTCCTACAGTTCAGCGGCCTCAACATTCCTTTATGCCAGACTGCAGAATGCAATCGTACCTCCTGCACAAATGACATGCTAGGCAAGCAACAATGAACACATCCACATTTTTTCACATTATAATTTGGGGATCCAAAATCTTGACGGAAAGTGAATGGCACAAATGGTCCATCTCTTGGCCACCTCGTGCCCCTGACCTTACGTTTGACTTATTCTGTAGGTATGTAAAACATGCTGTTTACGTTCTACCACCGCCCACCTCTTTACCATAACTTTATGGGAAGATACCGGCTGCCACAACTATGGGCCACAGATGATCCTCACTGGAGGATGGGCGTGTCTGGCACGGTGCAGGGGACTCTTGGCTATTGTGGTAGGGTTGACAGGCTGTTCTACAACTGCACACAGACTAAAAACATCGAGTAATTCATAGTAGCGTGTAGTGAGCGAGTGCACTGTGTGAATGCCTGCAGAGATTCGTAGTAGCAATTCGTCATTTACCACGAAACCTTGCGTATGCGCATCTGTCGCATTCATAGCTGGGGTCATCTCCTTGCCTGTGGACAGCAGATACATCTGCCACGTGTACTGAATTTCAATATAAACATGATGTGTGACGGGATACACACACTGTGCCTTCCCCGCACTCTTTAAGCGTAGGTCACAAAAATTAGACCACATAACATACATAACATACCAAAATATATTCAGTTCACATTCCTCAGCTTCTTACGTGTTGCGGTGTCTTACGCATATCCTCAGGATGGTCTACGTTTCCTGTGTTCAACATGTAACTCGTCTTGTATTTACATAAACTGTTAGGTGGTCAGTCTACTGCACGGCCTGACTGCCACCTAGACGTTGTGTGATAGCTGAAGTGCTGCGAGGTCCGATCCTACGACTCCACTGGTTTCATATGGCCACACAGAAAGTCTGTGATTTGTCTAGCTACACGACATGGGAAATACTGCTGCCTTGTTCACATTTCTGTGTTGTCAATCTCTGACGCGTTTTCAACACAAAGTTTACGCTTAGTCTGGTCATCAGTCCCCATGCAATTATGACACAACTGCTGAATTAATTTTCATGACATCTCACATTCGGCAAGTTTTACTACAATTTATCGACACATTACAGACTTCTTGCTAAGAAGGTCACCTGACCAGACCTGTCCATTAATGCAATGTCCACACATTCTGCACTTCTTGCTAAGAAGGTCAGCTGACTAAAACTGTCCATTAATGCAATGTCCACACATTCTGCACCACCCAAAGTGAGCTCTGTCTTCTGACCTGTCTTGATGCCAACCTGCAATCTCCTGGTTAGTCTTCTATGTTGAATTTCAAAGCAAGTCTCTCCTCTTGCAACAGCTACATTCCCAGCCCATCGTAACCTACGTCTCAATATCCTAACAACACCAGCTGACTTGTGTAAACCATTATATTCCTCGTTACATAATATCCACCTCAGCTACATTCCCAGCCCATCACAACCTCCTACATTCACTATACTAACAATTACAGATGACCTGTATAAATAATAGTGTTCCTGGATACATAGCCTCCAGCCAGATGTCACGCCCACTCACCAGTGCCAGGAACTTCAGAAGTGACCTGTCCTCCACGCCCGCAGACTCCTTGCTACTGCAATTCTCCGCGTGGCCAGTACTCGATCTGCCTCCCCCGTTCCGTGTTCCACAACTTCGACGCCAGCGTTTAAACGTGCTTCCTTGAGCAGTTGAGGGAGCCACCGCAGTCGGAACCGCATCGTTTTTCTTGGCGGCGCTAGATGACTGCCGTGACCGCCAGAGCTCACTGAAGTCCAAACCCTTCTCAGCGGTCTGCAAATGAAAACGAACGAATTAACGGTTATCGTACGGCATTTAAAGGATAGGTAGGCAAACACACTCACATTTAGGCTACAATACTGGACAGCAGTCTGACATATGGACCAACGGCTTCAAAAACGTGCCGTTTAATATAACACAGAAAATGTCCGATGGGCGCAACACCTCAGGCGCGTTCGCGTAACCGTTGTTGCAGTGGAAAGGCAATAAATATTACATATTCTAAGTGTGTATTTGTAGCCTTGGGTATCCAGCAGGCAATGCGCATGCTCCGTATTATACTGTCAATGTGTGGCCTGTCTAGCTGTAACACACTTTTCAACCTTACCTCACCAACGGCACGATTTTCGGGGGGGGGGGAAAGTTACTGAATATTTTGATTTTCCATATAAATTTTGTCCGAAACATTCCTCATTATAAGAAAAATTCAGTCATATACTGTCATAAATGTACACATTGGTCTACATGCAAAGTACCCATTATTATTGTCAGATTTTAATGAGACTTGAAATGTCTCGATAGACTCTCGAAAAATACTCAAATATGGAGTTTCATCAAAATCCGTCCAGTGTTAGCCGAGTTATTCCATGTGGGCGGACTGACAGCAGACATGAAGCTAAAAGTCGCAATTTTGCTAACAAAACTAACTGTCGCTTTTCTCAATTCTGCAAGCGTGCCTAAAAACCGTCAATAATTTCAAGACAGACGTAGCAAGCAAGTCACACTAAGATTTCTCCTGTCTTAGCAATCCACACTGGAATCGTGCATTTTACAATCCATCACGCTCGTCTGTGATGTTTGTGCCAGAATATGGAAACAATTTTAAGAAAACTAACAGTGGAGTGACGCTTCAAAATCGTGTTTTCATCCGGTACTACATTCAAACGGTACAGCACACCACCCCTTTCAATGCAGTCTACAATTGAACACGAATTCCTTCTGTTCTTCGCATGGCATATATTACACAGAAAGTGTACTTATCTCTATCACGGCAAGATATCGTATTTCTTGTAGCATATCGCATACGGCGAGATACTGTATCACACACGGAAGTTAAATGAGTGCTATTTTTGTTCCATTTTAACCGATCTTGGAACTGGTCGACAGAGCTGAGGTTGAGACTTTCCACGACGACAGATGGACGGAAAATCTGTATCTCCTTTTCGCAGTTACTCTGCTAACACCACTAAAACACTGCACTCTCCCCTCACTGTGTTGAAATCGTGCGCGTCCCTGACATGTTTCCGAGCTTTATTCCTTCCTGGTCGGGCTAAGGACTTATCAGCACTCCCGGTACATCAGGCTATTTAGATGGATGGCTGGAGTCAAAGGGTTACATTTTGACTTTTATTTAGTTATGTACTTCAAACACAGAGTCCTTCAATCAGAGGGAGGAAGCACTATCCAAATGCAGTCAACAAGATCTTACTCATTCCCACCACAGATGATACTCCCTGACAAGCCAACAAGCTTTCAGCTAGTTAGAAGATTCTTACCTTTAACGGAACACGAAACGCCATCACCGGGTTCACATAAGTCCACCAATGGTCCCTATTCTGATCCAAGTTAATCCAGCCCAGACTCTCCCACACTATTGCTCTACGACACATTTTCAACGTTTTCCTCCTGTCACTTCGTAGTTTTTCCAAGTGTCTTCCCCCTCACGTTTCACGACCAAAATTCTGTACGCATTTATGTTCACTCCCACGCCTGCTTCACGCCCCGCCTCACGTATCCTCCTTGTTCTACTTACCACACGATATTCACCATACCCTTAAACCCTATTACTTTCCTAGGTCCAAATAACCCCCTCAGCAACCTGTTCTCCAGCACCCTCAAACACTGTGATTTTAGGCTTCCGCCGCGAAGTAGACGAGAACTGCGTTCTAGCGAGAAGTTATAATTCCTTACCGACGTCTCGGGACACCCTGTCGGGTCCAATCTTCAAGGGTCAAGGGTATCCTTGAAGATGGGACCGGTAGGTTGTCCCGAAACGTCGGTTAGGTGTCGTCACTACTCGCTGCGTAATGACCCAGAAGACGCAGTTCTCACCCTCAGTGTTATTTCCTTTAAGTGAGGTGCCAAGGACATCGGGTTTAACCGGCGCTATTATGGGACCCGCCATAAAAGCAACTGGCGAAACTACTTCCAAATCACCGATCAGTGCTCTGCATACTCAACACGAAAATTCATTAATTCCAGAGCAAAACGGTAGGTGTAGTTCCACCGCGACTCGTCTGAACAAAGTCCAATGCATTACCTTCACTGTGGTACGGCTAGTTAACGAGGTGGGCATATCAACGTCACGACGAACAGTACCTACGTACAATGACGTCACACGCACGCACAATCAACGGACACTCGGTGACCTACGACGCGCCCTCATCACACGCCTCGGTGATAGCAACGTTTCCTTCTCACGCTCCAAACACAAACCAACACTAACGAAACGTTTGTGTTTCTGTGAAGTCACGCCGAGTGCCGATGCATTATGAACACATTTCGGGGCAACCAGTTTAAGCACAAACATGTTGATTCCTTTCTACGTTCAAATTACACCTCCAAGGCCAAAGACGATACCCGAATCTGCAATTTATTACGCAGCACTTCGTGATAGCACAGTCATACAACAGAGAACCCTAACTAACTCCATGCAGCAGAGTCTTTCTGAGAGCTAACCGGTTCTTAGCTACTCAAGAAATTTCCCGCACTTTATGTAACCCGAAGGCTCATTACCACGTTCACAAATGCCCGCCACCTGTCCCTATCCTGAGCCACATCAATCCAGTCCATGTCCCCATCCACCTTTTCGAAATCCGTCTTAACAGATCCTCCCATCTATGCCTGGGTCTTCCAAGTGGTCTCCTTCCCTCAGGTTTCCCCACCAAAACCCTTTACGCACTTCTCCTCACCACAACACGCGCGACATGCCCCGCCCATGTTTTATCACCCGAACAATATTTGGTGAGTAGTACAGATTAAGCTCCTCACTATGTAGTTTTCTCCACTCCCCTGTTACCTAGTCCCTCTCAGGCCCAAATATTCTCAACACCCTATTCTCAAATCCCCTCAGCCTACGTTCCTCCCTCAACGTGAGCGACCAAGTTTCACATCCATACAAAACAACAGTCAAAATTATAGTCGGGGACTTAACGTGTCATAAAAAAACGCACCAATACAAAAAATAAATTCAGAAATATGTTGAAATTTTAAACATCTGAAGCACGATTGTTTTGAAACGAAGACTTAAAAAAATCCAGTTTCTAACTTGCACATTCACTACCAGGACCAACAGGTTAATGCAGTTTGACGAAGCAATTGCTGTTTATTGTGATATATATATATATATATATATATATATAAACATACATATACATACATACAATATACACACACACATACATACATACACACACACACACTTTGTTACATCTTCTATAAACATACTGAATGTAACCACTCTCTAAACGTCTACGGGTTGCAGGGGTGGGGATGTCAACGGGGAGGACCTTGAGATAGGAAACAAGTGGTCCGAAAGGTCCCTTAATACCGAAATCGGTGTCGGTACTGTAGCTGGTACAGTAGGTTCCAGCACGATGTGCCCCGCCCAATTTACGCACGCTGTGACGTATGGTGTGGACGCAGCATTCCGTGTGACGGTGCGACGTCGCCTGGCCACCACGACTCTTCTTCCTTTGAGGTCACCCGAAGAGTCCCATTTATGAGACCCCAGGGTAGACAGACAGAAGAGGATCTGGCAGCTAGAACACCAGCAGCGGTTGGAATTATTCGGAACACGTCGGAGACCTTGCAGATGGTCCGCCAGAACATGCTGCGTCGCTGCAGTGAAGCCGGTGCTACCCACTTGCAACAGCTCTTGTGAATTAAATGGAAATAAGGCCATTAACCCTTACACTGCTAACGTGGAAAATATGGTGAGCTCCTAATAATGCCAACAAATGGCAAATGGGATTTAATTCGAATTTTAACCCTTAGCCGCCAAACGTCATATATATATATATATATATATATATATATATCGCGCAGTGAGCCCTTTAAATAGCCGAACGGCCACTAAAGTGGCCGGGGGGTGGGGGGTGGGGATTTAATTCCGGCGTTAAAGGGTTAAAGGGGTAAGTATCCCACACTCGATGCACAACCAACCGACATTTATGAAAACGAAACATTTAAAGTAGGAGCTGCTCTCAGAAATCAGCGTTCACAGTTCCACTACATTCCCGACCGCAGTACCGACGTTCATTTCGGTAACAATACATTACCGATCACATGTTTCTTGTCTCGAATTGCCCCCCTCCCCGTCCTTGACCCCCTACAACCCATAAAAGTTTGTAAAAGCTACCCAGTTACACTCTGTATAAATTATTCAGTTACACCCTGTATAAGTACCCAGTTACAACCTGTACAAACTATTCAGTTACACCCTGTATAAAGTATCCAGTTACATCCTGTATAAACTATTCAGTTGCACTTTGTACAAACTATCCAGTTACACCATGTATAAAGTGTCCCGTTACACTCTTTATAAACTATCTGGTTACACCCTCTATAAAGTGTCCAGTTACACACTGTATAAGCTATCCAGTTACACCTGTATAAACTATCCAGTTACAGCCTTATAAAGTATCCAGTTACACCCTGTATAAACTATTCAGTTACACTCTGTACAAACTATTCAGTTACATTTTGTATAAACTATTCGGTTACACTCTGTATATAAAACGCGGTGCTTTAACGGATTAAATACGAACAGCATCACTCATTACTGCTGTACGTCGTTGTGCCTCCTGTCACTTTCTTGCACATAGCAACGGCCAGCACCAAGTCAAGTCACACTGTATGCTCTATCACTTACGAAACTTTCGGGGGGAAAAAAAAACCCTGAACGTCATAGGAACTTCTGTACAACCAGGCGCCTAACGCACTGACTCATGTCTTTCTCTTTCTGAGAGAGACACGCGGTTTCCGGTTTTCATGATGTGTTCTATATTTTCTTGTATGACTGATCATAACACTCATCACATGACGAAGGCTAATTTCCACACATCACATATTCACGGAAATGCATAGTGACATCCCACAAACCCACTCTCCACCAATAGACAAGATACTATGGCGCGCCTATCAGGTCGCCAAATTACAAGAAGTGCAGGCGAGTACACTGAAAACTTCAGCTGACAGTCGTTGTGACAACACAACAGGTTGCCCCAGTGTGGATTACTATGAAACTGGGGGGGGGGGGGGGCCGGCGGGGGGGGGAGTAAGAAAAAACAAAAAAAACAAGGGAGGTTGGGAGACCCGGGGGGCAG
>Ga0123355_10006065_pt1 | contig 17813 bp, 18 predicted proteins | sample TergutEmb28metaG_3_FD_89872 | JGI IMG/M metagenome (GOLD analysis project Ga0123355, IMG submission 89872) | Embiratermes neotenicus P1 segment gut microbial communities from Petit-Saut dam, French Guiana - Emb289 P1 | ecosystem: Host-associated > Arthropoda: Insects > Digestive system > Gut ... | reverse complement strand
GATGCTACCTCTGTTCAGCCTGTTATATTCGTCAATAGTTAATATTCGACCTCGCACACGGTCAACTGCCCTAGACAAGCCTATCCTTCCGGCAACATTTCCCCATTTTATAGACCCCAAGGCCGCAATCGCTCTATCCGACACAAAATCGCCCGTATTGGCTATTATGCTCGCAGGAGTTACGTCCATTCTTCCGTGCGTATATGCGATATTCGCCATAAGTGCTACAGTACACCCAACTCTGCTCATTCTTAAATTTGTGTGGGGCAAATTTACATTTTGCCATTCTTCACCGCTTGGCCAGCCGCTTCCCTGCTGGGTATATCTCGATGTAATTGGAATAACATTAATCGCAACGCGTATCTCCACAACCACACTCTGCACCCCCTCACAGCCCGCACTGTCTGCCTTAAAGAAAAACCTCCGGCCCATTTCCAGCAACTCTTTCACATCACGCCTGCGCTGGTACGCCCATTCCACAACAGCCCTGCACGCACGGTTAATCGCCGTCAGCGTTTCAACAGGCTCATCAACGGTGTATTACCGATCTTCTATCCATGGTCTATCATAATCAAAACTGAACCAGCTTATGTTTGATTCGTCATCAAACCAAAAAAAAACGTACGGTCGGCTGCCTGTGGAATCATACTTGACAGAACCAATAAAATCTTCTGTAGAATTGAAAATATCAATGTCAGCTTGTCCAAGCAAATGAGTAACTGTACTATGATTGAGTTCATTAAGCCCCCTGCCAAATACATAAACATTCTTGCTATAGTTTGAATTAACAGTAATTCGTATTATATTCCCTTCTTCACTAAAATGAAATAAAAGCATTCCTTCTTCATATCTCCAAACTGTAAAATCGAACCAGTAAAATCCCTCTCCACCTTGTTCAAAAAACTGATAACTGGAAGGCGGTCCTAAAAGCGCTTCAACATCGTCCCTATGGCTGTAGCGTGGATAAAAACGAGTGTCTTCAATCTGCACATAAAACCTATTGTCATTATCAGCCTCCTGCGAGGAACAACTGCTAAATATTAAAAGCAGCAAGAGCGGTAACATTATTGTCTTTTTCATGGTAACTCCTTTGAGCATTGTACAGTCTACCTAGGGGGCAAAACTGTTATTGGATTTATGGTCTGATCTGTAACCATCAAATTACCGTCTGTAAAGTCCGGTATATTAGCCTCCGGACCCCATACCGACAAGTGTAAATGCGGACCAGTTGATGTGCCGGTATTGCCTGATAAACCTATTTGCTGACCTGCAATCACATTTTGATTTACCGCAACATCAACACGGTCAAGGTGCATATAGGCTGTTGTCAATCCATTATCCATACGAATCACTATCATATTTCCATAACTTATCGTACGTGTTGGACTTGTATGAATATGATGTGTTACTTGAACAACAGTACCATTGGAAGTTGCAACCACAGGAGTTCCAACAGGCACGGCTATATCAATTCCGCCATGAAATCCTCCTGTACCTTCGGCAGGCGGAGGTCTATTCCCCCACTGGCTGGAAATTTGTCCCGTGGCAACAGGCCAGTTATCTAGCATAGGTTCATTTTCTTCTACCTCTATCTCCACAACCGCACTCTGCACTTCCTCACACCCTGCACTGTCTACCCTGAAGAAAAATCTCCTGCCCATTTCCATCAACTCTTTCACATCACGCCTGCGCTGGTACGCCCACTCCGCAACAGCCCTGCCCGCACGGTTAATCGCCGTCAGCGTTTCAACAGGCTCATCCCGCTTGGGGTCGGCTCCTTCACGGTAAATGTTAAAGGTAACAGTCGCTCCTTCCTCAACAGAGGCGTTGCAGGCTGCTTCCAACGTTATCGGTTCTCCCATAGGATATATTGCTGTCTCATTATTGTTTGTGTCAAGGCACTTAACTTCCAGTATCTCTTTCAAAAGCGGTTTGTATTCTGGCTCTTCTTTTGGGCTTTCCTTTTTGTTATCTTCTTCTGCCTTTTTTTCATTTCGTTCGGATGTGTTTTTCTTCTTGCGTTCTCCGGGCATCATATTTCGTTTAAGTCTAAAACTTGTTCGATAGCCGCTCCCGCTGTCAAACTGGTGTTCTACACTCTTGATTATATACTCGCCCTCAAACGACTCGCCAACCATTTTCATTACTGTTCGCATACCGGGACGTATCTTGTAATTCCCCTCAACACTGCCTTGCGCTTGGTACAACTGGTACGAGTTTTCCTGTAACAGCCCTATCGCTTGTTGTCGGGCATCTTCGCTGTCGGGGCTATTATGGTCTATTAGCGTTTCTACAGGGCTTTTCTGCCCTAAACTTTTAGGCTCCCACTCCCTGTTCCCCCCGACCTTTACTGGAAGGTCTTGCAATTCAACCTTACCGCTATAGTTTTCTCCTCGCAGATAATCCCACCCATGATACTCTACCCTAGTTATAAGTCCTTTTATATTCATGCCTGCGTCAAAACTTTTAAGTGTTTTGCCCAGCTCATAGATTAGTTCATCCTTGCGGGCAGTTATTTCATTCCGCACATATACCGTACGGCCGCTGGCGTATACCTCTTTTCCGTATTTTCTAGCCAGTTTCAGCAAACACTGATAATCGCTCTGCACTTCTTTTAGCTGATACGGATTCATACTTCCAAAATCTTCTACTTCGCCTTGCAGGGAATGCGCCTCTAGCAAGCCTCTTATCACTTCGCTGGGTTTTTTGTTCTCATAACTGCGGTAATGCGTACCGTGGGAAAGCCTGTTAAGTACATTACTCCCGCTTACTTCTAGCAGTTCTGCTCCTGCTTCCTGAAATATCCCCCGGAAGGACAACACTTCTCCGCTGAACACTTCTTCCACATCGTCTTTATACCCAAGATGGATTGATACTTCGCTTTTGTAGGCTATCAGCTCCTTTACGGTGGCTGCGGGAGCGTTAAAAATTATTGTAAAAGCCGATATTCCGTTAAGAAGGTCGTTCACTGTTATGTGGCATACCGCTCCTTCCAAATCGATGTTCAGACGTCGTCCGTCAACATAGATGATAAAAACAGGTGTCAGTTTTTTGTTTTCACTCATAGAGACCATCCTTTAGGTTAATCATATCATTCCTAGCGTTTGATGGCAATTGAATTTGCCGAATCAAGCCGAATTCACATTTTGAACAAAAATTCATAACGCTAGTTGATTTTGTTCCGCAACTTGTACAATACATTTTTTGCCTCCAAAATTTTTCTTGTAAATTTCTATGAAATTTAAAAAATATTATCAATAAGATAAAAATACAACCCTTATGGTGTATTTGTCAAGAACCAAAAGACAAATAGTATTTACTCATAGGCAAATTGGTTACAATGGCAAATATCAGAGAAATTTTGGCAAAAAATATGCGGAATCGCCGCCAAGAACTCAAGTTTACCCAATCGGAACTGGCAGAAAAGGCAAACATTTCCACCAATTTTGTCGCTATGATAGAGCTAAAACATAAATTCCCTTCCCCTGAAACTCTTGAGCAAATTGCTTTGGCTCTGGATCTCCCAACCTCCGCGCTTTTTGCTGAGCTGGAAACAGGTGAAGAAACTATGGGCAAGTTACGGCAGGCTATTTTGGGCGATTTGGACAGGGCTATTGAGACTGCCGTAGACAAGGCCATAGACAAACGCCTCGGCAAAAACAACAAGGCAAGCTCTTAATATCGCCTCCGTAGTTCCTCGGCATGGGTGGAAGTTCGAGTCTTTGCGGCTCAGTAAACAGAAAACCCCGAACAGCCGCGTTTTTGGCTGATCGGGGTTTTTTCTTGCCCAGAAGAAGACTCGAACTTCCATACCTGTTACGGCACTGGTACCTGAAACCAGCGTGTCTACCAATTCCACCATCTGGGCAAAACAGCCTGCCGCGAGCAGGCATCGAACTTCCCCAATATATCACAACCAAGGGGCAAGCGTCCAGCGCTACGACACGGCGGTTTCCAGCGCTATTTCCATCATCCTGGTAAAGGTGGTCTGCCGTTCCTCGGCGCTGGTGATTTCGCGGGTAACAAGGCTGTCCGAAATGGTAAGGATGGAAAGACATTCCCTTCCGTACTTGGCCGCCAGTGTGTAGAGTTCCGAGGTTTCCATCTCCACAGCCAGAACGCCGAAATTCGCCCAAAGTTTCCATTCTTCCGGGTTTTCCGTGTAAAACATATCCGACGTAATCACGGGCCCCACCGCCGCCTGCCAGCCCAGCGCCGCCGCCGCTTCCCACGCTTTTTTTACCAGCGAAAAAGTCGCCGCCGGAGCGAAGTCCCGCCCGCCAAAGCGGATGCGGTTGGCCCCCGAATCGGTGCAGGCGGTCATGGCAATTACCACGTCTCTGACTTTCAGGTTTTTCTGAAGAGACCCCGCCGTGCCGATACGGATGGCCCGTTTAACCCCGTACTCTTTGAAAAGTTCATTCACGTAAATCGAGATAGAGGGAATGCCCATCCCCGTGCCCTGTACGGAAACCCGTGTTCCCTTGTAGGTTCCGGTAAATCCAAGCATACCCCGTATGCCATTGTGCTGTACGGGGCCTTCCAGAAAATTTTCGGCAATGAATTTGGCCCGCAACGGGTCTCCGGGAAGAAGAACGGCCTCGGCAATTTCGCCAGCCTTGGCTTCAATATGAATCGACATGATGCTCTCCTAGTTAAGGTCTACCACTAAAGTATATCACACATGGGGCAATAAATACACCGGGAGCGTCAAATGCCAAAAAACCGTTTCGTGTTGGCGCGGGTTTCCTTCGCCAGCTTCGCCGGGTCTTTTCCGGTACACTGTGCCACAGTTCGCGCGATATGGGGCAGGAAGCGTGGCTCGTTCCTCTTGTTTTTGGCCTTGACCGGAAGGTCGCGGGGAAGCAGGTAGGGGCCGTCGGTTTCCAGCATAAGGCGGTCTTTGGGTATGCGTGTTACCAGTTCCCGTAAATGACTGCCCCGGCGCTCGTCGCATATCCATCCGGTGATTCCTATGTAACAGCCCAGTGAAAGGTAGCGTTCCAGCTCTTCCCCGGTTCCGGTAAAGCAATGCACCACAGCGGCGGGGACGGAGCCTATGTAGTTCCCAAGGATTATCGAAAAATCGGCGAAGGCATCCCGCTCGTGAAGAAAGAGGGGCAGGGAAAGCTCGGCTGCCAGCTCGATTTGTTTGACAAACCACCGGCGCTGAACATCCCGTGGGGAAAAATCCCGGTTGTAGTCCAACCCGCATTCCCCTATGGCTTTGACGCTTTTTTCCCTTGCCAGCTCCCTAAGAACGCTAATCGTGTGTTCCGTGCAATTTTTAACCTCGTGGGGATGCACCCCGGCGGTGGCGTAAAGGGAACCCGGCGCGAGGGCGTTGCGGGCGCTTGCGTATAACGCCGCGTCAAGGCTGGAGCGTTCCCCGCTGCCGGTAATGACAAGGGGCGACACCCCTGCTGCTGCCGCGGCTACGACCACCTCGTCCCGGTCACGGTCGTATGCTGAATTCATGAGGTTTATGCCGATGTCAATCAGTTTCACCGCCAGATCCCTCCTGTAGCGAATGTTCCGCAAGCAAGTCTTTCGCGCCGGATGAAAGAGCCGCGAGGATACGGCGCTTTACCGGCCCTGAGTTATCCGTAAAGCCAGCGATGCGATCCCGTATGTCCCGGCGGCGGGAATTAACGCCGTAGGGGCAGGTGCAGGCCGCCTTTAAGATACCGAGCTCGTCAGCGCAGGCTATGATCTGCCGTTCTTCCAAATAGCCCAAGGGACGGATAAGGCAGAGCGGGTACTTGCGGTAGGCAAGGTACATGGGCATCGCGGAGAGTGTCCCTTTGTGCGTCATGTTCATAAAAAAAGTTTCGATAATGTCGTCCATGTGATGGCCCAAAGCGATCTTGTTAAAGCCATGTTCCAGAGCGTACCTGATAAGTTCCGTCCGGCGCTGAGTGGAACACCAGTAACAGTTCATTGAGCGGCCTTCCTTGAGCCTGCCGATAATGGACACCGGAAGGTCTGTAAAGGGAATGCCCCATTCCTCAAGGCGGCTTGCCAGAACGGATTTTTTACAGCAGGCGCAAAAATCGCTTGAAATGTGAAGCCCTTCAAGATCATAGGTAATGCCAAGCGCCCGCTTTAAACCGGCAAGCGCCCACGCCAAAACGCTTGAGTCCTTGCCCCCGGACACGGCGATAAGGACGCGATCTCCCTCGCTAATAAGTTTGCGTTCGTGGACGGCTTTCGCGGCGAGTTTTTGCACTATCACGCCCGCCTTTGCCCGGCGAAGAAAACGGTTATTACTCATAACGCTCACGCGCGTCCTGTATCACAAGGCTTGCCAGAACCATCCCCGCTGTCGCGGTTACTGTTACGGCAGTACCGTTAATTACTTTCTTGCCGCTGTCCCACGTGCCGCTCGCGCCGGCATTGTCAGGAGCGGGAACCCCCTCACGCAAGGGAATCCGCTCCTGGCTGTAAACGGCGGTAAAATGCCCGCGAAACCCCCGCTTCCGCAAGCCATAGCGCACAAGGCGGGCAAGGGGGCAGCCGGATGTTTTCCATATATCCGCGGTTTTAATACGGGTAGGGTCGAGTTTTTGAGCCATACCCATGCTGGAGAAAAACTTCGTTCCGGCGGACAGGGCGGTTTCGATGAGTTCCAGCTTGTGTTTTAGGCTGTCAATAGCGTCAATCACGTAATCCGCGTCGGCAATTTCGAACAGTTCCGCCGTTTCCTTTGAAAAAACATGGGGGAAGGTTCGTATCTCGCACGAGGGGTTTATGTCCTTCAAACGTTCTTCCAGCGCCCCGGTTTTAAGGCGGCCAATCGTGCTACTCAGCGCCTGAAGCTGGCGGTTAATGTTGCTGTGGCAGACGGTATCCGAATCGACCAGAGATATCTTCCCCACGCCCGAACGCGCCAAGGCTTCGGCGCACCAGCTTCCCACGCCGCCTAGCCCAAACACAATCGCCCGGCTTTCCTGAAGGGCTGTTGCCGCCCGTGGGCCAACGAGGAGCGTAAGTCTGTGGAAAAAAGAAGCCTGCGTCATGGGTTTACGGACAATAGTACCCTTTTTGCCCCTTGTTTTGCAATGCGGGAGCCGCAAGCGTTCGATTGACAAAGAGGCGCAATTGGCCTTATAAGGGAAGGGGGTGTTTCCCCTTTTTACGTTTTTCAATGAAGGATGGTATAACAATGAGAAAGACAAGGATTATCGCACTGTGCGCGGCTTTGGCAATAACAGCGGGCGTATTTACCGCCTGCCGGGCGGCGCTTGCGCAGGGAGGCTTCGATCGTGGAGCGCAGGCATTTGACGCGCGCCAGTTCCTTACATGGTACTACGAAGAGGGCCCTTGGCGCTCGCCCGTAAACCGCTGGGGGCCGAGCAATTGGGTTACCGGTTTTAGCGAGAACCCTGCCGACAGGCCGACATACGAGGACATCGAAACCATTATGAACTTCGCTTCCCTTGCCATGAGCGCCCGCGCCAGAACGCCGTGGTACATGGTGGTTGTAACCGACTACGAGACCCAGGTTCTTCTGCATCAGGCCGACAGACCGGGGACTCCCAGAGGCGTGTCCCGTGGAACTGTGAAAGTCCTGATATTTAGCGAGTGGCTGCTTTACGAAGACGTTAGAACAGACACCGTTATGACATTTTTTCCCCGCGAGGGCTATATCAACGCAGGCATCATGTCCGCCTACATAAACATGGCGGCTATTGCTCTTGGCTACAGCGTCCGCCAGTACATGACCCTGTCCCACCCTTGGCCCGCCCTCGGTGAGCGCTGGTCTGAGCTCGAGTTCCTTTTGGACGGCAGGTTTTATACATGGGGCTCCACCGGAGAGAGATTCAACACTGAAAACATGAAGTTCGCCAACGCCCTTGTGATCGGCAGGCTTGACCCCACTGTCGAGTCCGGCACGACCGTGGCTCTGCGCCCGCACAACTGGTCGTTCTGGGATCCCGCCGGCAGCCCCGCCGTGCTTACCCCCAGACAGCCGCCCAGAGCCATTGTTCTGGCTGATATTCCGGACGGCGTGTACACAGGAACAGGGCGCGGCTACTACGGCAGTATAACGGTGCAGGTAACCGTGGCAAACGGCGCGATTACCGGAATACATGTTACTGACCACTCGGAGACTCCGGCGTTTATGACACTGGCGGCAGGGGGCATAATTCCTCAAATCCTTGAAGGCCAAAGGATTCAGGGCATTGATGTGGTAACAGGCGCAACTGCCGTAAGCGAAGGCATAATCAATGCCGTTACGAATGCCCTTAGGCAGTAGCTTAAGGGCAATAACGCCGCATGAACAAAACCAAAATCACCGTGCCGTTTATCTGCGCGGTGATTGCCCTGTCCGGATGTTCCGGGCGGGGCGGGGCGCCTGACACGTCCAGTTTTACCGCCAGAACACGGCACACGACCGTGGCCTTTGGCACAGTTTCTGTCCTGCGCCTGTACGATGATTTTACGCAGAGCGTAAATGCCGCCCGCTTCGAGAGGGTCTGGAACCAGACGAGGGAAATCCTTACCGAGCTGGATGGCGTTTTTTCCACTTCCAACCCGGATTCGGATGTGGCCCGGTTTAACGCTTTGGCGTATGGGGAAAGTATTGCCGTTAGCGCTCACATGGCCCGCGTCATTGCGGTGGCAAGAAAGGCGCATGGGGAACTGGGCGGCCTTTTTGACCCGACCGTTTTTCCGTTTGTGGACTTGTGGGGTTTTTCGCCCCGCTTTAGGGTTAACAGGTTTGCGCCCATTTTCCCCTACGACAGGCCCCAAGGACGCAATCAACTGCCCGGCCCTGAATATATAGAGGCATTCACACGGCTTGTAGGTTTCTGCGGAGTTGTCCTTGAAGGCTGCGAGGCGTCGGGGTTTACGCTTACAAAAATGATTCCGCCAGTTGTTGTTAACGGCGTTACGTACCAAGCCAAGCTCGATTTTGGCGCGATAGTGAAAGGTTACGCCGCCGATCTGGTTCTGGAAGTTATGCTTCGGGAGGGCTTTCGTTTCGGGTATTTTTCCAGCGGCGGCAGCAGTATCGCTCTGCTTAGCGGGATGGACTATATCCCGGCGGACGATGGCCTTTTTCAGTTTGCGCTAAGGCTGCGCAAGCCGCGCCCGGGGCGGTATCGTGGCTCTGCCTTCATTTCTATTATGACAAGTAACACAAGCCTTTCCACAAGCGGAGATTACGATCACGCCTTTTTTGTAGACGGCATACGCTACAGCCATATTTTTGACCCAAGATCAGGGCGGCCGGTAAACGCTCCCCTAAACGGCAGGCAAAGCGGAATTGCCTCCGCAACTGTGTTTGGCGAAAACGGGGCCTTTGCCGAGGGCCTTTCCACGGGATTACTTGTTATGACGCTGACAGAGGCAATCGAATTCATGAACCGGCTGGAAAACCACAGCGTTGTACTGGTGTATTACAAAGCTGGACACGATTTTTTCGAGATAATCACAAACATTCCCGCAAGGCTCATAACTGTCCTTGATCCGGCATACATACTAGCCAGCCGTTTGAACGATCAAGGGGATGTTGAGTATACCGGAATATTGTATCGAAGCGCGGGGGGTGTAAGCTTTGGAACGGCTTATTAACCACGTTTTTTCAAAAAGGGGCTTGACTTTCCCACAAGTTTGTATTACATTGCATAATATATGTACGACCAAATAACTACGGCAAGGCTTCCCGCAGATATTCTCAGCAAGCTTGTTGTTCTTGCCAGAATTAAGAGCAAGACGAAATCGGACATAATCAAAGAGGCTATCCAAGTATATTACGAGCGGGAAGAAAACGAGATATGTTCTTTCACGCTGGGCGAGGCTTACTTTGGCAGGTACGGGTCCGGCGAAAATGACCGGGCCACCACCTACAAGGAGCGCATCAAAGAAAAGCTTTCAGGCAAGGGTTATAGTGCTAGGTTCAATTCTCCTTGACGCGGGTCCCCTTATCGCCCTTTTTGATTCAAGTGAAAAGCACCACCGCCCTGTTGCTGCGTTTTTGAAGGAGCGCCCGTACCGCTTTGTAAGTACCGTTGCGGTTTTCACGGAAGTTTCCCATATGCTGGATTTTAGTACCGCCGCTCAAAGGGATTTTTACGAGTGGGTCATGTACAAAGGGGTCATTTTAAGCGACTTTAACCAGCACGATATGCCCCGGCTTGTGGAACTGACCCAAAAGTACGCGGATGTCCCGATGGATTTTGCCGACGCTACCCTGGTTATCACCGCTGAAAAAACCGGCATTCGGGAGATTATCAGCCTGGACAGCGATTTCGACATTTTCAGGCTACCGGGCAAAGAACATATCCGCAATATTTACACGCATCCCCCCCGCCGCACGTGAGTACTCCCGGAGAGCCGTGGGCTAGTGTTCTTCCCCCCAGAAATGCCCCCGCCACGCGCGTTCAACCCCCGAAAGGCTTGTTTCCCGGTTCAGGAGGTTCTTTATGTAATTCCCCCATTTCAGGTTATCGCAAAAGTAACCGAAGAAACGCCGGCAGCGGCTCATGTGGAACTCAGGTGGCTGGTAGCGGGAAAGGAGTTCCAGAAACTGTAGGCCCGTTTCTTCAATGCTTACGGCGGGCAGTTTTTCCCCCGCCTGAATGCTCTTCGCCTCGGCGAAAATCCAAGGCTGGCGTACCGCCAAACGGCCCACCATAACCGCGTCACATTCATCGCGGCGGCACAACATTTCCTGCGCCGAGGCTATGTCGCCATTGCCCGCAACGGGAATGCCCAGTTCCTTTTTAAGGGCGCAAACATAGTTCCAGCGGGCTTTGCGCTTAAACTTTTCGCGGGCCGTGCGGGGGTGCAGGGTAACTAGGTCAAGACCCTCTTCTTCAAGGCGGCGGCAAAAGCGAACCAAGTACTCAAAATCGTCCGTAAGCCCAACGCACAGTTTCACGCTTAGGCGGCGGCGGGTGTGGGGCCGGGCGCGGCGGATAAGGCTCGCGGCCTTTTCAATGTCCGCCATCCAGCGAACGCCCGCTCCGGTACGGGTTATGGCCGGGGCGGAACAGCCCATGTTAATATCAATGCCCAGACATTCCATCCTGTCCAAAAGGCGTATCGCCCGGACAAGCGTGTCCGTGTCGCTGCCCACAACCTGATAAACCAGCTTGTGGGGGCAGGGGCCGCCGTCAACGTACCATGACTCAAAAGGCCCCGCGGCGACAAAAGCGGCGGCGCTGATCATTTCCGTAAAGTATTCGTCCGCCCCCCACTGGCGGCCGGGCGGATTAAAGCGCTCAATCAGTTCCCGTAAAGCCCGGTGCGTCAGTTCCGCCAACGGGGCTAGCAAAAAATCCCCGGTCATGGTATCATTATCCAGTTTTTACGGAAAAAATAAATACACCGTACAGGCGGGATTGTTAAAAGGGCGGTATTCTGCGATAGCCCCTTGACTTGTTGCTTCCAAAAAACTACAATTTTATATAAAGTTAAGAGGAGCATAACCATGATAGCGAAGAGTGATATGCCCGGCATGAACGATAAGTCTCCCGAGGGAACAAAGCCGGAAGGTACGCCGTACAGGGTTCTTGTTGTTGATGATTCCATGTTTATTGCCAAGCAGCTTGGTCAGATTTTTTCTTCAGAAGGGTTTGAAGTAGCGGCGACCGCCGCTGACGGGGCCCAAGGGGTGGAAAAGTACAAAGAATTACATCCCAACATCGATTTGGTTACCATGGACATTACCATGCCGGTAATGGATGGGGTTTCGGCGATGGAGAAGATTCTGGAATTTGACAAAAACGCCTGTATAATCATGGTCAGCGCGCTGGGAAAGGAAGATGTAGTCAAAAAATCCCTCCTTATGGGGGCCAAGAGCTATATCGTCAAGCCTTTAGACCGGAAAAAGGTGTTGGAACGGGTTATTTCCGTTCTAAAAAAATAGCCCGGATAGCCGGGATTTTCCAAATTAACCGGGATTTGCGAGAAGCCCGGTTTGTTTTTTGTTTTCGTATTTCCCCATGACGCCGTGTTCGTCATGGGTTATAGGAGTATAGGAACTATGCGGCTTTTGATTCACAACAATTATGAAAACGCCTCCCGCTGGACTGCTGATTACATCGCTGGGCGGATAAACGCCTTCGCGCCGGAACAGGCAAGGCCGTTTGTGCTGGGGCTCCCCACAGGCTCGTCCCCGCTGGGGGTTTACCGGCAGCTTATCGCCGCTTGCAAGGCGGGGAAGGTTTCTTTCTCCCATGTAACTACCTTCAACATGGACGAGTACTTGGGGCTTCCCCCGGATCATCCCCAAAGTTACCGGCGCTTTATGGACGACAATTTTTTCAGCGCGATAGACATAAAGACGGGGAACACCCACATACCCAACGGCATGACAACAAACCCCGAAGAAGAATGCGGCGCCTACGAACAGGCCATTAAATCCGCCGGGGGGATTGAGCTTTTCATGGGGGGCATTGGCAGTAACGGGCACATCGCCTTTAATGAGCCCGGTTCTTCCCTTACTTCCCGCACCAGGGCCATGACTCTTACCACCGAAACCCGTATCGCCAACTCCCGCTTTTTCGATGGAGACCCGCAAAAGGTTCCCTCCAGGGCCCTTACCGTGGGTATCGGGACGGTTATGGACGCGAGGGAGGTGCTTATTATCGTTTCGGGCCGCCAAAAGGCCCGCGCGCTCCAAGCGGCGGTTGAAGGAGGGGTCAGTCACTGGTGTCCCCTTTCCTGCCTTCAGACGCACCCCAACGCGATCATCGTCTGCGACGACGAGGCGGCGGAAGAGTTAAAGTACGGCACGGTGAAGTATTTTAAGGACATTGAAAACTTAAATTAGGTAAAGGCCGCCCGGACGCGGTTTTGGAACACGCTTAGTACGAGGTGATTATCTGCGGTGATGCGAATAAAAACTACCTTTTTCAAGAGCATCGTATCCGTCCGCTTTACCGTAATGGCCTTTGTTCTTTTGCTCGCGTTCTCGGCCCCGCTCTCCCCCGCTGAAGGGGGCGATATTTCCCGGCTGGCGGCGTTTTCCGACCCGGGCCGTATCTGGGGTTCCGGGGTCGAGCGGGTTCTTGAAGAAGCCTACCGGCTCTTTTTCCAGACACGCATCATTGAAGGCAGGGTAATGAACCTGCGTATACCCTTTGCCATGAATTATGAACGGGACACACTTACCGAGGAGCCGTGGGGCTTTGTGGGCGGGGGGAAGGCAAGCCCGGCTTTTCTTTGGGAGCGGATTAACACGCTTCTGGACAGCGAAGATTTCAGGAAGTACACCGAGGCCCTTTCCAGCGGCAGGGAAAAAGTAATTATTTTCGACCTTCCCTCCCAGACATGGACGGTCTCCCTTGACCCTTTCGACATAGCCCGGATGCGGGCCGGTTTTTATCAAGGCCTGCCGCACCGCCCCCATGTACTGCATTCGGGCCGGGGCGTGGACGAGGCCGATGTCTACAATTTCCTTTTTGGCGTGGGGCTGCTTGGCATTGACTGTTCCGGCTTTGTGTGGCACGTCTTGTCCCATGTCGCTGCCGCCGGGGGGATCGACTTGGGCCGTACGCTGGCGGCGGCCTTGGGAGCGAGGGCGGGTCAAGACCCGGCATGGTTCGCGGGAACCAGCTTTTTTAACTCACGAAGCCCCCACGTTATCCCTGTGCATGACGAGATTCGCAATCTTCGCCCCGCCGACATACTCCTTTTCCGCTCCGGGGACGGGGGAATGGGCCACGCGGCGGTAATCCAGTCCATTGATTTTTCCGCCGGGGTTATACGCTACCTGCAATGCACTGACGAAGCGCCGTGGGCACAGCGGGGCGTTCACGACTCGTTTATCTACTTTGACCCCGCTTTCCCCAATGTTTCCCTTTCCGACCCTTCCCTTGTATGGACAAAACAAAGGTATCCCCCCTTCCCCGGCGAAAGGGCTTCCCCTTTTACCAATGACGGAGACCGTTTCCGGGCCTTCGCCGAACATGGCGGCGGGCGGGTGGTACGTCTGCGGGCGGTTTCGCAGGCGATTGAACGGATAAACAGCGGGGGCGTCCGTTAGCTATATCTTTCATAGTATGGTATACTGTCTTTTTTACGGCGGGCGCGATTCTTGCGTCTTCTCTATTAAACGCGAAGGGTGTGTAGTGTATGGATGTGCTGTTCAGCGATATTACCGTAATAACCATGAATGACGAAAAGCCCGTGTTGCGTGGCGGTTATGTCGGGATAGACGGGCGGAGCGTCACCTATGTGGGTCAAACACCTCCGGCAGAAAGCGCGGCCCGTGTAATAAACGGCGGGCGGCGGCTTTTAATGCCGGGCCTTATCAACTCCCACAGCCATTTGCCTATGACGCTTTTGCGCGGCTACGCTGACGATTACCGTTTGCGGGAATGGCTGTTTGACCATATCTTCCCCGCCGAAAACAGGCTTGACGAGCGCTGTATCAGCGCGGGCATCCGGCTGGGGCTTGCCGAGTGTATCCGCTTTGGCGTTATAAGCTGTACGGATATGTACTTTCATCTGCCCCGGATTGCCGAGGCCGTGCTGGAAACTGGCGTCAAGGCCAACATAACCAACTCGGTATTATGCCTTGACATGAGCCGGTTTGATTTTGAAAAAGAGCGGGGCACGATAGAAGTCCGGGAAGTCCTCCAGCGCTTTAAGGGAGCGGGGGAAGGCCGGCTGATTGTTGACGCGGGGATACACGGGGAGTACACTTCGGGCCCACAGGCGTGGCGGGAAAGCGTGGCCTTTGCCGGGGAACATAATTTGCGCCTGCACATACATTTAAGCGAGACTGAGGCGGAGCATACCGAATGTGTGAAAAAATACGGCAAGACCCCGGCGGAAGTATTGCGTGAATCCGGCGTATTCACACGGAAAACCACCGCCGCCCACTGCTGCTGGCTGACCGAAGGCGACATGGACATACTGGCCGCCTCAGGCGCTACGGCGGCGCACTGCCCTGTCAGCAATTTGAAGTTGTCATCGGGCGTGGCCCCGGTAATGAAGATGCGCGGCCGCGGGCTAAACGTAGCGCTTGGCACTGACGGAGCCTGTTCCAACAACAACCACGATATGTTCGAGGAAATTAAAACCGCGGCCTTGCTGCAAAAATACATCTCTGGCGATCCCGCGGCGCTGTCCGCGTACGAGGCCATTAAGATGGCAACGGTAAACGGGGCCGCGGGGCAGGGGCGCGAAAACGAAACCGGCAGAATACAGCCCGGTTATGACGCCGACATTATCATGCTGAATCTGGACGCGCCCCACTTGTTCCCGCTCTACGACCCCTGCGCTGCCGTGGCCTACGCGGCAAGGGGCAGCGATGTGTGCATGACAATGGTGCAGGGCCGTGTCCTTTACGAAAACGGAGAATACAAAACAATAGACATGGAAAAAATTCGTTACGAGGTGGAACAGTATGTCAGACCCCGGCTTGGCTAGCGGCGTTATGCGCCACGGAGGATATGATTTTTTTACAGCAAACCGGCTAAAAATCATTGTCATGGCGCTTATGTTTTTGGATCATTTCGCCGTTTTGTTTCTTCCCAATGGATCGCTGGAGTGGTCGCTGTCCAGACTCGCGCCAAGAGTAGTCGCCCCTGTTATCTGTTTTTTCATCGCCGAAGGGTATTGCTATACCTCCAACAGAAAAAAATATATTTTCCGTCTTTTTATCCTTGCCTTGGTATCGCACTACCCGTTTAATATCACGTTTGGCTATACATTCTTTCAGGCGACAAGCGTAATTTGGGCGCTTACGATGGGGCTTGTAGCCTTGACCGCGCTAAAAAGCGAAAAGATACACATCGTCCTAAAGCCGGTAATACTGGCGGTGTGTTGCGCGGCGGCGTATACCGCAAACTGGAATTTCGTGGCGGTCTTGTGGATTGTCGCTTTCGGGTTGTTTCATGGCAATTTCAAACGCCAAATGCTCGCCTTTTGCGCCGTGGGCATTGTGTTTCATCTGGCGCTTGTCTACCATAGGTTCGCCTTTTCCCACTGGTTCCAGCTTGGCATCTTTCTCGCCATTCCGCTATTGGCGATGTATAACGGCAGGCTTGGGAAAAAATCGAAAATCATGGCGTACAGCTTCTACGTGTTTTATCCGGCGCATTTGCTTTTCTTGCATTTTTTGAACCTAGGTACGCCGTTGGCCGCGGCGTTGGAGCGCCTGCTTTCTCCGTAATTCTTTCATAACGAGGAATACTTTCAGGGGCGCGCGTATTATGCCGATGATGTGGGTATTGTGGGCATAACACTGAAGGCGCGTACTTGCGTGAAAAGGCTTGGAATTTTTGTATGTTCTCTTCTGCTAATTTCGTATAATACGAGTTGTGAATCGGGGCACGTTCAGGTGCATGACAGGCATCCGGGCGCTCTTGTGTCCCTTGAAGAACTTAGCGGATACATTTTTTATATTTGGGAAAGCGGAACGTTTGAGCTTCCGGTCGCCGGATCAACCGGGTGGGCCGCCATTGCCCTTCCCCTGCGTGACGGCCCCGGCGGGCAGGCGAATGCCATCCGCGGCTTGGCGGCGGGGCAGGGGTTTACGATTCTGGAAGAACGGAATGGCTGGTGGCGGGTACAAGCAGGCAATGCCACAGGGTGGGTGGAAAACCGGCTTTGCATGATCAACCTGCCGGATGTGCTTCCTTCTATTGTGTATAACATCACTAACGCTACACATTCTTTGTTTCGATCATCGGGAAGATACATACCCAACGTTACCGGAAGGGCATTGTATCAGGCAAGGGATTTTAACGCCCGGCTTGGAAGGGTGGAATATATTGCCCCGGTTTTGTATGGGATGGCCAGAAAGATAGGAGCGGCGCAGCAAGCCGCCCTTGCCGACGGGAATACCTTGATTATTTACGAGGCGTTCAGGCCCGCCGCCGCTCACGACAAAGTATACGAAAACCTGCACTCTTTGGTAAACGCCGATCCGGTTGTTATGGCGGGCATGACAACTCCCCCGTGGAACACCCGGTGGTTTTTGGCGGCCTCCCCGTACAACCACCAAAGGGGAACCGCGATTGACGCGAGCCTTGCCAGAATTGACCACTATCAAATACGGGTAACCGGCGATTACGCCTTCATACACGTAAGCGGGCACACGCAGTACACGATGCAGTCGCCCATGCACGAACTGAGTACCGCCGCGGTTGTGTTTACAACACCCGTTCATTCAAGGAGCCTTACCGCATGGCTGGATGCCGAGTTTTCCAATAACGCTACAAGCGGCACAATTCTACTGCACAGATATATGACCGGGGCGGGGCTGATTCCCCTGGCCTCCGAGTGGTGGCATTTCAACGATTTGGCGCATACGGCGCTGGCTGTTGAAATGGGTATCACAGGCGAGTTTTCCACTGAAAGGACGTACAGTAGGCCCCCCCGCCGTAAATGAGCATTCCCGCCAAAAGCCCCGGCAGGGGAGGATATACGGTTTAAGAATCCCGCATGGGGAACCCGCTCCAGAGCCACGGTCTCCTACGCGGAGAATCCATGCAAAATGGCTTCTTAAACCGTATATCCTCCCCTGCCGGGCATTGTACTGGTGGCTCACGCGCGGCGGGGCATTACTGGGGGGAAGAGGGCCTGTGCCCTCCACGGCTGTCTGGGGAAGGCTGTGCGAAGCGGGCGCTGTGCGGTAATGCCGGGGGGCTGATGTTCTGCGGAGCCCCCCAGCAATGCCCCGCTGTGCATGAGATCAGCGGTACAATGCCCGGAGTTGGCGGGTATGGGGTCGAGAAGCCATTTGCCCAGATTTTTAAGCGTAGGAGACCGAGGCTCCGGAGCGGGTTCCCTGGGCGGATTCGAGGCCCCATACCCGCCAACTCCGGGGCTTTGGGCGGAAATGT
>Ga0123355_10006064_pt1 | contig 17816 bp, 13 predicted proteins | sample TergutEmb28metaG_3_FD_89872 | JGI IMG/M metagenome (GOLD analysis project Ga0123355, IMG submission 89872) | Embiratermes neotenicus P1 segment gut microbial communities from Petit-Saut dam, French Guiana - Emb289 P1 | ecosystem: Host-associated > Arthropoda: Insects > Digestive system > Gut ... | reverse complement strand
GGCTGAAGGTTGCAGGCTGAAGCACAGTTGTGCTTCAGCCTGCAACACGGATACCACTCCAACCCAACCACACCGAAACTCCAACACACATCGAACCAAGAACAATACGACCAATATGGTAATTTAACAGAATAGTCGCAAGCTCCTGATGATGGATATATTAATGTCCGAAACACATTGAGCACATAAGAAGTGAAATAAAATAGCAAGTGACATCAAGTTGGTCTTTTATTCTTCAACTATCAAGTATTTGATAGTTCCTCCGTAAGTAGAACAACAGAGGTAAGGCGGCTGTACACACGCAATTTGCCAACGTTACCTTAGTGATTTTTCCGACCTCGCTCCTGATCATGCTATTCTCTTAATTGCTGTACTGCAAATTGTTGTTGATATACATCTTGTGTTGTAAATTTTATCGCGCAATTGATGGACCCGCTACATTAGCAGGCTTGCTGGATCAGAGCCTTTCTTAAGACGCTAATTTATTTTCAAGCTAGCCGAGAAATTCCTTGCATTTTATATAACCCTCAAGTTGCTCGTCATGTTTACGAGGGTCCAGCACTTTGACTCTGCCCTGGGGCAAAGGAATCTAGCACACACCATTCCGTTCTGGTTTTTGGATAGATTTTGATATTATTCTTCCAGCTACGCTCAGGTCTTGCAGATTTTCCCACCCAAACTCTGTGTTCGTTTCTGTTCTTCATGCGTTCCATATACCCGGTCCATCTCATCCTCCCTTATCAACCTTATTATGTTGCAGAGAGTATGTATCATGACGCTTCTTATTATGGAATTTCACCCAATTTTCTGTTAGGCCTATTACATTGCGTAATCTTAAAGTATTCTTCCAGTATTCTTTTAAATGTGGCCTGCACCCTATCGGAATAAACTTTAAATGAAAGTTTTCGACTTTAATGTGGGCCCATCCAGATTCCTATTGGATGGTTTTGGAGGCTCTTTCCCCAGTAGTAAAGCGGCCGGATATGAAGCTGAACACTCTCATACATCTAGTTCCGAAGTTACGAATGAGTGCAGGTAGGACTGTACTTCCATTCCCTCTCTTCCTACATGGCATGTGTGGGTACAAATTTACCTTTCCATATAGGTACCAGTCCTAGAGATGTACCTCTGCCTCTGTAAGATATCAGAACTACCGAAGTAACTGTGTTCTTATTACTTCTGTAATTTTTTTTTATCTCAGGGATCCAAATCGAAGGGACCCAGAGTCTCTCATCGTCAATGGGTCCCTCCTGTGCCCCCACGGTGGACTGGTGTACAACCCAACGACTTCTGAGGAATCAGGTTCAAGGTAAGTAGAGCATTACACGCTCATTATTGCCAGATTTCCGTTTGTATGAAGTAATATGTCCAAACAGTGAACTGTTAGCAAAACGTAGCGTAATTGTTATATCTCTCCACTATAGCACCACACATGTAAAAATATTTTGCCTTCGTGGACCGAGCGGGAGGTCTGGTTACATCGCCTGGTCTTGGGGAACTGAATATTGAGGCTACTCGACGCCATTTTATGGTCACATACCTTGTAACATCTAAATTAATTCTAGTGCTACTTTAAATAAAATCCTCTCAGGGTGTTCAGGCTGTTCAAGTAAACCAGCGTTTCATCATAACGCTTCCGATATGCACGAATCCCATCCGCCCCTTCTCGGTTTACTAAATAATTCCATAGGTAAAGTGCAGAAGTTTTATGGGGCAGACTGGTAGGATGGTTGTAAACTGTGAAATAGAATCAAGAAGGAAGTTGGCGTTCACCGTTGCTGTTCTTATAAATCACAGTGCATGAATCGTATCTGCTCTAACGTTTGGGCTTCATGATGTCCAGACCCAAATACTGAAAGTTTGTAGTTTTGTGATTGTTAATGAGATACAAGATTTTGTTACGAGCTGTTTTTACTCGGTTCTGGGTTAGTAACATAAAGTTGAACGTAAAAACTTCTTCCGCGCCCTTTCCAATTAGGAATTCACTCATATCTGCCATCTGACGATGTGTGTCATACGAAATTGAGGAAACTTCGTGATAGAAGACCGAGAAGTGTGGTCATACTTCAGTACAGTCGACTCTGCATGTTTCTGAAAAGTGTTATAAAAGCTTATGTATAATCCTTAAGTTAATTTATGTCAGGCAGAAATAAAAGCCTCCATATCGCCTTATTCGTCATCACAGGGTCATATCTAGGTACGATGAACCAAATACGAGTAATTGAATTTCTGTTGTTGACAAAACTTAGTTAGGAACGCAGAATTATATATTTGTTAACTGAAATTGGGTAGCCACCCGGTGGCTGTAGTACAGTACACATTTACACACCAACAATACACAGAACGACACAAAACGAACAATACGTAGAACAACACAAAAATTTTGGAAGAGTGCGGGCCGTGCCCCATCTTTGTGGGTTTTACCCTGGCATTTGCCTTACAACTGAGGAAAAAGCACGGGAAAAGCCTCAGTCACGGTAGCCGAAGAGTGCCAGCTGGCACGATGAAGATACATAAACATACAATATGGATGTTTTTCGAAAAGTATTTACCATAAGGAAAACTTTTAAAATAATGTTTGTACTCTAGATCGCAAAGGGATTTATATTTTGTGGCACATATTTTCTTTTGTTCGAACCAAAATAAATTTCGCCCGTAAACGTTTTGCGTTAGATTTAATCGAATTCGTTACTTGCCTCGGATATGAAAGAGACGTTCGGATGACCTCCGCTTGACGTGTTCGCTTATGCGCTTTGTGTGAAGAATGCGTTGTAGTCTAAACCAGGCACCAAATTCCACTCTTGACCCTGTACCCATATCCCGTTGCTATTACAAAAAGAATTTAACGAATAGGAAAAGAAGATTTAAAAAAAAAAAAGACATGATGTGGTAATATAAGTGGTTTGTTGACCCTAACCACAACATATAAATCTGTTATCAGGAATTTCCAATAACGAGTACTACGAATTACTCTGACGGACACTCCCAAGAGATATATTGAACTTGTGTGGCGTTCGGAAAATGGGAATGTAAGACGGATTGCTACACATTGGAAGAAATATTGCAAGCGAACAGACTTTTATTACGTTTCGACTTACGGAGTAATGTCGAGATTCTTACAGAACTCCTCTGTGAAAATGAAGGCAGAAATGTACGTGCTGCTTTATTGCCGTAAATAGCGCCGGATTTATTGTAATTGGGAGCACATACACAGACGTACATACATATACGAAAGTTCGCAGAGTACAACCAACAAGATGTAACGTTTCACAAGTTATTTATTTCTGTAAGACGCTTTATATGTTTCAGACGGGTTTTCCGTCCATCGTCAGGAGCTCAAAACTGCACATACAGCGTCAGGTATTTGTCAGACCAATACCTGACGCTGTATGTGCAGTTTTGAGCTCCTGACGATGGACGGAAAACCCGTCTGAAACATATAGAGCGTCTTACAGAAATAAATAACTTGTGAAACGTTACATCGTGTTGGTTGTACTATACGAATATATTAGCGATGCACGGACATATGAATGTTAAAAATATACGAAAGTTGTACCATTAATTTATTGATACATGCGTTGCTAATTGCAGTAAGTACTTTTGCTTGGGGATATTGGGGTAATGTTTGTGTAAAATAAAGGATATTGGGGAGACGTGGACCAATGTGATAAGCATATTTCTCGTTTCAAGCAAACACCAAAGTTTCTATGTTGTTCTTAGTATGTATTTGTATTATTGTGCTATAAATTATCAGTGCCAGGGTAGACCAGAAGCTGATGTGTTCCGTTCAGTTTCAGGGCCTCCTAGGTTTCTTGGACCTTTGTAATGCCGTGTCCTGAAACAAAATTGAAAGGCTGTGTCGTTAAGCACTTCCTATTTTCAGGGATTTCTGAATGGAAGTGGCATCAGATGTTTACCAGTTTAGTGTTCACCTTGTGTTTGTTTCATTTAAAGACAATTTACATAAAACTAAAAGGTAAAGGTATACTTGTCCCATTACGGGACTGGACAGGCTTTTAGTGCTCCAGGCAGTTGAGGCTCCCAGAATTTCTAGACAGTCAACACATGAAGGTGGTAGGGTTATCAGCCCAACGCACCGGCCGTCTTTACCGCCAGGAGATATCCCTGGATCTCATTTCTGTTGGAGGCTGGGTCAACCTTAAACTTCCTTTCTGGCCGATGGTTTGCTTTCTTGAAGCTTATGGGTGGATGATATATGTACTGCTGAGGGCCGGTTAAAGAAATTTCTGGGTCCACTGCAAAAAAAAAAAAATATGGGCCTTACCAACGCGTAATCCTGAATTGAGATTGCAGCTGCGAAAATGAGATGTAAAATTATGAACATCTGAAATACAGCTAGCCTTCATGGAGCCGTACCACCCATAGAGCGCCGTAAAGATTACGATATCCTTAAACAAGCCCTGATACTGTACCATTTTATTGATATATTTTCTCAAGTATATGACTAATGTATAATATCTGATCAGTAGCTGATCTATTACACTGAAATCTACCCTGATGATGCCCTTAATTGCGTCTGAGGATGGATTTAACCTTGAGAAAAAAAGTCGGACAGAATTTCTTATGTAGTTTAAGTGATGTACCTCGATAGTTACTACTCAGATTTTTTTCGCCCGTTTTGTAGATGAAGCACGTTACTAGGTTACATGCATACGTAATGTTTTCTGCACACCAGATATAATTGTTTATCTCTCTGACGGCCGACTTAGATTGTTTTGTGATAACTGTGTATCGTGTGAAAGCGTTGTTGGCATTAAGGGTTGAAAACTCACTTTTTTACTTCTGTCAGTATATTTTGGACGGAGATATAAAGGCACTGAAGTGAGTGGGACCAAGTGCTACGTAAATTTAAATTGCCGATAGTACACATTCCTATTTTCCCTGTTTTGCTGAAGGTCTTGCTTCCTTGGACATGCATTAATCTCCATCATTAACACATCTCTTCTCTCTCCAGTCAATACCATACACACCACGTCTTGCCCACCCTGTTCTCGCATTATTTCTGTCTCTCTTTGCCCCCTAGAAGCTCCTTAATTCTTTCCCTCGTTTCTTTTCTCGCATTCTTTCTTTCTTCTTGAGACAAATATTTTGTTCCCTTCCGGTCACATTTTACGGCCACAGAATTGGCTCCCAGTTTTCCTTTGACTTGTTCGTAGTTGTAGCGTGTGATGTAAATTATAATTTCATCGCCTGTATCATGCTACGTCAAGTATTAACAGAGTGATTAAATCAAGTAGCGTTACATTGCTTGGCCACGTAGCACGCACGAAGGAAACGGTACTTGCGAAAAAATCTTAGTCGAAAACGGTGAAGGGAAGGTACAATTTTGCGTTTGAAGACGTAAGGATAAAACTAAAATGTGTCTCGGAGGTACAAGGTACGAGGATGTGTGTACTGGGTTTAATTGACACAAGATGTTACTTCGTGGAGGGACTTCACGAACACAGTAACATTCGCGTTTCGTAATAGAGCGGACTTCTGAGAGTGTGAAGAGGGAATTAATCGTTTAATCTGCGTAAGAGAAAGATATTTGTTGTATTTTTTCTAACCAATGTTTTGTGTTGAATGTAATAAGAGTACCAAATGAATGGCAAGTTTTGTGGCCCTCGTACAAAAAACCAGGGGGTTTGAGTGGCTGTTATTTGGATACAATGAACAGTGCAGCTCGGATGGGGAAGGCACGGAGGATAAATAAAGGGAGTTTTATACGTATGTTTGGAAACAAGAATGTATATGATTATTATTTTAGATGGATCAGAGGCGACGGATGGAATAGGTTATAGGGAGCGGGTGCATTTGTACAGTACAGTGGATGCAGAAGACTGATGGATTTGTGTTGATAAATGCTGATACAGGTGGCAATGAGGACTGCAGGTTGGAGGACTGTGTAGTATTTACCGGGGTGCTGATACGTCCTTAGCCCGACCAGGAAGGAAACAAGCTCGGAAGCATGTCAGGAACGCGGGCGATTTCAACAACATCGAGACGCGAGCATCAATTTTTTTTTCCTGCAAAACAAGGCGTCGAAGTAAATTCACGCCATTCTGACAGAAACATTAGCTTGTTTCCTTCGTGGTTGGGCTAAGGACTTATCAGCACCCCTGTAAAGGGTTGACTTATTTGTGAATAATCTGACGGAAATAGGCTGTTGGGAGTAATGGTTTTCATTTAAAGATTGGGAAAATTGTGTATTTTGAAGAAGGTCGGTGTGAAGTATAAAGAAATAGAAATAGTGAACCGGTGGTGTTATATGAACGAAGTGGATGACTAAAGGGAATGCATTAAAATCTGTATTATGCGTTGTGACATGGAAATGACAAGCAGAAACGTCTTCCCGCGAAGAAAAAATGCTTCTGTTTCACGAGGTCACCTATTACCGCGCGCACGCAATAGCAGTAACAACAACAAACTTGAAGGCATCGATTCTTATAATAAAATCAACTAGATGCACTAATGTCTCAAATCTATGTTTGGAATAAAACTCTACATGTTCCTCTGCCCATCGTCAGGAGTTTTTCACTGCACAGTGAAAAACTCCTGACGATGGGCAGAGGAACTGTCCGAAATATGTAGAGTTTTATTCCAAACATAAATTTGAGAAATTAGTGCATCTAGTTGGTTTTATTATAAGAATTATCACGTTGCACGGTCACCTGAACGTCAAATTGAAGGCATCGACTTTCTTGACCAGTGGAATATGACCTTTCAAGAAATTTCCTGCATTGTGGAGGCTCTTTGTATTGGGTTAGTGAAGTCCCCATCTGTGTATCTACGACCACCACACAAGACATGATACCGCACTGATAATCTGGTTGGAAGCTTTCATATTAATGTAGTGTATACGATAAAACTGCAGAGGCAAGATTACTAGTGCTGGAGGGCAGTGGTCACTCCACTGGGTGGGCAGGAGTGTACGTTAAATCTTCTTGACCTTTTATGTGTGAGCCACGTCTTTTTAATTATGCATAACATAGCGTGCAGAGCGCCGTGCATAATTAACAAGAGGCACTCCACACCTTGCAGGTTTACGCAACTTAAGCCATTAAACCGTCAAAGAAATTAGCTGCTTCTCTGTCCCGAGTACTGTTAAGGCTTCAGAAACCCATGATTCGCTTTGTTTCCCTGTTTTTCCTCATAGAACAAACCAAACCTGCAAGAGTTTCGAATTCACACACAGTTCTTAATAACAATATGTTCAGTTCTTGCATCTTTGCTTGGGGCTACCGACCGATTAACCCCGGGTTTTCACGGTGGTATTCCCTTCGCCATTGACAGTGGCTGTTGTACTTTGGACACGTCAATCAGTCAGCACAATCGGTACATTGTTGTCATACTTCTTGACTCTTACTATTTACGCAGTAGTGCAGCCTGTTCCATTTTCGTTTGTTTAGCGAATTTCTCTTCTTCCCCTTCTTCTTCTTCTTCTTCTTCTTCTTCTTCTTCTTCTCCTCCTCCTCCTTCTTCTTCTTCCTCTTCCTCTTCTAGACGTATTTGTATACGCGTAGTCAAATTTCGGTAATCCGTATCTCTTACCAGCACCTAGTATGTATTACTTAACAGCCCTGTCATTTACTAAGATTGCATAGGGTCAGTAATGAATGAGTAGGGAACGTTTTTGGAACGATGCCGAGAGGCGGAAAACAGAACTACTCGGAGGAAAGCGTGTTCCAAAACCACTTTGTCCACCACCATTCCCACATGGACTGGCCTCGGATTGAACCCGGGCCTCCGCGGTTAGAGGCCCATTTCTAATCGCCTGAGTCATGGCATGGCCTCTTTCGCCTCCATGTGTTCAATCCATTGTGTTATTTACTTATCTGCTTACTACTTTCATGGAATATGCGATAGAATTTTGAGAGAGAGAGAGAGACTGGGGTATTTTACTTGACGGCAGTGTCATTTAATAACATTGTGTAGCGTCGGTGTAGATGATTTATGTTAGAGTACGGAGTTTGGTGAAATACTGCTGACGGAGAAAACCGAGCAGTAGAATAACCTGTTCCATTGCCACTTTGCTTACCACAAATTGAATGGCCTTGGATAGGACCTGGGCCTCCGTGGAAACAGGCCAACGACTAACCGCCTGAACTCTGACATGGCGGTACTTATTTTATTGGCGTGATCCTTAGTCTACCAGCATCTCTTTTCCTTCGTGGTTTATACTTGCTAGCAAGTCCGTGGATTCTCTTATTTGTTGCACTGTCCAAATGTTACGTACTAAGCAGCAGTCCATCCAGTTCTGCTGCACTTCTTGTAACGTTGTCCCTTCTACCAGCCTCTTCTCTTGTTCTTCGTGATTTATAATTTGGGGTATTATCGCCTGTATTAACAAATGCTGTCGGTAGCTCAGGCTGTGGGGTTTTGAATAATGGGTTCTCTGATGAATCAAGGGGAATGAATATGTATGGAAGGAGACGTTCGTGACTTTGAGGTGATGACACGAAATTTTTCTGGAGGTACCGAGAAAAATTATGAAAACAATTTAGGCTAGACGGTTTTGAGGCCGAGATTTAAAGCCGGGATCTTTCAGTACGAAGTTCTGCACTCTGCCGCGATATTTTCTTGTAAGATATTAATATTATTTGTGAAAAACGTCAATAGTCAGATTGAGACGCTTCTTTTTATTATTATTATTATTATTGGATTGGTATTCGTGAACGTGTGAAAGTGTGAAGGTAACTTCGCAATTGGAAACTGCGTTTTTTTTTAGAAAATATTACCGAACAGTGCAGAAATTTGCTCTCATGTTGTTCCCGCCTCAGAAGTGTGTACAGCTACCATGCTGACATTTGTAGTAACTATACAAAAGGGCAAATGCGGGATAAATCACAATAACGTTATATTTGTGTCAAACATTATGGTAATATTTGTGCTCGAAGGCTCATTTATTGGAACGGGAATGCATTATGATTAGCATAGATCTGCTGTGTTTATAAACAAGGAAGGTAGGACATTAATTTCGTAAGTCGACAAAGTAAAACACGTGTGATTCTGTAATGAAGACGCAGACCCAGGAAGACTCTACTGCGCCGTTCGCCATGAACTTCATATCTACGGCTAGGGCTACAGCTCCTATGACTCCACCACATGACATATGCAGTAGAATATCTCCGAAACCAACTGCTTCTTCTGCCGGGAGATGTCTCTGCCTCCCGTTTGCCGTATTTACATGACTTACGACTTTTTCCCTACCTCTAGGTCCCAGATTCCAATTTCACTGTTTATACCGGGTGTTAAATTCTTACGTAACGACAGTCACACCAAGGAATTTCGAATTAGACTCATAAACCCTGCTTTTATGTTGCATAGATTTCTAGTTCTACATATGCAGGATCCGAGGTTCGAATCTACAGAAGGGGAAAGAGATTTGTTTGGTGTTAAAAACGTCCAGACCGGCTCTTATGCCCACCTGGTCTCCTATACATTGGGTATTGTACCTGCTGCATCGTCAAGCTGGTCGCTCACCTTCATCGGTGTCGAGGTTAAGAATTAGTGAAGCTGTACGTCTGCTCCTTCTGTATTCCTTCATGGCGTGCAGAGGGGCACCTTTACCTTTAATTACAGAGTTCTAATTATGCCTGCTTGACATTAGTCTGGCATGACAATTACAAATATGACCTTCGTCATATTTGTAATTGTTCACTCAAAGTACAAGTAACAATTCATACGCAGTGTGTAGGCCTGTTTGCTATCCGTTTCATGCAACATTCCACATGCCTAGCTTCAATGATTCAGGATTTACCACGAAACAAAACGAAAGCGATAGAAGTTTTTCGTACGACCGCCGTACTTTTAGCGTGCCTTACAGAAAACTGCGTAAATGATAGCTGGATGTTTTTTTTTTTTCCAGTATCTATGCTGATACATTATTTCAGGATCCTAAAATAAGTTGCGCTGTTTCACCTGTCTCTTAAGTTCATGCATGCTGCGTTTGTTGTTACTGATTGCAGGAAATTGAAGAGTATGACGCAGAGTTCATAGCTAGTTTCGTGGAAGTCGTCTGGTTCAGACACACTATACATACACAGCATTGCAGTTTTCTGAGTTTGCTTGTTTCTTCAAGAAAGGACAGCGGACAGAACAATTTCACCCATGGTTAAATTAAAAGCAGAAAAATCTTCGCCGATATGTACTGTATTTCTTTTCAGAAAGGTTGTCGTATACCGATACCTACCCTAGATTTTTAAATACTTTACTGGTTTATACAGTTGCGCATCTGTTAATTGCGTCGACGGAATAACGAAGATAACACCTATGTGAAAAGCATATATTTAAGATTAAATATATGCGTGGGACAGTAACAGATAACTGTGAATACGATACACTGGGGAGTTTTATTAGGTTTAATTTATATTTCGGGATTGAGGTGTGGTACTGAAGGTGCTACCGAGGTAAAGGTAAAGCATTCCCGTTACAGGCCTGGACAGGCCCAGAGGGTTCCAGGAAGTTAAGGTTCCCAGATTTCGTGACAACGGCACAGGATGGTGGAAAGGTTGTGAACCTTACGCACCGGCCGCCTTTACGCCCAGGAAATACTCCTGGTACTCATTTCTGTTAGAGGCTGAGCCGACCCCAGGGCCATAGTGCTATCGGAAGGATTTTATGTCAATGAAGAATCCACTGACACTGGCTGGGATCGAACCAGCGACCTTCCGATTTGTAGCACAGTACTTTAATCACTGTGCTGCCGCGGTCCCCACTGAAAGTGCTACTTTCATTCTATTATAATACAGTTCTTTAGTTGATAGCCTATTACAATACTGATAATATGAACAATTTGTATATTGATAATGTACTTGAACATAAGAAAAGCCAGAATTATTAGCATTGTCCGTGCTTGGTACACCAGAATGTTTGTCCACAGTGCCTGGTAATTCTTTACAAATCTCTAAGGAGATTATGCCTTTTTTTTTTCATAATTAGGCACATCTGTCATAGGAACCAGTGAACTTCTGTCGTATTTTGCCTTACTTCGGTACAGATGAAACCGGTACTGTTTCGTGGAAGTTGGTCGAAGTGCAAGCTGGGTGTAAAGGAAGGCACGAAAGGACAGATTACACACGCTGCTGTTTATAGGCAGGTCAACCGCGCGTACAAAAACAAAAAACAAAAACAAAAACAAAAAAACCAGTTAACATTAAGTTACGATTTTCTGTAACGTCTGTTAAGAGGTAAATTGGCCGGGATGACCGTGGTATCTTCGGTCACCGGATTTCTCGTCCGGAGATTTTTTTGGGGGTGGGGGCGATGTTTGTTACCTAGCATGACCTTTGCAAGACGATTGGCATCATCATTATTTCATTTCAAAGAATAACGGCCACTTTTGGCGGCAGTCTGTGGTCAATTCAGACACCGATTCGACCGTCGTGTTTCTTTTTATGAGCTTAGTATAGATTTTTTTTTATTCGCACGTGTAGAGTGTTTAAAGGGATGATGCACGTATTGCAACTCCCTGTACTCCGAGGATGAAATCCCCCGTGCGACTATTGATTGGTGGGTCTTTGGTTTGCAATAATAGTTCCTGCATTCAACTTTTCAGGGTGTCGTTGGATCCATCAGTTCTGGTCCGTTCGTATTAGCATAGTAATGCCAGTTCACCGTTTTATGTCGGTGTTTTGCTGAAGCAGAACGACTTTCAATGTATGCACCAGTCTGTTGACTTTCTGCGGCTCGATGCAGGAGGTTACAGTTGAGAAACAGGAATGATGCCAAAGTTATCCGTATCAGGCACGTTTCTGCAAAGGCAAGCACGGCGCGTGGAGCTAGAGCTGTAGGCGAGATCTGCGCTCTTCTGGGGTTTTACCCGGCGTAGAATGGTAGTTTGTTGCCGGTTTCGGGAAAGCCTATCGGCCCCATCGGTTCCCCTTGATGATGGGACCGATAGGTTGTCTCGAAACGTCGCTAACAAACTACCATTCTATGCTGTGTAACACTCCAGAAGAGCGCATATCTCATTTACACTCTGGCGGAAGCCTGAAATCGCGCATACGTGTATTTATAATGTCTGCATTGGGAGTTGTGCGCGCGTGCATGTGTGTGTGTGTGTGTGTGTGTGTGTGTGTGTGTGTGTGCATGTGTGTGTGTGTGTGTGTATGTGCGCTCGCACGCGCTGTTTCACTTAATGAAGTAGGCAGAATTGTCTGTTTTGGTATCACTGATCAGGCCTTGGACGTCTGAGTTTGATTTTGTTTCTGTGTTCACAGTTAAATACTTACGTAGGCCAAAGTTCCTTCTAGCGACTTCTTCGGTTACACGACGCACCATTTTCATTTTATGAAAACTCTTTTGATTGCGGTTCAGCCTCTCACAATGACCACCAGTGTCATTCTACTGAAGTGCCAGTATATCCTATGTGTGAACTTGTATGTAATTGTGCACCATTTCGGATTTTTTAATTCATACGTAAAAGGAAAATTTATCCCGTTACAGGCCCGGTGTGGCCCTGAGGGTGGGTAGAGGTATAGCTCTACTCATCCATGACCACGGCACTAGAAGGGGGTGAGTGGTCAGCAGCACGCCCCGGCCGCGCTTTACCCCCGGGAAAGACCCGGTACCCATTTTACAGGAGGCTGGGTGGGCCCCAGGGCCGGTCTGGACGGGCGGAAAGTCTCGTCCCCACCGGGATTCGATCCCGTACTGTCCAGCCCGTAGTTAGTCGCTATACCGACTGAGCTACCCGGCCCACTTAAATTCATGTGTACACTCCAAAATCTGGAATGTAATGTTCATTCCAAAAGAGAGTCCATTCATGTAATCTGTATTAATTATTCTTTTCATACTTTGTGTTACCCGTTAGGCCTCCTATTATAAGTTTTACACCCCCCCCACCCCACCCCCCCGGACCGTCACTTTCGTTGCGAAACTCTCGTACTTTTGTGTTATGTTGCATAAACAGTAAGCTGTTGACATTTGTTTGGTCCTTCGAACAGAACACTACGTGGCCGCACATCAAATGTGCCGCTTTTATGGTTCTGACCTCAGAAGATATCATATATTGGTTATATTACCTCTTCAGTGCCGGCCTCGACGCACAATGCAGATTTATAAATCATCACTCGCTGCCGAACACGGTACACTGCACGGACCTTTAATTTTGCAGGTTCTGCTGGAATCTTTGTAGTGTAGGTTCATGAGTGCATTTAAGGGTACTATAAATTTAAAATCCCTTCCGTGTAGGGCAGTAGTTGGAATTTAAACCCCACCACCATTAATGAGTTAATGACAGGGAATTAAAGACACGATGTTAGTGTGATTCCCATACCAAGTTTCATGAAAATCTGTCAGTTGGTTTATCAGGTTGCAGGGGAAAAACACACGAACCTTCTTTGGCCTATTTCCTTAGACTGGAAGATAATAAAAAAAAACTGCAGGGAATGAAATTCCGGTGTAACAAAGCTACTTCCCATAGACCGTGTTTGGGTTTGATATACTGTTTGTGACTCAAACTTGGCTGACACACACACGCACACACACACACACACACACAGAAGCATGCTAATTTAAACTTTGTTTGGGTTTGATTAATTACCAGAGGCGCTTTAGATCAGCTTCAGTGGACATCAGTTCTCAACACTTAGGAGTTTAAATTGGTTCGCCGTATGTGCTAGAGAAGCAACACAGGTTGCTGTTGTGGTTCTCCTATACGCTCATGCTATTGAGTAGCTCAGGGAAGGGAAAAGTGAAGCCCGCGAAAAATCGACTGTAGCTCTCCACAGCGACGTTGAGATGTTAGGTTCTTCGCAGAGTACAACCAACAAGACGCGACGTTTCACAATTTGTTTATTTCTGTAAGACGCTCTACATGTTTCAGGCGGTTTTTCCGTCCATCATCAGGAGCTCAAAACTGCACATACAGCGTCAGGTATTGGTCCGACAAATACCTGACGCTGTATGTGCAGCCAATGAAGGTTCGTGTGTTTGTCACCTTGCAACCTGATAAACCAACTGACAGATTTTCATGAAACTTGGTACGGGAATCACACTAACCTCGTGCCTTTTAATTCCCTGTCATTAACTCATTAATGGTGGTGGGGTTTAAATTCCAACTACTGCCCTAGATGGAGGGGATTTTAAATTTATAGGACCCTTAAATGGATTCACGACCTACTCTACAAGGATACCAGCAGAACCTGAAAAATTAAAGGTCCTCAATACTGCTAAGCTAATATAGATGAGTCGTGAAAGGTTGCATATTAAACCTTGTGCACTATCAATATATCCACTAACAAATGCAAGTATAACATACGGTTTGTAACAGTTATCAGAGCTCCTACGTGTTTCGGCACTGGGGTGCATCCTCAGGTAGTCATACAACAATGGAATGTAAGCCCATCACGTTAATAATCTAGGTATTAAACTGCCCGTATTGAAGGCTTTACAGTGTTAAACATTTATTTATATTCGTTTGTTCTATACTTCCTGTGGATGGCACCCCGGTACCGGAACATTTAGGTGTTTAAACTTGTTATGAATTATGTTACGTAAGTGCATTTTTTTGGTGGATATATTGATTTTCAGACTGTGCACGGTATGAACAATATAGAATTCGTGTTCACTGTATGAATTGATTCATGTGTATCAACAGAGTTCACAGAAAACTTGTTACAGTGTACCCTACTCCTACATGTTTCGGCTATCAAGCCTACAGAGTAGTGTATAATGTATTCAACATGTCTACTTTGTTGATATACTTGCTACAATTAAGTTAGACGAAATTCGGTCATAGATGCTTACGTAGAAAATATTTGGGCTGGATTGTCAATTAACCAGCATTTTGCGCGAAGCTGATCCGTAGCATTTTTTGGTACTATCACACCACAGCCTAAATCTTAAATACACGTGAACTGTTTCTTGGTATGTACAGTGACTGTGAAAGAAAAACAAGGTAAGTAATTTTTGAGTCTTTGAATTAGATGGACTTTTTAACGGTGGACTTGTGTTTGCTATTAATGAACGTTAATGACAGTGCAGTGGCCAAAAACAGGGAGAGTACACGCAGGGATATGCCTGTACTTCATCACTGTACACCTTTTCGTTGTTATTAATAATACTCTATTTTTTTTATATACTTCTCATGACGGGGACCGCGGTAGCACAGTGGTTAAGGTGGTATGCTAAAAATCGGAAGGTCACTGGTTCGATCCCAGAGGTGTCATTGGAATTTTTCATTGACATAATCCTTCCGATCGACTATGGCCCTGGGGTTGACTCAGCCTGTAACAGAAATGAGTACCAGGAGAATTTCCTGGGGGTAAAGGCTGCCGGTGCGTAAGGCTGACAACCTTACCATCATCCTGTGCCGTTGTCATGTAATCTGGGAACCGTAACTTCCTGGAACCCTCTGGGCCACTCCAGGCCTGTAACGGGACTGCTTTATTTTGTTTTCTACTTCTCATGATGCAGAGTAGGTATGTGACTGCAGATGGCAAAGTGCACCCTATAACAGGCCACGAAGGCCCAGAGGTGGATTAGAGGTATAACTCTACTCTTTCTTTAATCTCGGCACTAGATGGGGTGGGTGGTCAACGCCACGCCGCGGTCGATTTACCCCCGGGAAAGACCCGGTACCCATTATACAGGAGGCTGGGTTCGCCCCAGAGCCGGTGTGGACGTGTGCGGAAAATCTCGCCCTCACCGGGATTCCATCCCCGCACCGTCAAGGTCGTAGCGAGTCGCTATACCGACTGAGCTAACCCGGCCCACGTTTTAGACGATAAGCAAATTAAAAAAGAAACATTCCAGAACTTTACCTTTACATGGTACATAGAAAGTATTGTGACTGCAGATAGCTCATAGCTCTTTAGACATGTGAAGGACGCAATTCTTCGTGTTCCTTCGTTATGCAAACTTAAGACTACGTGTGTTAGCAATCACATGTGGCAATAGTTCCGAATAGTACATGACGATTGTTATTTTGTCGTTATGTTTGGTGCTTTTGAGTCTGTAGCACAAGTCGCAGAGACGGTGGTAGTTATGAATGGGAACGGAAGGTGACATCGCTTGCAGTAAGTTTAGTATTTCCCTAACCGTGTGAATCATAAAACTTGTACATTTGTTGTAAAAGTGCATTAAAAGCTACTATACTGACGTGGGTCGGGTAGCTCAGTCGGTGTAGCGACTGACTACGGGCTGGACGGTCCGGGATCGAATCCTGGTGGGGACGAGATTTTCCGCCCGTCCAGACCGGCCCTGGGGCCCACCCAGTCTCCTGTAAAATGGGTACCGAGTCTTTCCTTGGGGTAAAGTGCGGCCGGGGTGTGCTGCTTCTAGTGCCGCGGTCATGGAAGAGTAGAGCTAAACCTCTACCCATCCTCTGGGCCACATCGGGCCTGTAACGGGATCACTTTACATTTACCTTTACCTTTACTATACTGACATAGGTAATTCTGTGTCCAGAAAATGCTGAAGTTACAGAAAAAATTGTTTTCTCAGTAGATTTTATGTCAGCAGTTACTAGTTTGAATTGCAGCTGGGTTGGGGTTTATGCCAGTACGTAATTAAATGAAAATCGATTTTTTTTAAAGCTTTTGCAGGTTTTAGGGTTCCTTGTAACCTCATAAGTATTTAATGTGCTGCAGTCTGTAGCTGGTTATGGTTTGTGGGACCCCGTCCATATTCCGTTTATCGCGTTTTCCTCAGTCGTACAGAATATTTATCAGGGTTCAGTATGTGCCGTTCAAACTGGTTTTTGATGACTTTATTTTTACGTTTTGTTACCTACTCAGTGTCGGCTAGAGTAATTCAGTTTTGAAGTACAGAATACTTTTTCCAGTCTCCCCACCCCACGTTCAATTCGAAATGCCCCTTTCTGTCCCGCTATTTATAGTAATTGTCGGTTCCTGGGTTGTTTTACAGTCAAATTATCTGTGGACTGTTGATGGACCTGTAGGTCTTAATTATGTATTGAAGATTTTGGTTTAGAAGTCTCGAGTAATACTAACCTGGTGGTCACCGATGCACAGAGACTGTGGTTTCGAATCCCGAATGGGCGTCTGTACGCGTTTGTGTTGGTAAGACCGTGACGGTTGAGGCCTGACATGTAATAATCGTTTATCTAATGGTTCTTACTGCATGTGTGATTGAGCATTATATAAGAAATCTAAACAGGGTTCTGAAAAGCGTACAGTATCACATACTTGCACGTTTCGTGTGTGTTAGTTACGCTTACTAAGGCATTTCACGGTCGTTATGCCGGAAACACGTGTTGCTAGACGATCACCTACAGATCGTCGAATATCCACCTCACCAGTTGCTGGACCTTCTGTCTTAACTATTTTTATAGTAATAGGACTTCTGTTACTGTATTTATGCGTGTGTGTAAGGTGATAGGCTTGAGTTTTTAGATTTCCGTTGAAGCTGTAATATACACATATTATTAAGATGTGTGAATACCAAGCGGGTTAGCACAGTTGTAATGCCGCTCACTCACTTTTGGAGGTGTGTGGTGCGAGTGTTTTCAAAGTAGATTCATCCGTCCGCCTACGAACGACGTGCATATCGGACCTGTGTTAGTAATTCGGAGCAATTTTTTCCCCAAAAGATATACGATGAATGGGGGTTTCGCAGTTAAGATCGAAAGCTCCATGAAATTACGCTTTAGTTCAGAGATCGAAGTACTGGTCCTATGTCAATTGAAATTAGCACATATCGCTTATCTAAAACCCATATTCGGTGCGTACCGGTGTTCTTTCCCGGGGGTAAAGTGGGGGGGGGGGGGGGGGTAATTTTCACAAAATTAAACCCCCCCCCTTAATTTTTTCTTGTTTTTAAAAAGTGGGGGCCCCCCGGCTTTTTTT
>Ga0123355_10006062_pt1 | contig 17818 bp, 8 predicted proteins | sample TergutEmb28metaG_3_FD_89872 | JGI IMG/M metagenome (GOLD analysis project Ga0123355, IMG submission 89872) | Embiratermes neotenicus P1 segment gut microbial communities from Petit-Saut dam, French Guiana - Emb289 P1 | ecosystem: Host-associated > Arthropoda: Insects > Digestive system > Gut ... | reverse complement strand
AACCTGAACACCCAAACGCATGCCGTCACAACACCAAATATAGAATACTAGCAACTTCAATACTAGGAACATAACACTCGCTGAGGATGGTCCAGAAGGACCGAAACATGTAGGAGTAACGACTAATTTTAAACAAAGTGATATGTTTTAAAGTGTTAATTGTAAATAAATATTTTAAAAACTTATAACAGTGCAATTAGTTGGCCAATATCCAATTATAATCAATTTTATTTGTATTTTTTACAGAAGTCAGTTGGCAAACGAACTGGATGCCCTTTCTTCACGCGAAGAATTAAATTTTAGTTGTCCAGCATACCAACAACCTTCCACTGCTGAATTACAGCATCAGAATAAAATATGTTACTTACTGCCTGAGCATCGTCTGGCTCTGTGTTTGTATTTTATTGAGCGTAATTTTCACTTCAGTGGTGATGGGATATGGGCTGACACTATTGTTTCTCCTGTTACTAGTGTGCCTGATATATGAAGCATTCAACCATGGGCACACTGATGTCTGGGGATGACCTAGTTTTGCAACTGTGAAGTAGCACCAAATGGAAGTTTAAGTTAAGTTTATTATTTGATGAGAGATCTAGTAAACATAATTGTGAGATATTTGTATACAGATCATTGTAATTATTTGTATATAGGTTCTAATTGTGTGCTGACAATTAAATATTATGTAAGAGTTTAATGTTATTTGAATGTTTCCTAGCAGGTTCATATTGTGTGCTGGAAGTCCTGTTGGGAGTTGTCCATCACCACAAATGCATGAACCTGTCACAGCTATGCAGCGCATGGCTGTGACTGCACATACTTGTGATTGTCACTTTTTTTGGCCCTGTTGTCATTACCACTAGGTTAAAAATCAGTCACCAGTGTAGCAGTTCCAGGAGATTTAAAATGCTTATTCAATTCCATGTTATCACGTTGTGGAGCTGGGTTTGCTTTGGGGTATACTTATCAGGACTATATGGGATACATGTCTGCTTGAGATATTACAAGAAATGAGCTCATACAAATGCTTATACATTTAGTATGAGATGCCAGTCATGTTGACAGTTCTAGATACATTTTGTGTATGCTTGCTTTGCAAAAACTAAGAACATCACTGGACGGCTTACATATAAGTTGTAGGAGAGTGATGATTTCCTGAGTGTGTACAATTAGTATGTATTAACTGTATCCACTTCATTTATGCATTCATCATGCAATCTGTCTTGTGACAGGTCCATAGTTCTCCACAGAGTGTAATCTTGTGCCGTTTTTTTGTAACTCCAGTAACTTCTGTTTTCCTTCAGGTCATCAGGTAGCTACTTAAATCTTCTTTCTGGCCTTACCATCCCTTCCACCTTTCCTGAAATAATCTGTTTTAGAAGGCAGTTCCTACACAAAAAGTGACCAATTCAGTTAACCTTCCTTCATTTTATTGTAGGTAGGATGTTCCTTTCCTATTTTATAAGACTTCTTCATTTTTCACATAATTGGTCCAACTAATCATCTTTGTTCTCCTTCAACAATACATTTCAAAACTGCCAAGTGGTTTCAGAACAGTTTTCAGAAGTTTCAGCACCATACAAATCTGTGTTCCAAATGTAGCATTTTACTGGTTTTTTTCCTTACATTTAAGTTCAATTTGTTGATAAAAAAGGTTTTTGCTTGTTGAATGCCACTTTTGTCATGGCAATCTTGGATTTGATTTCATGTGTACATTTTGCATCATTTTTTATCAGGCTACCCAGATAGTTTAAATATTCTGCATTCTCCAGTTATTTTTAATCATCTGTACTGGGAATGGATGTCTTGAGATTCTCATTATCTTAGTTCTTTCTACATCTATTTCCATAACATGGCATTTTCCAACTCCAGGTAATCTACCAGTCTTAACCTGTAGTACTGACTTAGTCACAGATATATTAATCATTTTTGAGACAGTTTATTGGTTGCAACATTACAAATGAAAGAGCCAGAACTAGTTAAATATGGCATATTGGTGTATGAGGTGTTAGTTTATGTCTCTTCCTTCAGCTGTGTAGAAATGTTTAACAAACTGGCAGTAGAACTGTAATTCCTCAGACATTCAGCTGTACTGATTGAGTTATCCCAGCTCTTACTTGCCTTTCTTTAAAAATGTTTCACTGATTATTTCAAAATACTGTTGTCTGCCATGATTTTGGTCAGAATCAAAATAGGTATGAATATTTTGTGTTCAAAAAGATGGAACATCTTTACTGTCAGAACTTGTTGAACAAATTACACAGTAATTTGTTCAATAAATAGTTGTGTTTGACAGTTCTTATGATTTAACTGTATTTTTGCATTTGACAGGTTACTAAAGGATTGAAATTACACGTAAGCTTTCATTAGGACAGTAGTTTATTCAACTTTTATATCTCTTTCATCCATTAATATTATTATTGTTATTATTATTATTGTTGTTGTTGCTATTATTATATAGAAGTAGCCCAGCTATAAAACATTAACCATCAAGATGTACATTATTCTAGGTATCTCTAATGCAAGTATGAAGGTGTCAAAACAATACTTAAGTGGAGGGTGGTAATGTTTTAACAAGTTTCCTATACTAAGCCCGTGTCCTACAAGAATAACTGCTACTCTACAGCCAACTCAACATAAAAAGAAATATCAGGTTGGAACTGGAAAATTCCCTTAACATAAACATCAAAGAAAAACACAACCAGTTTCAACAACACATTGAACTACAGTAATGCAGTACAAGTATTTGTATATTCCCACAACTTGACAATTCATCTTCTTAAGTGATCACTATCTGAAATCACCATTATTCTTTTGCCTGTGTACAAATAATGTCAATTACACGTCATTTCACATAAATACCAAGTAGCACACTTAAAGTTCTCTCATATTATGCACATGAAGAAACTGATTCACTAAAACAGACATCACAAATGTTGCAGCAGTCTCCATGTCATATGCAAGGTCAACTCTGATCTGGGAAGCCTATTTACATACTGAAATTTTTACAAACAGTAACAACGAGGTGTTTCTCTTCAACAAATTCATACAACTGACTGTATTTCTCATCTTCAGTTCTTTTATGTAGCCTATAGTCATTGTAATGCAGTGGTGACTAGCCTGAAATTATTGTCACTCTCAGTTCAGCCACAGTATTAACAATAAAGATTATATAGTATCAGCTGTCAGGCAGCACATACAGTAAATGGGTTCTATAACAAGCAGTAGAAGGCATTGTTATGGTAGATATGAACCAAACTACAGAGTATCCACTGGAGAAGACATCTTAGACAAGTGGTGATTGCACTTAATGCAATCCAAATTATGAAAGCTAAAGACAAATATTGTGGCAGCAAGCCATGAAGATCAATGTCAGTGCATGTTTTGTAGTTTGGGTTTGTCTGTTTTTAGTCCTACAACTTGCGTCTTGTTCTATAAATTATTTACTGCATGGCTTTCACATCTGACAAATAAGACAACTGTCATGCAGGGTAATTGAAGGTTAAATGCTCTAATCTATGGCCAGAGTCACTACCTTGTTGAAACAACTTTACTTCATTCTGTTCCAAGTATGGCTTTTGAACTGAATTGCTTTAACAAAATATGTATACTCAACATTTTATGCTCAAAAAATGTTTCAAAGGCAATTCTGACAGTTATATTCAGAGTTTATAGAATACATACAACTCACATTTATCTAAAATAAGACAATATTTTGTATTTCAAAAAATAGTAATAGTATATGGTCCAGATTAAAAATTTCAGTGATAGACCCAATCTACATTTTTATTCTGGGAATCTTTTTGGTATTAGCATTAAAACTGGGTATTCTAAACACCTACAATCATGTTACAGAATGTCAAATATATAAACCTCTCGTCTTAGAACAGCTTGTCTTTTTATAAAATTTAATTCCAAAACATTAAGTACAGTTGCATACTTATGAAGATGTCTTCTTACAGTTACACCCATGTCACAAAGAAACTATGAAAGTTAAAATACTCATAGTTTCACTTACTGAACGACATGCAGTATACCTATACAGAGATTTTGTTATAGATCTGAGGATTTTTTTTAAATTCTTGTATTAATTTTGTGTGTGTATTCTTAGTAGGCAACTCAATTAATATGGCTACAGAATGCAAGAAATACTGGGAGATGCAGAAGTGTACTAAATTAAACTTACAACTTCCACACCAATGCTACAATAAATAGTATAGTTTGAATGTAGAGGGTGTCAAATCATACTTTATGGTATTCTTGTCAGGGCTGCAGACAATACGGTACTTACAGATGCATAGTATACCACGTGAAACATTACAGCATATATGCTAGTGCTGCTGAAATAAATATATACAGGGCCAAAACTGCAAACTCACTGCTTGGACCATGCACATCAAGTAGTACAGCTTTCTGCCACTAGATGCCGTATTTTTGCTATGTTCTGAGTCATTCTAGTGAGTTTTGCAACCATTACTCTCTGTGTTGCTTCTCAGCAAGTCAGCAGTTATGCATGTTATGTGCGCATTCTATATGCAACATGCCATTGATTCTAAGGGAGTATTTAAGTATGTGGAAAATCTCCATGGAGTTTGTGCCTTGGTTGCTCACTGAAGAGCAGAAGTAGCAGCAATCTTGGGCTGCAGAAAGCATGACTGTTGTCTCCCACTCGCCATACTCTTCTGATTTCGCCCCTTGTGATTTTGTTATGTTTCCCAGAATGAAACTGCATCGTTTTCAGAATATCCCTGAAATTCAGCAACAGTCACTGACTCCTACAACCAAAAAATCTGTACCAGCAGTGCTCTCAACAGTGGCAGAAATGCTGAATCTGTTGTATAAAGTGATGCACAGTGATTTTGCAGCACAAATTAGTAATGAACAAATCAGTCTTGAGATAGGAAGTACAGAAAATTGTATCCTCAAAAACATCAGACTGACTGTGGGACCCAACCAGCCTTCTGTTCAGTGGGTAGGAGGGGTTTCCTCCCAAGGAGTAAAGTGGCCACGGTGTGAAGTTGACGACCAACTTCTTTCTAGTGCTGAGGATAAGAATGACTACAGCTATACCTCCACTCACCCATGTGCCTTCTGAGTGTGGAGAGGGGCAACTTTACCCTTTTTTTACCTTTAATAATCTTTGTAGTGGCCAGTGTTTTCCTTCCTGTAACTCTGGGTCGAAAATACAGTTTGTTGTTCAGCTGAGCTTAGTGCACTTCCATATGGGTACAGTGTTTCAAAACAATACTTGGCATGTACTGTCATACCCTATCAGATTAGTCTATTCAGACAGGAGATGTAAAATGCATCTTGAGACATTCTTCCCATAATCTTATATTCTTTAACTGAATGATGTGACACGGACATTTATGGTATGCGAAGATCATTTAGAATTTTATTTACGAAGTCCATCATAAAACACCTTCACAACTTAATTTACACTTTCAAAGACTCAATGATACATCATACAAAATTAAGAACTGGTGTTCATGAAGAAAATTATGACTCATGCATGCACACAACAGTCTGCAAATACTGACAATATCTTCAAGTAAACTTGAGACTCTTAACTCAGGTACTTAGTACTAGCTCAGCACAATTTCTTTCATTGCCAATAGTCTGCTCTCTAACTTTATAGGATCTGCACCAGGGGTGTAAATGGCTTTTCAGAACTAGATAAAGGCATTCAAGTATCAGCTTGGAGAAAAATGAATGCCCATTTTAAAAGGAACTATGACAATGCAGGCAATGAAAAGCACACTGCTGTTCAGGTTATGCATAATACATTTTTAGGAACAACTTTATACCTGTTTACCTACCTGCATTTACCCACATTTTCAGCTCCATTCTGCACCCAGTATGAATTAATGGATGAGAACAGGGATAAAATAAATGAATTCAAATGTATAGGTGGAACCAACTAGTATCTGGGATTATTTCATGGTCATAATCATCATTATCGCCATTATCAAGTACTTGGTTAGTACCTGAAGACCTGTTCGTATGAATGCCAATAAGGTGTTGTTGAGCTCTCATTCACGATTTTTGTAATATTGCATCTCATTGTTACTTTTTCTTGTAAAAAAGGCAGCCAATTTAATTCTTTACAAATAATTTTTCCATTATGTTAGCATCCTTCATATCTTTATACATGTAACTTTCAAACTTGCTGTCTTGTCACAATTTCTTTGGGAGTCAACTCTAGTGAACCGTAAGTTGTGTTCTTAAGTAACACACTTGCGTTATCAAATGTTGAGATTCCTTTAAATTTCAAATCCAAATTTTACTACCATAATTCTTATGGAAACTTTGCATTCATAACATCAAAATTTCGTTAATCTGACATCTTAAAATTCAGAAATCCTGATAATCCAGCGCTTGAGGACAGTAGTTCCAAGACCAGGTTTGCTGTTTACTAGAAAGAGCTTCATTAATGAAACATGCAGATCTTAGAGACATGTTCAAAAAGGCCTCCAAAAGTCTGTACATCAACTGTTGTGGCATCTTCTCACCCCTTGTCTCCTACATCAACTTCTTCAGCTGTAGAGACTATGACTCTGAACCAGCAGGTGAAGGATATATCCAAATTGCATACTCCTCTGATTAGCTGTGCAGCCCAAGTATAGAAGCAGTAACAAAAATACAAACTATACGAAGTACGAGTATACACACCATCTGATAATCCAGAATATCTGATAATCTGGCACCTGTCCAGTCCCATTTAAGTCGCATTAATGGAACGTTGCTCTATATATAATTCAAATGTACGAGATGTTAATGTTACCTGTACATCCATATAATATGACCCAACAAGATGCACTATTTTCTATTCATTTATTTAAATAATAAGCCTCTACATGTTTCAAGTAGGCTTGCTGCTCATCATGAGGAGGATCAACTCTGTACAAAAAGCAATTGACTATACCAATTGGGGTTTATAGAGTTGAACCTCCTGATGATGAGCAGTAAGCCTGCTTGAAACATGTAGAGTCTTCTTATTTAAATAAATCAATAGAAAATAGTGCATCTTGTTGGTTCATATTATATGGATATATCTCGATGCATGCTCAACAAAACATTAAATTTGTTAACTGTACATGTACAAAACATATGGAATGGCATGCAAGCATTCTGCAAAATTTCTACACACAGTACCCTCCACCCTAATGCTGCATAGTGATCTGATACACCCTGAAACATTAATATAAAGCTTTCAGACATAAATCATACAAACATGTCTGGACCTTCTAACACTGGAACACAACCCATTTTGAAAAATATTATTAAAAAATCCAACATGTGATAGCTACGTAACTATGCACCATGAATGTATGAATACGTACAGTGACCACATTGCAGTATGTCTGAAAATGAATGATACAGGAACACCATTTTGTAGAATAGTAGACACTTTAAATTTTCATAAATAATTTTCACTAAAGTTAATGTATAAATATAACTTCAAAATATGTTGTGAGTAGTAGTAGTAGTAGTAGTGGTAGTAATTAGTAGTAATAATAATAACAACAGGTAAAAGGCATCTCTTCTCACAAGATGGATACTGTGGAATTCATTGCATCTATAAAATACACACTGATAGTTTTCATTTCATTACCGCCTGTAAATATCCCAGTATGAAAGGTTTGTCCGTCTCTGATCTCAACAGGGTGTGAGCAATGGTACCATGCCTGTAAATATGATTACATAATACAGCAGCATTGCTACACATTCAAGAACAAAACCTCCTACCATGTTCCCCATATTATCTCATTATTGGCAGTGTGTCCTCCTAAACTGTTAAAATGGTTTGTCACAGAATAAGAATATTGCAGATACATTAACCCTTACCCTGCTAACGTGGAGAATATGGCGAGCTCCTAATAATGCCAGCAGATGGCATTTAACTTGATGTTTAACCCTCTGATGCCGGAATTTAGTGGCCATTCGGCTATTTAAAGGGCTCACTGCATGGCCACTTTAGTGGCCGTTTGGCATTGAAGGGTTAAAGTACCAGTATGTTGTCCACTGGGTGAAAACTAAATGTAGGGGAGACTCCCATAAACAGACAGACAGATGCCTATTCACATACAGCATGTGGTGAACAATGTGATATGGTACTGAAACATCAGAGAGGGAACAACCTAAGAATCAGAGAACTCAATGCCGAATTTCCCCTCTACACGCCATGAAGGCACACATTATGATAACGCTGGTACCAGATGGACAGAGGTGGTCAGCATTATGCCCTGGTCACCTTACCTGAGGTGAAACAACCCCCAATACCCACGGCATAGGAGGCTGGGTGGTCCCAAGTGCTGATCTGGACATTTTGGAATAGACAATATCTCTTGCCCCTGCTAGGATTTGAGCCCCCAAACATCCAGCTCATAGCTTAGTCACTATATCGAATGAGGTAGTTCTGCTCCCTGGTCAGTTATAGGCAGTGAAATAATTCTGTTTTCAGAACTACTAGTGGTCTTCATTTCCTGTCCCTCTTATACATTGAAATAATTTTTACCACATATACATGACATTCATTTCAGAGACCTCATATGTTGAGGGCTTAAAATAACTGAGTACATACTCTTTCAGACACAGCTGTTTGAATATGCGCCACCTGCTTTAATAATGAATAACTCTGAAATTATTCAAGTGTATGTATGGTATATCCCTCTCCATGGTATCTCTACCTTGTCGAAGGCTAATGCCGGGTGAGAGGGCTTGTGTGGCCAAATGATCCTAAGAGCTATGCCAGCGGTAGCATTAGCTACTGGTAGGGCTACCCTTGCTGGACAGGTTGAAGGTGATGACCCAGACAAAAGGGGATACCCTGGTCCTCCAGGTTGGGGGTTGGGCGTGAGGCTAACAACCTCACCCCACAAAAAATTGTTACGAAACCCTACAATAAGCCTCAAAACATAATGAATACCCGACGAAGACAAATGACTAAGATGGGAATAAACGAATGGAGATATAGAGCAAGGGATCGAGAGGCTTGGAGGCGTATTGTAAAGGAGGCCAAGGCCCACCCCGGGCTGTAGCGCCACCGAAGAAGAATGTATGGTATATATACAAATCTCAGAATAAACAATCAGTCCTTAAATGCATGTGTGAAGTTGTCTCTGTAACAGAGATGCACTGTAGTTTTTGCACGGTAGGACATGAATTTTTATATACTGTTTAGATAAACTTCTGATGCCAAGGGGTTGATCTTAATCTTCTGCACCAATCCACTCCAACGAAAATAAATAAAATTTAAAGTCCGTCATTATTTACTGGGGCCCATTCTGTCTGCTGCAACATCACAAATCTGCAATTCATGAAAACATTTCTTTTCCCCACATTAAAACCCTCTAGCCATATAATGCCTCCCACTTACAAAACTCACACAGGAAGGATAGCTACAATGATGTAAATGTGCACTCCAGTGCAGGATTTTTTTGGCATACTTACTGATCTTGACATTTATTTATAGCAGATGTTGACCCACTGTTGCACTGCCAATCACACTGTAGATAATAACACCTGATAATCAAAAAATTATTTTTTTTTATTCCACTAAATGTTCACCACATCACGAAGCTGAATATGTTAAAGCATGACAAATTCTGTCATGTATTTCACATTCTTTGCATGATGTCACTTTTATAATATCATGTAAGTCAATCTTCAGATTCATGCACTGGACCAATGTGAATTGAAAATAGCTCTACCTCATGATTCCACCTAGGTATATTTCATATTACCAACTGACATGTGGAATACGGCCAGTTTCCAAAATGACATGTTTCTGAAACCAAACTAGACAACAGGCAATCTCCAACACATGTATCAGTTTAACTTTCAGTGTCTATTTCCAACATGAAATTTCATGGAATCCATTCCAGTACTTCAGAAATTATAAACACAGGTGGTCAGTGATTATTTTTTCATTTTTACGTACAAAAAATACATATGAAAAGGGTTTGTCTTATATTTTTGTTTTAATTTATTTGTACATTAATACATTTTTAATAACTGAGCAATTTCACAAATAAGATGACAGTGACTAGTTGGGATCGGAAGGACTAATCATGACCTAACTGAAGGCTTATTACAGAAATTCCGTGGAGTGTCTGAGGAAACATCAAAATACCTGCAATATCAAATTTCTGTACTCTAGCCAGTCAACATTTAAATGTACAAACCAGTGGCCACAATGTTAATTACGGGAGTACACACGGGAACCCCCGTTTCTCTGCATATGAATTATAATGTGTTAACAGCAGTACGTCACTATATAATTTATGATCTGAAGATAAGAAACATAGAAACAACTGGCAGAATTGTCCTGATCATCCCTTTTGAGGAAGTGAGGTTGTTTTGGGTGGCTATTTCAAAGAATGCTTATTATTACAGAGTAATTAACATTTATATCTATAAATAACAATAAATTTTACATCTTGATCCATCATCATCAGGATATGTTCAAGCCAGAAGGCAAAGTCCTTACTTTCAAACAGCATTCAACCTCTGTTCGGATGTCAACATAAATATATACATCTGGCATCAAACTGCTTCTACAGCACAAGAAAAATAACAACACATTGATACTTCATTGTGCTACTGCACAATGGATGTTCTTTACATAGATCCCCATTGCAGTAATAACAATACATACATTTATACATTTAGATTCCTCCAAACTCATGCTCAGAATACCTGACTCTCTGATACTGAACACTTTCCAACCCCACCTCAAACTACATGTATGCATCCTGACAATAGAAACTGTCAACCAGTAGTGTAAAACTACAACAAATCTCCCTGTGAACTGTTAATGCAATGCGAGGTGGCTGCTAAAACACTAATAACTGACATTGTGGTCACAAATCACTAGATACAATTCATTAGAGTACATGTGAAATTGATCAGAGCAACAGTATACTCCAGCAGCCTGGGGGCATGTACAAGTAAGTTTCTACAGGAAAAGTTTCAGTTTCCACTTTCCAGTTATGGATGATTGATATTACGTACAAGTAATACTTGATATGTTTAAACTTAAAACCTTGTAATAAAGGCAGTTAATCTAGGCATAAACCAAAATACACCTGAAATATTAAACCATTATTATAAGATTGCAGTACCGGAAGTTACAATGTTTATAAGTAATAATATTTAGCATTAGAATCCCAATGTGAATGAGCATGTCTTAATAATAGCTGTGGCAGTGTCGGACAAGTAACTCTCCATAAGCACTGTAACCTGGTTATGGCAATGTACAGCATTTCCCCACCAATTCTGGATTTCAGGTATCCATGGTCTATAATTTGTGTATCAGTATCTTCAGCACCAAAGATCCAAAACTGCTGGCCACATGGCTACAATGGAATAAATACAGTTTTCTAGCTTCCAGACTGTCATGACAGTGTATCTCTTTGAAGATATTTTCAACACAGACTGACATTTTAGGCATATTTGCAAAGTTGTGAGAAGCAGCTACTAGTTTAATCATGCCCACCTGTCTGTCTGCACTGAATGACTCAGCTACTACAGCACGGATTTTTGTAAAATTTTATATGGGGGGATTTTAGTAAAATCTGTGAATGAAATTCAAGTTTGGTTAAAATCAAAGGTACGAGGAACTGTACATAAGGACCTACATAGATTTATAACTACTTTGGTTGCTATAGTGTCTGTGGTTACTATTGTTACCACTGACTTTCCGGTTATCATAGTTATCAAACTTAAAAATGCTCCTATTGTTACCTTTGCTAGCATAGTTAAAAATGTGCAATGGTTGCCATGGGTATGCCAATATGTCAGAAGTGCTTCATTCTGTGGACATTTCGTATCTTGTTAAGCTCTGAGCTGTTTTCAAGGTGGCCTTGGTTCTAAACTGCAATGTATTCGGAATGTAAACCCCATAGTTGGTAAGGGAGTGCTGTACTTAAAACATCTTACATGCTACAAGTTATCATAGTAAGTAAAGGTAAAGGTAAAGGTAAAGTGATCCTGTTACAAGCCTGGTGTGACCCAGAGGGTGAGCAGAGTTATAGCTCTACTCTTCCATGACCGCGGCACTAGAAGGGGGTGAGTGGTCAACAGCACTCCCCGGCTTCACTTTACCCCCGGGAAAGACCCGGTACCCATTGTACAGGAGGCTGGGTGGGCCCCAGGGCCGGTCTGGATGGGCAGAAAATCTTGTCCCCACCAGGATTTGATCCCGGACTGTCCAGCCCATAGTCAGTCACTATACCAACTGAGCTACGCGGCCCACATCATAGTAAGTACATAAGTTTTATGTCATGCTAACTATCAACAAATTTACATGGATCACATTATATACAGATAGAGAACCAATGGCCATAATTGCAGTAAATAATCAAAGAATTAGATTTATTGTGCAACATTCAGATGCCTGGTTTATACAATGTCATATTATGTGATATACAAAATGGCGCCAGTGAAATCAGCAGTTCCAATTCTTCTGCTGCATGAAGTCTGTTATATACACTCCACAGCCTGCATATCACACAATATAACCAGAGAGTACAGAACTACTTATATGTGACCACTGTTCCAACACTGCCCCAACACTGAGTTACTCAGAGTACAATGCAGAGTAATGTTTGAAAACACCTTATATAATACCACCAACTGAAAAGATAGGAAAAGCTCCATACTGTGAATTAATGGGTGTTTTGGGCGACGCACACATATAAAGAAAGTCATCTGACTGAAGTTGGGTTCGATTTAAGGTTGGTTCAGATGCTGAACGATGTATCTTGGGCAATAAACGAACAGAACCGTCAAGTGAGGCAAGAATCTGGCGGAACAGTGGACGCTCTTCTCGATTTAGCTTTAGACAATCTTCTGACAGGCGTCGAAGTGCCTTTGGTGTGTCTGAGCGCAGATTGTTAAGGTCTGGACGTAGGAATCCCCGGCCGACCATAAAAAGAATCTGGTCCTTATTGTTGATATTGATATAAGGTAACTGGCCAGCCAGCAACTCATACAGTACCACACCAAATGCATACACATCTGACTGGAAGCTGTAAGGATTTTCCTCCTGCATACGAATAACTTCTGGTGCCATCCATAATATGGATCCAGTAGGTTGCTGGAACTGCTGAGATCCTGACCAACGTGTCTTTACTGTAGCCAGTCCAAAATCACCAATTTTTACTGTGAGATCATCATGAAGGAAGATATTGTTGCTTTTTAAATCTCTGTGTATTATGTTCTTGGCGTGGAGATAATCCATTCCTTGGGCTGTCTGCCTTCCTATTTCTATCAATGTCAGAAGTTCAAATTTTGACTCTATCACATGTAGATGTTTGTACAGGCTAGAGCCTTCACACCACTGTGTTACTATAGCCAACTGTGGCTTGCTTACACATCCCATGAACAGCAATATATTAACATGCCGTGTCTTTCTTAAGACAGCAACTTCATTTTTAAATGCTTGCAGCTGAGCTGGCGTTGGATCTTTAACATTCAAAGTTTTAACAGCCACTGGACCATGCCAATGTCCTTTGTACACAGTTCCAAAGGAACCAGAACCAATTCTAGGACCAATAAGAATTTCATCAGCTGGAATTTCCCAGTCTTCTATTGATTCCCGAGGTGTGCGAACTTTGTTACCACTTTCATCAGCACTGCGGGCACGTGGACGCCAGGGTCTCAATGTGTTAGTCGGGGATGCTTGTGCACTCTGACTGTGGGACGGCTTAGTTGGGCTGCTACCAGGACTGCACATCGTAAGCACCCCTCCTCCTGGACCTAGTGGAGCTGGAGTAGATCTCACAATGTGACTAGCAAACTCTTCTAATGACGCTCCATCACCAACATGAGTGACTAGATTGTAGCAGACGTTTGGAGCTGAACTTGATCTTTCTCTTGTGCCCAATGTTGGAGGTTGTCTCCGTGGTATAGACTGGGATTGTGAAGGTGATGTTGACCTTCCTGTTACAAAACCGGGAGTCTGTAGGATACCGGCAGAAGTCACAGGATTTTGTGCTAGTAATATCTCATAATATGTGTCATTTTGACTTTGTTGACAGAGAGCTGGTACACCTGTTGCACAACGTTGATGAAAGCGATAGCCACAGGTTCGACAATAGAACCCTTGAAACAGAAGTCGACTACAGCACTCACAGAAAGCAAGAGTAAAAAAAGTCTTACGCACGAAATTATGTGAAATACTTGTTGTAATGGTAAATTTATTCAATATTTCAACACTTACTTCCTCACCTTCAAGAGATGATATATCAGCTTCCCACGGAATTGCAACCTTACTTTGACCTTTATACACCACACACATCTCAGGAGTAAGTTTACGCAGTTTCATAGCTTTGGCCAACGCTTCCCTCACACTCTGACCTGGCCTTACTTGAACACTAGTCCGCTGCTGATTTGGGAGATGTGCTCGCACAACAGATTTAAGTGGCGACCGAGGCTTTGGCGAAATGTCACCTCCACTGCTGTTATCATGGGAATGGCGTTCACATGGGTCCTGTGGGCTTTCGCGTCCACTACTGATTAAGTCGATTAATTTCTGCTCCTCCACTTCATACTCATGAAGTTTGCTTGTAAGTTCCTGATACTCGGTGAGGTAAATGGCAGGCGGATGCTGGAATGCCGCAAACTTCTCTATTAGAGCATCGATGTTCTCCCTTGTGAGACGAATCATGCTCTGAATGTTATGGAGTTCATCGTGTAGTGGGTCAAAGTCTTCAGACGCACAAGTCCTCGTTGGGCTATTAAGTGACAGCGTAGGAACTGTTCCATTAAATTTTTGTTCTCGTATGACAGCCATCTTCTTTACTAAGTCACTGCCACTTGAATTACATATCACAGATCCTCTAGTAGTTACATATCATCACGCATCTCTCACGGCTAACAGAGATTTCACAGTTTAGCCTGTATGATACGTTCCTTACACGAACGCGTAATGCAGTTCATTAATTCGTTACATAAACATATCATGACTGAGTTAATGTGTTGAAACTATGCATTACTTCCAGTAAATTGCTTTGCAGAACTTTAACCTAAATTCGGATAGAAAATCCTGTTTTCGTGGTACCACGCACACCATACTAGAAAATATCGATATAACAAAAACGTACCCATGTAAAGATGAAACTATATACCTGCAAGCATCAGAGAGTTGCGAATGTATAAACATATAATGATAAAATAAATTATACATGTATCATAAAACCTGATGATGTATTTACTTTCGGAGAATAAACTTCAAAACTCTCGGGAATGTACATTTTTCATGATTATGTGCAGCAACATGTGTATATGAGTAGGAGCAAGAACACTGACCCACACAGAGATAATCTGTACGGTCATACGTCAAAGCTAGGTGAAGGTAACGGTAAAGGTCGCCCCATAACCTGCATGAAAGCAAAGTGGAGAAAAAGAGTGTGGATCATTGGTAGATAATGAGACAGATACATAGGATACTTAAGGAGATGGGACGATGTTATTCTTTTAAATGCTTTCTACGTGTTATGCCAGCTGCTGGATATAGCTTGTGATTCATTGGGGCGAGTACGTTAGTGCGTCCATGGTGACTGTATTCTAGCTTTGCTTCATATGCTATCATAGTAAATAACCATGTGATTGTGGTACACACTTGTGTTGTCACTCCCTAATCCTAACAAATATGAAGATTTCCATATCCATATAAATTATGTAATCCTGTACGGGTTTACGGAAGGAAAATTAATGAAATGAAATACGCATGTACATTTCGCTCTTTCGACTGTTGCTGCTGTGGTCATCTCGACGCTACGTGACCAAGATAGATAATCCGTGGTGCCCGTTAGCACATGATCCGTGAGTTGTATGTGTACGTGTATATGGTCTGTTCGTAAAGATGACAATTGCTGGGAAAAGAATTATTGTACTTTTTAATGAATGAATTTTTTGCCTGTACATCATGGCTTCTTCATCTACCTCTAATTTACATAAAAGTCGACAATAACGACATACGCTGTCACGTATCTAATTTAAGCTTTGTTGCATTATTATTTGCGATAAGTGGCATTACCCTGTTATGTATAAGCGGTTCTGAAATCATTTGTAGAATATAATGTTACGTTGTTATTGGACTTATCTTACTTCATGTATATCGCTAGAAATTGACGAGTCAACTATCATATGTATGATATTTGGACTAATAAACTAAACTAAACGACTGACAGTTTTATTCGTTGAATTGGCTGCACTGGTTAACAAGTTGGCGCGTAAAATTGTGTAGTTGCCGCACATATCAGTTAATAAAATAAAATACGCTTTGATATTATTTCTGCACGATGACAGACTGTGTTTTCAATCCAGAATGCCTACCAGAACTTTTGCCTGTGTACTATAAGAGACTTTTCCCGTATGGTCCTTACTACAGGTGGTTGAGTTACGGAAATGGTAGGTCCAGACTTTTGTGTTCGTATGATTTGGTTTGGTTTGGCTTGGCTTGGCTTGGTTTATTTGTTCATCCATTCATTCGCATATGTAACATTGGTCACGTCAATTACAGAGTACAATTTACAACACAACTTATAATATATGGACATCCACACAATACAATATAGTAAATAACAGTACAAAATTTGAAGACCAATTGGAAGTTGAATTTGTCACTACGTCTAGATATATGTGTATTTATATAAATATACCTAAGAGTTAAGAATTCAAATTAAAAGTAATAATATAGAATGATATTGAGTTATGTTACACGTAAAAATATTTAGATGTTTACTTTTAAAATGATTACAATGTGCCAATATCTCTTCGAATTCCAAGCAAAATATTCCTCCAGTGAGTAAAATAATTTATAAGAAGGAAACTTTAAAACAGATCTGAATTGGTTTATCTCATGAGACGTATTTTTGATGCTAGTAGAAAGACGATTAAAAACTTTGATTCCAAAATAAAAGGGGCCTTTTTGGAAAGTTGTTAAGTTTGCAGTTGGAGGATGTAAATCAGAACGAAATCTAGTGTTAATATTATGAATTTCTGAATTTGATACATATAAATCTCTATTTTTGGCAACAAATAATAAAAGGGGAAAAATATACTGTGATATTAAATGTAGAATTTGTAGATTCTTGAGTAACTGACGATAAGAATCACAATTTCTGGCATTTATAATTTATTCTAATTATCCTTATTTGAACTTTAAAAATATTTGAGCTATATGCAGATGTGTGAAACTGTCTTTGATTTCATTAACTTGGAAGGGTGAAGTTCTGGGAGATGTGGCTCTGTGTAATCTGGTAGATATGCGCTGAAATTTTGGAGTGACCTGCGTCTGCTCTGTATGTGTAGGCACCTGGTTTTAAAGTTTCAGTACTTGTTACCACAGTACGGACCGTCACGTACCAGAAAGCAGTATTGTTCATAGTCACGATTTTGAGAATGTCTGATATGATGCACCGAGACTGATATTTGATCAGGTGTATTGTGTTGCTTCTTCGCTGTTGTGGGGCTGATGGATATTTTGATTGATTTAATTTGGCGGATAAATAACGCAGTTGTGGAGGTAGTTGTTTTGTCATGTTTGTAGGTGAGACTGAGATTATGTGGCAGGTCACAAGGAGGGTGATCATTCAGATGTATGATGAGGAGAGCGTCGAGCCTGGGCCAGTAGGAACAGTCACATTGGGTGTACATACAGCACATGACTTTCGACCCCCCCCCCCCCCCCCTTTTTTTTTTTTTTTTTTTTTTTTTTTTTTTTTTTTTTTTTTTTTTTTTTTTTTTTTTTTTTTTTTTTTTTACCCCACTTTTTTTCTTTTTTTTTTTTTTTTTTTTTTTTATTTTTTTT
>Ga0123355_10006061_pt1 | contig 17818 bp, 10 predicted proteins | sample TergutEmb28metaG_3_FD_89872 | JGI IMG/M metagenome (GOLD analysis project Ga0123355, IMG submission 89872) | Embiratermes neotenicus P1 segment gut microbial communities from Petit-Saut dam, French Guiana - Emb289 P1 | ecosystem: Host-associated > Arthropoda: Insects > Digestive system > Gut ... | reverse complement strand
CTAAGGACAACTATGACATGAGTGCGAGTGTTTTTGTAGTTCAATTTAATGGCTTTATGTCACTCACAAGTTAGTTTGATGTTAAGTACAGATATTAGCATTACAGAAACCACATATTCCTGCAAGTTTTAACCTTTTGGCGCTGGAATTATTTTTTTAAATTCTAGCACACCCTGTATATTAAATGTGAAAAATACAGGAACCAAATACGTTAGATTTATGAAACAAACTGCATTTTGAAGAGGAAAAAACGGAGAGTATATACCGTGATTAAAATATTCAGTACCTATATTTGTTGAATAAATATATAAAATGCAACATTTAGAGGTTATTGGTGCGGTACGACCACTATAGTCGTCGTTAGGCGTCAAAAGGTTAATATGTATTTGGTAATCAATAAGTGTGTAACAGCTGTCAAAGTTTCAAACTTCACTGGCCATTATCTCCGTAACCGTTCAACTTTGGACATAGGTGTTTTGGTTATATCGGTACACTTTAACATAAGGAACACCCTCCCGAAGTCTGGCACATTTCTCCTGGGACACCCTGTATATTAACTGAAGACAACAATACATTTTCTTAATTTCAAATTAAAACATTAATTGAACTTCATTAACTTTCCCAGGCGTGAGGCTAGCTAGCTGTGCTGCTAGAGATGGATGAAGTGAGCGGACCATTCCGTTCTTACAGTCAGTAGGCGTCCCACTATCGGCATATTTCTTTATGTAACCCAAGCAGTTGAACGCGTGCTAGCAGTAGCCTTCGGAAACAAACTATGTTGGTTCGAGTCCCACTATCGGCATATTTCTTTATGTAGCCCAGGAGTTGAACGTGTGCTAGCAGTAGCCTTCGGAAACAAACTATGTTGGTTCGAGTCCCACTATCAGCATATTTCTTTATGTAGCCCAGGCAGTTGAATGCGTGCACACATGCATGTACACATATGAAGTATTCCTCCTATTCGTGTTCTGTCCTTAATTTTCATTTCAAAATTTCCAGTCGCAACTTCCAGCTAGTAATACTGTGGAACAGTGTATATATACGTACATTTAAATTGTACACTGTTTAGGGCATAAATGTTTGAAATCAATAAATGGAACTACCTTAAGTAGTAACAACAACGAACTCTTCATATTTGGGTAGTGTGGTGGGTTGATACCAACACTTTGGAGGAATACACTGTCTCCATCTTCAGGATACAGTGGCAATATGATCCTCTGAAATGTTGGTACCACCTGTCAGACTACATGGTGACAACAGAGAAGAACACAATATGAATCTTTACCAACATGAAAACCCCATTTTAACACTGAGATTACCTGCATGATATGTACGCCTCGCAGTGTTAGGATCACAAACTCTTTCACACCATCACCTGTTACATCTAGATAGAGTATGGAATGGATTGGATTGGCAAAACTACGCTGACTCAGGAGTAACCATGTTCCTGATTTGTCTGCATCACATTCCTGGTACTTGTACACCAGCACATCCTGTAGACATAAAATTATACAGCATGAAGCACGTAAGCTGTTAAGATGAACTTTCAATGCTCATTTTCCTTGAAGTACAGTGAGGTATGCTAGAATTAACGTAATTAGTTCTAGAACCAATTACGCATCTGTTTGTTCTAGCATACATTGAAATGTATGTATTTAGAGGTAATGTGTTCCAGGCCCACAGCATAGAGCAAAGTTACCATCCAACAGAATCATTTAAACAGGAAAAATATAATACAAAATAAAAAATGTGTAAAAATAATATGAAATTAATTTATTTAACTTTTATACACTGTACATGTAAATCTGAAGAGCATAAACAATCTTTCCATAGTGAAAACTATGAAAAAATCTTTCCTAATAAAAATCAAAAAATCACAGAGGTGGAAGGAGGGTGACTGTCCTGTGGGAGGTTCATCAGTTGGAGAGCGTTTGTCCCTGTCTCCACTAGCAGCCTCACCATGCCTGACAACGCTGTGTAATCTAGTCCTTTTCCTAAACCCAGTAAATCACCCCTTGGTGCTAAAAAAACTCCTTCACAGGACCAGTACTTGTACTAGGAGCCTTAGCACCAAGTTCCTCAAACAATTGTTTGGCCTTTTCACAAACAGTCACTCCACTGACACCATCACCTGCCATTTGTTTTCCATTAATCCACACTAATAGAAGAATTTCCATCTGTTCCATGATATTACAACATGAACTGCTTAACCTAGAGATTCCCTTCGTGACCTGTGCATTATTTCTTGTTTTTTAAAATTGTACTGATCGTTGATTTAGCCAAACCACATTCAGCACTTACATTTTTTCCACTTTCTTGCTTGGAAATTATTTCTTTCTTAATGTCTAAGTTAATTAGCTCTCTCACTATATTTTGCCAGCCCATGGCTAAAAATATATAGCAGAATAATTAAAAAAAAATATTTTCACTACTAAAGGCACAAATAAGCAGATAACTGAACCGTATGAACAATAACAAATGTGAAGACTGATGCTCTAATTAAAGCATGAAGGCCCGACACATCACGCGCACGCGCATGCTACGGCAGCCGATAGTATTCCTCCACACTCATTGTAGCATCTGTGTTCGTTGTAGGGTCCTGATTTTATTGCTAAAAACTGTTCATTGTAGCATACCCCACTGTACTTCCATCTTAACAGAGAAGCTAGCCATATAAATTAATTACAAAAGTTGATCTTTGTTACAAATTTCAGCTAATAAAAGTCACCCAGTACTCTAAATTTGTCAGTCATGGGGTAATACGAAAAAGGTTGTGCTGTTCAACATAAATATTTCATATATAATATGAACATATATTTATTACCAGAATGAACCAAGAATAAGGGTTAATTCTTTCTTTCCATCATTCTTAAGCAAAAGAATTTGTGTTAAAAAAATGCAAACCTCAAACAGTCTCCATCAACCTAGATATCAAAATTTCATCATCCTTTACAGTTTGATGACTCTCAGATCTTCAAGTCATGGGATGTGCATATTACTTAATCCTTTATTCAAGAACAGTTTATTTCCAATGCATGAAAATGAATCAAATTTACATATCAAAATCCTTCGCCAACCACAGGATTTATCTAACTGATAAACTCTGCAGCTGGTAAGATTAGGACCCTTGGGAACTGGGACAGGTTTACTGTTCCTTCCCTAAACACAAGCAGTACAAAAATATTTAAGCACACTGGATATAAAATGTCATGTGTAAAAAAAAAATCACACCTACTTGAAACATGTAACTTAAGTCAGTTTTTCCACTCCAACTCATTTTAATCATGTGAATAGCAGCACCTTAGTTCAACAACTTGCAGGTACTGGAAAGCTCTACTAGATGAAATGTTACGTATGAGGCCATCTGGCTTCTGTACATATAGAAGAATATGAAGGGAAATAGGTAGCAAAAATTCTTCTTACAACTTCTGTTCTAATGAGGCCAGGACACTGGCGTTCATGCAGCAACTAGGCTACAGGCTATTTGATCTGGGGTTCACATCCTGGCAATGGCAAGAAATTTTTTCTCTCAAAAATGGCCAGACTGGCTGTAGGTGTTGGCATTATTTGGTGAAGGTAAATCAGCTGGGGGCTTGAAGTTAACCGCTCATCTCTATCTGGTACTGATATTGAGTGGAGCTCTACTTCTAGTCCTCCAGTATGCCTTCATGGCATGGACATAGACAGTGTTACATTTTACTTTTATTTTAATACCATTTTGGAACCTGGAATACACTGTCTTACCTGACTATAAGTTCCCAGTACAATTTCATGTCTTCCATCCATGTTCACATCTGCAATAGCTGAGCAAAGAACTGCATCATAAAGTTCACTGTCTGGTAAGATGAAACAATTGCGCAAACCCTGCTGCAGCACATTCCTGCCAAACAACACAAAGTAGCTTCTTGTTCGGGTTATCAACCAGCAACACAGTTAAATAAATCAATTTGCTGACCCTGAAACAGGAACTTAGACATCATCACTTCGTAACAGTAAGTGAATGTCATCAAAGTAAACAAATCTGGTTTGTTGTTGCCTTTACAAATGACTGTCATTAGCAGTGCACCTGGAATTTATATTAGACTTCTCTTGAACAGTGAAAGATTTTAACCTTTTGGCACTGGAATTATTGTTTTAAATTTTAGCACACTCTGTATATAAAATGTGAATAAAACAGGAACCAAATATGTTAGAATTATGAAACAAACTGCATTTTGAAGAGGAAAAAAAAAAACGGACAGTATATACCATGTTTAAAATATTCAGTACCTATATTTGTTAAATAAATATACAAAATGCAACGTTTAGAGGTTAGCGGTGCGGTACGACCACTATAGGGGTCGTTAGGCGTCAAAGGGTTAACAACACTACCCCTGCTACAGAACCTCAGATGCCAGAAATTATGCTTTTAATTTTAAATCACGTAACTTACTAAAGGGTGTGCAGTCCACAATTGGTTATGTTTGAGAAAAATATCTGTACACTGATAGAAGAAAATGAAATACCAAGATGTTGCTCATTACTTGTGACATATATTTAGGACCTCTAATCAAATCATCAATGTCAGATATTGTTATGAAAGATTTCCATGACAGCCATTAAAATAAGAAAAACAATATGATTCTAGGATGTGTTGAATTGTCATCCAATTTGCTTTTTTCAGGTAGAACACTCTTTAAATGTACCTTTTAACAAGGAACTTACATATAGACAACAGATGGTTGCAAGGTATTGGAGACTAATAGATGGACAGCCATTTCTTCTTCTTTTTCCTGTTGTGGGACGTTAAGAAAATTTGGTGGTTCTAAACTAGATTCTTCAGTGAAGAGACGAACAGTAGATACTGGACCTCCAAAACGAGCTGACCAACATGACACTACTTCTTTCTTGGTCAGATCCACAATTGCTAACTTCACATATCCACATTCACAGCCATATGCTGACACACGACTACAGGTAAAAAGAAAAGCATGTCCTTTAACTTGAAATATCAGTTTTCATTAAAAGGTGGAAATTAGGTATCCTGGTAGTTTTGATTTTATTCAAGGTAATTTCTTCTTTTCTTTGAGCAAGAGAGATGTAGAAAACATTTTCATTGTTTCAGAATTATCGTATTACTACATGACATCAGTGAAAATACTTTTAATATTGACAATTTAAATGACGCTGCATTTGTTTATAATCTGTTGCACAAAATTCATGAGATTAATATCAGTCACATACACAAGATTTTCAATAAATTCACTTTTTAAGTGTTACATGTTATCTATATGAAGCATGGCATAAAATAATCTGCAGTGCAATTGTTTCTCAGCCGTGACCAGAGTAAAAACTACTGCTCTCTACTGGAAATACATACTTAGTAAATTAAACTTATATAGATAACTAAACTATAAAACTCAAGAGGTCATTACCAATTTCATAGTGCCGAGGATCTCACTATTTAGGTATCATTCCTAATAAACATAAAGGAAAATCATCTTCATTTCATGTGGCATGCATAAAATGGGACTGGACACAGGTATTTCTTGAGTATGGAACAAATCCATGCACCTCTCAAGGGAAGATAAATTTTATACCGTGTTTCGTTCTTGCAGTGATAGATGTCCATCCATAAGATGATGCTGGGGGGTTCGACCAGTTCAGGGAAGTAATCGGCAACATTCACCTCACTGTAGCAATGATTTGCTTGGTCTTCTCGGAACATGTGAATTTTCTCATCACTCCCAGACAATAGCCACACCACCTGGTGTTTTAATATGTTTTAACACTTGCACATATTTTTGTGTTTATGGGGAAAACTAAAAGTTATTTTAAAGAAACAAATGAAGTGAATTAAAAGAAATGCTTCAGGATAGGCATGTGTCATAACAGCAGTGAAACCTGCTTTAATGATGAGGAAGTATCTTTGAGAGCCTAATGCCCATACGAAATGTTCAGTAAATATAATATACTGTACACAACAATTGTGTAACCTTGTCATCACTTAAGTGGAATTAGTTTTAGATATATTGGAATTTCATACATTTCACCACACTAAACTGATAAATGAATTATATATATATATATATATATATATATATATATATATACAGCAGAATTTCTTTAATCCAGCATCCACAGGATCAGACAGATGCCTCATTATCATTCAGTGCATATGCATACATATGCTTATAGGTACTTTAAAAACTTATGCAACTGGTGAATTATTATGATTTCCAGAGTATCAACATCAGATTAAAGGAATTCTACTGTATACTCTATACCCGCATTCAAGTATGTCAAAAAACATGAACCATTCTCCACATTTTCAAAGAAATTGCCCAAGATGGCAAAGTGGATGGAATGTCTAAACTGTGGTGATTTATATGGAGGGAAATGTATAAACACATGCAGCACATTTCACCTCTCTGTAACTTTCTTTTTACAGAGCTCTATTTGAGTTCCAGGATTATTCACATAAAAAGTGCATGCTAAATTCAACATGATTGAAAATGGTCATAATTTTCAATCATGATAAGGTGAATCTTTCAAAGTGTGCTGGATATCACAGTAATATATACATTTCAAGTTGTGAATTACCTCTTTATTGAACTTGTCTGCACTGGTATACATTTCAGTGTGGTAGAGCTGGTATGGAATAAAATCCAGCTGGATCGTCAAGCAGTTCTGAGCAACACTGTCCAAATTAATTTCGGAACTGGGTTCCCACTCAGAGTATATATTCAGGTATGTCGGTGTGTTGTGTTCACTGGACTGAAGTAGGGAAAAGCAGAAATTATAAGCAGCGTGTCCCCACAGCTTACTGTTCAGGGCTTACAGATATATACGAACTTACCGGTAAGTGTATTAAATATACATCTGTTTGTTACCTGCTTCCCAACTTCAATAACACTCACCTCACTTGACTGATAACATATCACAATTCTGTATGATTCTGAAAGTGGTATGTCACATTTGGGAACATTTATTTCACAGGAACTATCCATCATTTGGTTAAAAATAATGATAAATAATACAACACACTTTCAGAAGAGGATTGGTCCTTAAAACCGTGTTTTATTTTCTACTGCTATTTGTAACATGTTATTGACAAAGTCTGTTAGATAAATGATTCCAAATAACATACTGTATGCCTTCACTTAAATCACTGTATATAATATTAGTGCCAAGTGTGTGTTTAGGCGTAGTGATGGTATGGCAACTAAATGATGTGTTAGTACCATGATGCAATATTCCTGTAACTTTTGACTTTGCACCACTTACATAATTCCCCAAACTGAATATTCTCCATGCTCCCAAGGTGTAACAGGATTACTCATTCATTCACTCCTTGAAGCACAGCCCTCCTTGAAAAGCTAACAGTCATTCAGCAAGTCAAGAAATTCCCACCTTTTTTGACTCAAATGTTACTGTGTGCAAAGCAGACTCCCACTGGACTCTACCCTGTCTCACTTGTCCAGTCCACAGTCTTGCAACCTATTTCTTCAAGACTTATACACTTTTGTATTACATAGTACCAGAAAATTTGATCCCAGTGCTGAGGTTTGACTTAATTCATCCCACAATATTTTTGCTCACTGCCATCATTCTTATTGGTCACACATTCCATTACCATTTTTAACAGCGCATACAGGTGGTCCAGTTGGCCAAACATTGCATTTTTGTCTGTATTAATACACCTACTCCTGACTTAAAATCTACCTGTAACCCAAACATAATGTGGGAATTAAAAACACCTTTTTGTATCTGATGAGAAAATTGGTTTTAATTACTGAACACATCTTGGGTGTAAGATACACACACTGCAATGTGCAATGTTGCTATCACACTGGAAATCATAGTGTGTGTGTCCAATCCAACTTCTGTTATCAGTGGATCGATTTCCACAGTGCATGACTGCAAAATGTTTTGTGAGAATAATCAATGTTAGTTCTGTGAACACACCTTTATAATTGTGATTCCTATGACAAAGTCATCACTTGACTGAGACCTAGTAAATGCATCAATTGAAATAATTTCTGTTCCATCTGAAAAAGAACAAGTCTGTTAAAGAAAAAGGTTTATATATGTATGCAGTAAAAAGCAGTTTAGTGATGAGGATGGGAAATTTTTATGGAAAATATTAGAAAGCATTTCAGGAATTGCCTCTTTCATTCAAAAGAATCACTCAAGATAGAAAGTTAAATGACTGTATTTTTTAAACCCATACATAGCAGAACCAATAAAAAATTATTACAGAGTTTGGTATGGCACCTTTAGCTGCTGTTGCTTGATACATATTTATTTAACTTGTTTTACTACTTAACATATAGCACCAAAATAAGGACTGCATATTCAAATGAACGGTCTTATCTTCCATAATTTCTGACTGGATTTGTGACCACCCAGAAATGATTTCCAAAAATTTTCCCATAAAAATTTTTCCGGAGAATGAAGAGCTTTTACTTTTCTGGCACTGATTATAAAGCCACTGATAGCTCATAAATTTAACCAAGTGAATAACCATCAGTAGGTATTTACTTACTTGGAATGTAAGTGAATAACACTTCTTTCACTGTCGGTTTCAAGAATCCATCAGAATCCCCGGAATATTCAAATGAGAAAACTTTACGGCGAAGAGACGCAGCAAGAATCTTGTTTGCGCCATTTGACACACAAAGTTTGGTCAGTGAATAAACATTCCCTTGAGATGGCAACACAAAATAATGTGCATCTATTATATTCTCCATCACTCCTTTTTTATATGGCCATTCTGTAAATAGTGACCACAACAAAACAAATACTCAATACAAACACTCATCTGAAATTCACCACTGTTATGTTGTAGTCACAACATCCACAAGATGTTTACAATACTCCACATGCATAAGAAAGGAGAAAAGGATCTGGACACAGCCACACACATTAGAATGTGAAATACACTCAACACTGATGGGAAATATTTTCATCCAAGACACAGCCTTCATCCTGTCCAGTGTTGCAACTGATAATGGCAGTATTTTTTATGAGCATTTCTTCATTGGAAAAAATTCACATTTTCTTTTAATGCTTGACAGATACAAGATGTGAGAGTTATACTACAAATATGTCATGATCCAGATAAAGATTCAGTTTTCTACTTGCCTGACAATTTCTCACATATTTATATTTGTTCTAATATCTATAGCTGTTCAGAATGTCCCTTCTGAAAAAGTACATCTGTACTGTCTCTCATTTCTTTATGTATGTGGTATAACTGCAATACATTCTTACACTTAACAGTAAGTTAAACTAAATTCTAATGTCCAAGGAACACAGGCATGTGATAACACAGTGACAAATCTGCACTCAACTTTCATACTGTCATTACGCTTTTAAAGGTCAGGACTCTTGCTTGCAATATTCCCATAATTATACATGGTATAGGTACAGGTACAGGTGTAAAACAGCTGATCACAAGCACTTTAACAATACCTGCACTGCAGAGGCCACAATAAAGTCTGTCATAAAAAACAACACATGTTGTACATTAACATATGTTGTTTACATAACATTTAGAGTGAAGTACAGTTATGTTTATTACAATTATTTTGGAATGTTCATATAGCAGTGTTACAGCATTTGAATTAGAGTTTTGATTAACAGGAAGAGAATGAACGAGAATAAAACCGTGTGGAAAATCTTGGACTATATAGAGTACAATATTAAAATGAACATTAGGACAATACATTGTTGATGTGAACTGAATTTAAATTACTCGAATGAAGGTATAAAGTTTGTCACAACTATGATTGAGTAGTCATGGTGTTCCATAACAGGCAGTTACTATCCAATTAGCAGGCTGTCTGTTCGATTTCATCTTTAAACTGTCCAAGAAGTATAGCATGAAAAGACCTGTATTTCCAGCACAGAACAAAACAGGTATGATGCCATGTTCACAGTTGTAACAGAAATACATATAAATCCACAACATGTGCATTGTATAAACTAGTTAGCAGTTTAAATACTTATAATTACATAAGAATAAATGCTACTATATTTGAATCCAGGGTCAATTCACCTAGAAAGACTGAACGTACAGAGTAAGTTCTCAGCTCTTATTTCCTTCATTAAGCAGCATACAAAATTTGGGTAAGAAATGACCGTAAACTGCCTAAGTATGCTACCAGTACATATATCACTACCTGCGAATCCCATACTGAGCATTGTAAATACTCAAGAAATAGAATTTCAGTATTACTAATAAAATACTAAGTTGCCAAAATTTCTGGTAATGAACCAGTTTGCAAAGTCAATCCTCTGTAAATCCGTCTATGAGGTAAATCTCTTCATTTTATGACCATGTGAAGCTATCAATGCTATAAAGGCCTTCTTATACAGTGATGTCCCCATTTAATTTACAGTTTGCTTCACTAAATACCCATTTTCAGTGATTGATCCCAAGTCAACAATCTCACCAGCTGTCCATTATGCTTAACCGTCCTAAGCATCAAACCTAAGAACAAGAACATCAGAGCTAAATATACACTTCTTTCACTTTACAGATTTTTTTCTCCTGCATGATGATTTGTACCCTTCTTTGCTTTTATGGACAAATGGTCTGTAAAGCAATTCAAAATAGAATAGTAAATGCATTTGTGCCCTTTTGGTCCCAATGCACATACGCTTTTTGACAGGCCCTTAGTGCCTCTTAAATTGCTGCCCAAGTCATGGGAGCACTGTTCCTTTAACAAAGTTCCAGACTGCCCTTAGACTTAGTTTATAACATCCGCAGGATCCAAGAAAAAAGGAACACAAATAGGTATACCTGAGTGTCACCAAGGCTTCACACTTGCACAAAATGTGAGCTGAGGTATTCTCCTCTGTTCCACACCTCCGATATACGAGGACTGTCAATCAGCCCCATTATGTAGAGATGTCTTCTCAGGGTGTTATGTCCAGTAAGCAAGCCAGTAACGACCCTCGACTGTATCCTTGTAAAGGACAGTAGCCTAGTCTTTAACAGTAGGACTAGGGTCTGAGATCAATTTTGTAGCCTGTCTCTGATTACTGGTAACGTGGGTCAAGGAGGCACGAGTCAGTACATTTGCACTCACACGGCTACATGTAGATTAATAGAAACAGGTTTCTTGCACTATGATTTTCACCTTATGGGCAGTTTTTGGAACAGATTACAATCTATAAAGCAAGGGATGGGTGAATCTTAGGCCATGTTCAATCTGAGGAAGATGGTGCTATTCGGGAACAATTTTGTGTGGACCAATTCCCAGCTACTCATTTCATATGACTGTGCAACCTCCAGTGGAATGCATCATGATCATGATTGTCATTGTTGTAGTTCTCTGCATCAGCAACTAGCACCTAACTGCTCGAAAGCATGGCACACAATGGCAGAACTACCTAGAGTGGGCAATGGAGAAGGAAAGAGGAAAAAGAAGAAGAGAAAAAGCAACAGTATGCCTACTACCAATACAAACTAACTTTATATGGAGACAGCTACAAAGAATCACTCATTAAACGAGCCCAGCAGCTCAGTCAGGATAGGGACTAGGCTGAGCTAGATGACCAGAAAAATGGCAGGGGTGCAAATTTTTCTCTTCATCAGTGTGTCCAACCCCACTCTGGGACCCATGCAGCCTCTTGTCCAACGGTATCTGCAGCTCTCTCCCTCTAGGTACAGAATTCAGACCATGTAGCTAACCATTCACCCTCCCTTTGTTGCTGGAGGTTACAAAGCCTAAGAGCTTAATTCCAATATGCCAAGTTATTCCTGCCACAGTGCTTAATGAATTAAGTACAATGTTTGAATGTGCTTAGCCTTTATCATCCAGGCCTTACATCCCAGTGCAGCTGCTGAAGGCTGGAGTTACTTCATTTCAAATGCCCATGCCTGCACCTGTATAAGACAGTAATATCCCTTTCATCCAGGAAGACTTATACTTAACAAGACATGGGCATCCCATTCAACCAATAAGGGTCAAAAGCCTATCAGGACTACGCTTTTTGATTTTTTAGGTTATTACCTGTAAAGTGTTCAGCAAATCAAAACACTGTGCTGAACATGATTTGTTGAATTTGACAAGATAATCCTTTACTACAAGCTTCTGCCAGGAAGAGTTGTGTTGAGAAAACTAGTCAATTATTACTTACAGAAACTGCAATGCAGGTTCAATCACAAAGTAACTTATCTCATACTTCCTTCAAAACATTTCAGTTGTGAATCAATGTTTTTCTCATGCACTCCATAAACGCATGTACTAAAGACTACAAGCACAATATGGACAAGCACTGTGCATATGCCACGTGCATAAGCAAAATGGATCTCACTGTATCCGCCTACAATGCTCAACATACCCAAACATGTTCCTCTCCATAGTTTTGAAACATAGCAGTTCAGAGACCATGTCACATAGTAAACCTCTAGCAGGCAGCCAATAAAGTGCCTAGGCTCACAGTTGCAACAATATTTCTCTAAGGTGTAGACAATTTTATGTACTGACTGATTGCAATGTTTCATGACGAACTGACAGAACAAACACATCACTGCCATCGGTGCAGTCAGAACTACCACAGCAAGAGTGGAAATTTTTAATAGTAATCTAGCCACAAGTGAAATAATTTTGGAATCAAGCATGAGATTATTTGAACAACATGAAATATTTAGAAAACATTTTACTCTTTGAAACACAATTTTAAGTCATACTATTGTCTGTGTATGGACACGCAACACAAGTGTATAAGTGATGAATTTAGAAAGGAAATAGCTGATGTCAGCAAAACTCTTCATCTTTGTTTGAAGCTAATTAATTTTAGGGGTTAAAGTTTAGATTCTTGTGATGGACACAAAGAGTAAAGGAACTGCTTACAGAATGAGCAACTTCAACAGACTAGCTGGGCACAAGATATTCAGCCGCTTTAAAGCCCACACAGCCTCCAGCTGTTATAATACTTTCCCAACAGTACAGGCAACTGGACATAAATAAGTTACTCTAATGAAATGGTTCAATGCGGAAAGCCAAATCTCCTAGCCTCTTCTATGTCCACGGCATGGTATTCTGACATCTTTTGTTCTGCTTGTATAGAAAAGGCAATAACATTCATTCACTGCTGTAAATCAGAGCACTGAGAAGTTTAGTAAAAGCCTAGTTTTTACTTATGTTCGTGGCTCATGTTAAATGTTGGGAAGGCTGCCAGAAAGTGCATAATGAGAATTGCTAGAATGATAGTGTGTTTGTGTAAGACCTTGGACTGAATCTTGATTGACAGGACTGATGTAAGGGATTTAATGTTTTTATAACAATGGATATTAAACATTATGGTCGTCTGGATCTAATGTCATACAGCTTGCTAGACAGGCACAAACATTTCAGAGGAACTTGCAGCCTTCATCTTCAAGTTAGCTGAACATGCCAGAAGACCAGAACCGTAATATCCATGTGCAAATTTGTATCTTCATATTCTAAAGTGTGATAACTGCAAATAAATCATCATCATTACAGGGTCCTTATAGTTTATCCAACCCACATAGTTGGTTACTACTTGCCAGTTACTTTCGTGTGCGGAACTTGGCTAACTCACCAAGCCACCTACATGTGATCAACTGCAGTGGTCGTTATGTCCGTAGAAGCTCTTATCTACTATCTGTAGTTGTTAAGTCACTCTGTTTCCAGCAGGAAAAGGAAAAACCACTCCAACACCATGTGTGTCTGAACAATGTTACATCAGTCTTGTGTCATCGTAAATTCGGAATAGAATTCCACAGTGATATGTTATACAGATTCTGACACCATTTTTAGTTCTCACTTTACAAGAGAACATAAGCATTTTTTCAGTAAGACAGTGCAACAGCTCAAAAAGTAAACAATTCTAAAAGTTGTATACAGCACTATTTTTGGTGACGTACTAATAAGCAAGGTATTGTGGCTTCCACATTCACCAAACCTGAATCCACATGACTTCACTTGTGAGGCATGTTACGGGATAAAGTGTACAGTAATAATTATCACACTCATGATATGAAGAAAAAAATAAGCACTCAGAATACAGTGCCTGCAAGTTGAAGGAAATCACTGCCAGCAGCTTCTTTAAATACAATGAGTGAAACCCTAACATTAACTACAGTATATTGAAATAAAACATGTGGACCCCTACTCATGGCAGACTGAATATCAGCACACAATGCACTGTCGGCCGCCACGTAAAATGGCCTGTGAAGTGACCAAAGATATGGGCCAGGTAAACCAAGGACCCTGTACTACTGTCATACAGGTGAAGATTATTCACACCACTCACATTTTAACCTTTAAATGACTGGGTTGGTACTTACATTTTAGCACATGGTATATAAAAAATGTTTTATTTGAACAGAATGAGTTAAAATTATGGCATAAACATAATTTGTAAAAAAATAAAGCAGATTATGCAGCCTATCTTAAAAATGCAGTATATTTCCTTGCTGCCTAAATATATAAAATGAATTTTGAGGGGTGTTTAGTGTATGTGCATTCACATGCAAACACAGGCCATTTAAAGGTTAAAATAGTATGACTGCTCTTCCACACTCATCTTGAACTTATAATTTGTAATTTCATCTTTAAAACAACATATATCCTCAAACCTTGCAGCAGTGGGGACAAAATATTTTTTCCCTCAGAGAGCAAATTCCAGAACAAAAGCTTCAAGTTTGCCATTTTTTTGTAATACCATATGAGATACCAGGGTGCTGGTAAGTCCTTAGCCCGACCAGGAAGGAAACAAGCCCGGAAGCATGTCAGGGACACGGGCAATTTCAACGACATTGAGATGCAAGCTGTCATCAAGGTTTTTTCCTGCAAAGCAAGGCACCGCAGGCAATTCACACCATTCTGACAGAAACATTAGCTTGTTTCCTTCCTGGTCAGGCTAAGGACTTGTCGGCACCCCCGTATAAGCACTGCTACCATAAACATCTACTGTTATAATTAAAGTTTAATTTTCAATTCATCAGTCTGTCACTGAATTAAATTCTAAATCCCACTATTTTTTTTATTTTATTTTTTTCCAAGGCCAAAAAATGTACAAACCAGCTAATGCAAACACTGGTCAGGTTCTGAAGACTGAAAACCATTGCAAGCTTACAACAGCACACTTCAGACTTTGAGACTACAGTTAAGGTACATGATACTGGGATAACCAATGAAACTGAAACAGCTCAAAAAGAATATAACAGTTTGCAGCCTGTAACAGTGTGGCAATTCATCACTGCTTTACAACTTCAAAGTCAAGTCGTCGCAACAAAGCCCCAGCTTCTGCCACACATAAATACAAATTCCGACATGAATTAAATATTCATTACAATTCCATTTTTTAAAAATGGGCTTCTATGATCCCACTGGATTTATTCTCTTACCACAACAATGCCTAATATCTGACTTTGTAGCAGGTTCATGTCTGCAATGAGGCTGCAGTATAGCTATGAGCTTAAAAACGCAGTAGTATAGCTATATTCATGATGGTTGTGTCTGTGGCACATGCAGTTGTTGGAAGTATTGCAATGCATTCAGTGCAGCTTCCAGCCCAACATTATATATAGGATGTATTGGTGCAAGCTCATTGTTTGGATTGCCCACAATATTTGCTTTTCCATGCACAAAATGCTGTGCCACTGATAGGCCACTTAGTGTGTAACAAGTGTGATAGATGTCCCGTGGCTTTTTGGGTTTGTCAACGAGGCCCCCTGATGAATTTTGACAGCAAATCAAGATATATTCCTGCAGGGCTTCCTGGTGGAATAACCACCGTTCCATGCTTACTGCATTTTTATCTTCCTGTGTTAATATTTTATGTAGCAAAGGAAATGCACCACCCTGCCAGAAAGAGTAGCAGCCATCAACAAGCTTGTTAGTACGGCCCTGAAAGCCACCTTCAAATCGCATTTGGCGATTCACAATCCACCGCATAAATGACTTCATATCACATAAGTGCTCCGATCCTAATAGTGAAAGAGCAGCCAGACCACAGAAGGCATAACCACCATGTGCCTCCATCCCTGGGGACCCAGAGAAGCCTCCCTCATACGTCTGACAGCTGATAATCCAGTTGGCTGAGTTATCAAACAGAGCATCTGTGTAAATGTTGGTAAGCCTGGCAACAGCTAATGCACAGTATACTCCTCTAATATCCACTTCACCTCCAGGATGCATCATAAATGCTCCATCAGGAGAATGAACTGACCAGAGAAATTTTTGCAGCTTTTCCCTGTCAATGATGCTGTATGCTTCCTCTGTTCCCAATGTGCAAAGAGCATTCACTGCTGCATAGGTAGGTGCCAAGTGTGGGAACTGGCCTGGACCTCCAGCAAATCCTCCATCTGGACACTGACACTTTCCAAGGAACTGAACTATCTTAGAGATATCTTCTGGTACTAATGTTTCATCTAGCAGTTCCAGGGAATGTAATATCCAGTAACATAGCCATGGACGACTAGCATCTAGACACTGGTAAGAACTAGGCAAATAAGTAAGGGACTTCTTGAGAAAAGTGGCATGTTGAAGCCTTAACAATGTAGGTGCATCTAGATCAATTTGTACTTTTTTTGAAAACAAATCAAAAAGCTTTTCTACAGATTCCTCCACCTTCATCTGTTCTTCAGATGTTGGTGTTGGATAGTTTTCATCCTTAAACCTTTCTTTCTTTATAGATTCAAAGGATCTAACATTTGCCGCCATGCTGAAGGGACAGCTTACTTAAATTGTTATTCCACGGTCTTGATCCTCGAGACAGAGTACCCCTAAAACAAGCATACAAAAAGCATCAAGAACCGTTGCACAGTATAAAAACAAAATTTTCACTTTATTTACTTCTGCTGCCAGACTAATTTCCTAAGAAACAGTGCAGTGATTCCCCTTGATTTATGCCAGTATCAGTGCTCTCAAGGGAAATAAATTTGGCTTGTCTGACAATAAAATAAAATGGTTTATTCCGTTGAAACATAACAATAGCATACAATCATCAGCACCCTAGTATGTCTACAAGTTTCGGTCTTTTCTAGACCACCTTCAGGCCAACATGTTCGAGCAGAAGGTACAATCAATGTGCACAATACATTATGGGATCTCATACTGTTTACAGGGTGTGCGTAAAAACAATTATAAAAGTTTTTTAAGTTTAAAATACTTTTGAACAGGATGTAGTGTATCTAATTGGTGGGGAAACCAGAGGTAATGAGACCAGTGGGGATACCTAGGCACAGATGGGTGGATAATATTAGGCTGGATCTCCAGGAGGTGGGATGTGGGTATGTGGACTGGATTGGGCTGGCCCAGGATAGGGACGAGTGGCGGAAGCTTGTGAGTGCGGTAATGAACCTTCGGGTTCCATAAAATGCGGGGAATTTCCTGACTAGCTGCAAACCAGTTAGCTTCTCAAGAAGGACTCTGCACCATGGAGTAAGTAAGTAAGTAAGTAAGTAAGTAAGTAAATATGTAAGTAATTAAGTAAGTAAGTAAGTAAATAAATAGTGTATCTAACACATTATGTGGGTGTTTACTATCGGTTATGAAGGTACTTTCATTATCAAAATTATTTTATATTGAGTATTAAAAACACAATGGGAGTCTTCTATTAAAATTGGCTTGTCTGGCTGTATACGGAGTGTCCCAGGAGGAATGTGCGAGACTTCGGGAGAGCGTTCCTTATGTTAAACTATACTGATATAACCCAAAACACCTATGTCCAAAGTTGAACGGTTACGGAGATAATGGCCAGAGAAAAGTGTGGGCGTCATAGGTGTCGAAATACTGTACGCCGTCCGTGACGTCATACTTGTCCAATGCGCCTGCCCGATCAAAGAGACACG